>Ga0172380_10009010_pt1 | contig 10735 bp, 5 predicted proteins | sample Leawe162metaG_FD_119747 | JGI IMG/M metagenome (GOLD analysis project Ga0172380, IMG submission 119747) | Leachate microbial communities from a municipal landfill in Southern Ontario, Canada - Leachate well 162 metaG | ecosystem: Engineered > Solid waste > Landfill > Unclassified | place...
CGACCTCATAACCGTTTTCGAGAAAATAGTCCTCACGGAGCGTCTTGCAGACGCGACCGTGCGTCTTCGCGTAGCGGAGGCCTCCCAGAATAAGTCTGAGATAGATGCGGCGAGCGAGGAATGTCGTTCCCTCGCCAAGGCCCTCTCCTCATTTCAATAGCATTCGATTACCAACCTTTCCTCACTCCCTATGCCAACAAAGAAGCCTGTAAAGAAGGTAGCGAAGAAGCCCGTCGCCAAGAAGGCGGTCAAGAAAGCTGCACCCAAGAAAGTCGTCAAGAAAGTAGCCGCTAAGAAAGTGGTGAAGAAGGTCGCGCCAAAGAAAGCTGCCGTTAAGAAGCCTGCGAAGAAGGTGCAGCTCAAGAACATCGTCCGCCATGCCGCAAAAGGCGTGAAGGCGAAGGCTGCCGCACAGAAGCTTGATAAGGCTGAGCTCCTCATAAAGAAGGGAAAGGAGCGCGGATACATCACGTACAGTGAGATCCTCAAGGAGTTCCCGCATGTTGAGGACGACGTCACGTTCCTCGACGAGCTCTACGAGCGCTTCTCCGTATCCGGCATCGACATCCTCGAGGGCGGCATGCTCGAGGATGCGACCGACCAGTATCTTGCGACCCGCAACATCAAGGGCCGCGATTCCGCTGCGTACGATTCGATCCAGATCTATCTCCGCGAGATCGGCCAGTATCCGCTTCTTACGGCTTCCGAGGAGCGCGAGCTCGCCCAGCGTATTGAGCGCGGGGACGACGAGGCGCGCAATATCCTCGCCCGTTCCAACCTCCGTCTCGTGGTCTCTATCGCGAAGAAGTACGTAGGACGGTCTCCTGATTTGACCCTCCTCGACCTTATCCAGGAAGGGAACCTCGGCCTCTTCAAGGCCGTAGACAAGTTCGACTGGAACAAGGGATTCAAGTTCTCGACCTATGCGACGTGGTGGATCCGCCAGGCTATCACCCGCGCGCTCGCTGACCAGTCCCGCACAATCCGCATCCCGGTGCATATGGTTGAGACCATCGCCAAGTACAAGCAGGTCTCGCGCCGGTTAGCTCAGGCGCTCGGACGCGATCCGCAGCCTGAGGAGATCGCCGTTGAGATGGGCGTTGAGGTAGACAAGATCTACCAGATCGAGAAGATCAATCAGGATACGCTTTCGCTTGAGAACCCAATCGGTTCTGATGATGACGATCGCTCTACGCTCGGCGACTTTATCGCAGACGACAAGATCCCGTCTCCGGTACAGGAGTCTTCTGAGAGGATCCTTGGCGAGCAGGTCAGGGATATCCTTGAGGACCTAAGTCCGAAGGAGCGCAAGATTCTTGAGATGCGCCATGGGCTCCTTGATGGCGTGTACCACACGCTTGAAGAGGTGGGGAAGGAGTTCGGCGTTACCCGCGAGCGCATCCGCCAGATCGAGGCCAAGGCGCTCGAGAAGATCAGGACGCATGAGAAGAGTAGGAGGTTGAAGAGTTATTAAACAAAAGCCCGCGGAAGCGGGCTTTGTTAACTGTTAGAAAGTTTTTTCTGAATTTGTCTCTTACTTTGTGCAGCGCTGATTCCAAGGGAAGCACATATGCTTTGCTTTTCGCTAAAAGGAACATCAAATCTATATAAATGCTCAACAACTAAGAATCTCAAAAGTCTTTTAAGTAAATGATTCCCGGAAAACTTAGAATCCTGGTCTAGTATTTTACTTGGCTTCATTTCTCCAGGGAAATTAAGTCTTGCAGCTAAATTAATCAGCTGGGTGGCTGGTGAACCCGTGTCTTCAGCAATTCTATCGAGGGTAATAAATAAATTCTTTGAGGCAACGCTGTCGCTAATTCGTTTAAGGAAAATTACCACCAGAATTTCAGTGAAGCCATAAATAATATTATTAGCAATTTGATCTCTGTCTGCTTGCGGTATGCTTTTGCTACTCTTTGAACTTTTTTTGTCGACTACTTCCTCAACCTCATGTCTAATAGACTCAATATACTTTTGAAAATCTTCTAATAGTGCACGTAATGCACGAAGTCCAAGGCCTTCTACCTCCTCTAAAATTTGTGTCTTATTATTCGCGTCTAAAGATCCATAATAGTTTTTCCCTATTTGCCCAAGTATCTCCATTAATTTGAAGGCTAGATTTATTTTGCCGAATAAATCTAGATTTTCAAGTTCCTCATCTGAATCAGTAAGTTCTGGCTCCTTGCTTGCTGCTGCCTCAAGCCTATCTTGATGCTCCAATTCTTCGCGTCGATGCTGTTGCGGAGACCTATCAGAAATTGATACGCGAATCTCTTCTTGAATTAAATTATTGATATCTGAAACCTCCTCATCCGATAACTGTGCTGGCACAATATTATTAAAAAGTTTCTTTGATTCATTAATAATATCTTGTATTATCTCCTTATTTTTCGAATGGTGAATCAAGAAAATAATTATGTTTGCATATTCTTTGCGGTAGAGCTTATTCGTTAAATTAGTGATCTCATTACGGATTTCTATTTCTGAGATGTTCTCAGCGAGGTACTTCGCAGTAAAAAAGTAATAGCCATAGTTATGGTTAAACGAATATGATCCGTGTTCATTCTTAAGTATCTTTGCTTTGTCCAAAAGACCGTGGACTGTGTCGAACGGCTTTTCGATATCCATCTTAAGAGAATACTCTTCGTAGATCTTTATCATTTCAGCCTGGGTAACTTCTTTTCTTTGCAAAGAAAAGAAATTATAGGCAAGATGTGAAAGATAGGTATGATAAAAATCTAAATCATCTGGCTTTATATTTACTGCTCCTAGAGCTTGGTTAATTAAATATCTGTAGAGTTCTGCATATGAACTCCCCTGTAATTTGTTCTTATTGTCGGCTTCGATAAGTTGAAGCATTGTCAAAAGATATAGAGGATAGGTCGGCAGGAAGTTAGTGCCAACTATTACTTTTATTTTTCCTGCTATTTCATCCTTCTTATTTAACAAATCGTTCTCTGGGATCTCTTCTCCATAACTAAGCCCGAGCCATTTATCAATTAAAAGATCTCGGAGTACGTGACCGCATTGTTTTATTCTAAGCTTTTTAAAATTCTCAAGTAAATCTCTCATTTCGCTCTTCGCCATTGCTTCGAGCTCAAAAGTTGTATTAGAGAAGATAAAGAGTTTTTGGTATCTCTTTTCTAGAATTGTCAGTAAATCTGTAATTGCTTGGCTGCGCTTGATTCCAAGCCGTTCGTAATTATCAAGAATTAAAACTATATCTGGATTATCTTTACGAACTATATCTTCATAAATTTTAATCTGTGAAGGAGAGTCCCCGTATTGTTCTTTAAGAGAATTTAGTTCTACCCTTAAAAACTTCTCAAGATTCGAATTTTTAATCTCTTCTGCATTTATATATAGAGCCAACAAGCCTTTCTCATTAAATTCTCTTTGCAAGGAATAGGCTAATGAGGTTTTACCAGAAACATCGTCACCAAATATAAAAGCTTTTTCAAAGCCATCTTGTAGAGTAGCAAGCTTCGAGGAACTGATCTGGGCACTATTCTCGGTCCCCAGATCTTCAAGGTCGGGATATATAAATATGTCTTCCAGAGTCAACTCGTCTTTACCTGGATGGGTAAAACGTATACCAATACTATTTATTTGCTTTAGATATTCCTCCTTAAGTCTCATTGAGCCAACTAACTCCTCCGAGTCGTCGGAAGTTAAACCGAATTTTAAAAAGTCTAATCCCTTTAGAGAAGTATCTAGTTTAGATATATTATTTAGAAGAGTATTTTCTTGAGTGAGTGAACCGTCTTTGCCTGATACAACAATGACCGCACTGTTTTTTCCTCCTTCTAGATAAGGGAATAGCCAGAAGTCACCATAACTTGATATGAGTAATATTGGATCGCCAATCCTTTTTTGATCGAAACCGTCCAAGCTGCTTTTATAAAGTGTTTTGGGTTCAACAATTTTTCCGGAAGTAGTAAGACACTCAATTAGTTCTCCTGGAGAGTAGAAAGTATATTGTGCAGAATCTTTCCTGAGTCCAATCTTCTCTATAAGACCTTTTGCATCCTTTCCGAAGCCAGATGTGCTTATAAGCCAAGCTTCCGGATAATCTTCAAGCTCTTTGATCCCTACTAAATTCTTGACGGCTGATGCTTGAACTGGAGTGCCAGGGTCGTATGCCTTACACTCTATATAAAGCTTTTTTGAGCGATTTGATTTGTTTACGCAAAGGAGATCAATCTCCATGCCTGTCTTTCTTATTTCAGTCTCAACTTCGTGATTTTGATATTCTAAGAATTTTTTGACGAACTTCTCTAGGAGGTCGCCTTTGTCTTTCGTATTCTTTCCTGAGCTGGCGACCTCTATTTGCATATTGTTTATTGTAGCAATGTGCAGTGGTTGAGCAAATATCAATAATTCTAATGGGATTGTAAAGCTTATGTACAGTTTCAGACATTGACTTGCGTGACTTTTATTATCCAACTGCAGTTGGTCCTTACTTACGTGTATCAGTGTAAAATATCGAGAATGATCGGTTTGAATGAAATGCGAGGCAGAGCCATTGCTTTTTCCAAGGAATGGGACAGAGAATATAACGAGGACGCAGAGGCAAAAAGCTTCTGGGATGGGTTTTTTGAGGTATTTGGAGTTTCTCGCCGTCGTGTAGCAAGTTTTGAATATCCCGTTAAGAAACTAGCGGGCTCACAGGGCTTTATTGATGTTCTTTGGAAGGGAACACTTCTTGCAGAACATAAATCACGTGGGAAAAATCTTGATCGAGCTTATGTGCAGGCTAAAGACTATTTCCCGGGGCTTAAGGACGAAGAACTTCCCAGGTATGTTGTAGTGTCCGATTTCGCAAAGATTCGCATGTATGATCTGGAGACTGGTGTTGATCAAGAGTTTAAACTGGAGGAGCTCTATAAGAATATTCATCTTTTCGACTTCATCTCGGGTCACATTTCTGTAACAGATTATGGGGAAGAGGAATCAGCAAGCATAGAGGCCGCGAACCTAATGGCAGATTTTCATAACGAGATTGCAAAGACAGGTTATTCAGGACATGATCTCGAAGTTTTCTTAATTAGAATCTTATTTTGTCTCTTTGCAGATGACACGGGAATTTTCCCAAAAAATCACTTCAGAGCATATGTCGAGAATCATACTCGAGATGACGGAAGCGATTTAGGCATAAAGATACTTCAGGTATTTCATACTCTAAATCAGGCTCCAGAAAAGCGTCAAACGAATCTTGATGAAGAGCTTGCCGCCTTCCCATATATAAATGGAGCTATTTTTAGTGAGCCAATTGATCCTCTTACTCTTGACGCTACAGCACGCTTAAAACTTCTTAAATGTTGCAGTTTCGATTGGTCGAATATTTCTGCCTCGATATTCGGTTCTCTCTTTCAGGGTGTGATGGACGAAAAGACACGGAGAGAACTTGGTGCGCACTATACTTCAGAAAAGAACATACTTAAGGTTATTCAACCTCTTTTCTTAGATGAACTTTATATTGAATTTGATCAGGTCAGATTATTTCCAAAGAAACTAGAAAATTTTCATAAGAAGCTTTCACAACTGAAGTTTCTTGACCCTGCTTGCGGTTGTGGGAACTTTCTAGTAGTCGCATATAGAGAATTGCGTAAGTTGGAGCTTGAGGTTCTTGAACTAAGAAGAAAGAATGATCAGAAAATGCTCCTCGGAACCGAGGATCTTTCGATGATAAATGTGAATCAGTTTTATGGAATTGAGATCGAGGAATTCCCGTCACTTGTTGCTCGTGTTGCAATGTACTTGGTTGATCATCAAATGAACAATCTACTGTCAGAAAGTTTCGGTGAAATTTATGCCCGCATACCTCTCCGTGAGCCGGCGACTATTATTAATGTAGATGCCCTGTCAGTTGAATGGGAAAACATAATTCCTAAAGAAGAGCTTTCCTATATCCTTGGAAACCCTCCGTTTATAGGTGCACGCTTAATGAATAAGGAACAAAAGACTTCTCTACAATCTCTGTTCTTTGGTGTAAAAGGTGCGGGCAATTTAGACTTCGTTACTGCATGGTATGTGAAAGCCGCACGTTACATTCAGGGCACTACTATTAAAGTAGCTTTTGTATCTACAAACTCGATAGTGCAGGGCGAGCAAGTTGGTATTCTGTGGAAGTTTTTGAAGGAAAAGTATGGGATATCCATTCACTTCGCGCATCAGACTTTCAAATGGAACAACGATGCCAAAGGAGTCGCTGCTGTCTATTGTGTGATAGTCGGGTTCGCCGCGACAGACACTAAGAATAAGTATCTATTCGAATACGAAACTCTCAAAAGTGAACCAAAAGAAAAAGAGGTTGAGCATATTAATGCATATTTGATCGCTGACAAGGACATCTTCCTTGAAGCAAGATCAAAACCTTTGCAGAATGAGACTCCAAAAATTAAATTCGGTAATCAGCCGAATGATGGCGGTGCACTCCTTTTAACTAAAGAAGAAAGACTTGAACTTATTCAGAGAGAACCTCAATCTGAAAAGTGGATACGACCCTTTATATCTGCGTCCGAGTTTCTTAATGGTGAAGAAAGATATTGTCTCTGGTTGAAAGGAATTGAGCCACAAGATCTTAGAAACATGCCTTTAGTGTTGGAGCGGGTAGAAAAAGTGAGAACACATAGAATGCAAAGTTCAAGAAAGGCAACACAAGATTTGGCATTGTACCCAAGCTTGTTTGGTTTTATTTCGCATCAAGAAGCAGATTACATTCTTATACCCAGACATTCTTCTGAAAATAGAAAATATGTTCCGATGGCATTCTTGCCCCCGAACTCAATTGCCGCAGATAGTTGCCTGGCAGTTTATAGCGGCTCACTTTTTGCATATGGTGTCTTACAGTCCGCCATGCACATGACCTGGATGGCCTATGTCTGCGGAAGACTCAAGAGTGATTTTAGATATTCAAATTCACTTGTATACAATAATTTTCCCTGGCCTGAGGGAATTACTGAGGATGTAAGAATACAAGTCGAATCTTGTGCCAAAGTAGTTCTAGATGTCAGATCTGAATTTCAATATAGTTCACTCGCAGCTTTGTATACTTTGAATACGATGCCGCCCGAGCTTGTGAAGGCCCATAATGAACTCGATGCCGCTGTAGATGCTTGTTATGGAGACAAGTTTGCGGATAAATATCAAAGAATTACATTCCTTTTTGATCTTTACAGGAGCTATTTAAAATAATTCCTCTTCGCTAATATGAAAGACCCCCAGGCCTTCCTCTCCGCCTACTCCTCCCTCAACGAAGGCCAGAAGCTCGCCGTAGACTCCATAGACGGCCCAGTCTTCGTAATCGCAGGCCCCGGAACCGGCAAGACCCAGGTCCTCACGCTCCGCATCGCGAACATCCTCCAGAAGACCGACACGCCTCCTGATGCGATCCTCGCCCTAACCTTTACGGAAGCAGCTGCGCACGAGATGCGCGAGCGTTTGGCGAAGATAATAGGAAGCACGGCATGGAAGGTCCGCATCCATACCTTCCACGGATTCGCAGAGTCGCTCATTGGACACTACCCAGACGCATTCCCGCGAATCGTAGGCGCGATGGTAGCAACTGACGCAGAGAGAGCAGAGATACTCGACGCCGCACTCTTAAACAGCGACGTAAAGCACCTGCGCCCCTACGGCGATCCGCTCTACTATCATGGCCAGGCCGCGAGAGCGATCTCAACCATGAAGCGTGAGAACGTAACGCCCGAGAAGCTCGAAGAGCGTATAGACGAAGAGCAGAAGGCGTTCGACGCACTCCCAGACAAGGTGCATGAGAAGGGGAAGTACGCAGGGAAGATGAAAGGGGAGTTCGAGAAGCTCCACAAGAAGCTCGAGAAGACCGCAGACCTGCTCGAGGTATACAAAGCATACGAAGCCGGCCTCACAGAGCGAAGACGATACGACTTCGACGACCTCATCCTCGAAGCGGTCCGTGCGCTCTCGGAAGACGAGGGCGTATTAAGACAAGTCCAGGAATCCCTCCTCTACATCCTCGCGGACGAGCACCAGGATGCGAACCGCGCGCAGAACGCGCTCCTTGAGCTCATGAGCGACTATCACGAGAGCCCAAATCTCTTCATCGTAGGAGACGAGAAGCAGGCGATTTACCGCTTCCAGGGAGCGGACCTCGACAACGTGCACTATTTCAGACAGCGCTACCAAGACACGAAGATCATCGCCCTTGTCGAGAATTACCGCTCCACGCAGTCCATCCTCGATTCTGCACTCGCTCTCATAGAGAAGTCCCCGGACGAACGCTTGTCCCGCGTATCCTTGATAGCCAAGAGCGCGCACGCACAGAAACCCATAACGCTCGTAACCGCACCGTCCCCGGAAGCGGAGTACGCAGCGCTCGCAGAGAACATCCGCAATACCGTAGACGAAGGCGTGACACCTGACGACATCGCAGTCTTGGTCCGAAGAAACAAGGACGTGGCAGAAGTAGCGGAAGCTCTCATGAAGCGCGGCATCGCCGTATCCGCCAAAGGCGAAGGGAACTCGCTCCATAACCGCTACGTGCTCGCGCTCCTAAGACTTCTCGTAGCAGTCGCAGCCCCGAGAGACGAGAACCTCTCCGGCATCCTCACACTTCCAGCATTCCCGCTTTCAAGTGCTGACGTATGGCGCGTGATGCAGCACGCGAAGAAGGAGCGGAAGCCTGCGCTCGAGGTGCTCAGGTCTCCAGAGGACCTCGAGGCAGCCAAAGTAGCAAACCAAGAGAACGCTCTGGCCCTCGGAGCTCTCATAGAGAAGCTCGCTCGTCTGGCATCCATAGAACGGCCCGCTGTGGTCGCAGAAGAGGCTCTGCGCCTCTCAGGACTCCTGCCTGCGATGCTCGCGGCTACGGACCGTGCAGAGGCTCTGGGAGCCGTCCGGGCGCTCCTATCCCTGTTCGAGGACCTGGCCCGAAGAGAGCATGGAGCCCAGCTCCCACGGGCCCTCGCCCTAGTCTCCCTGTATGAGGAGCGGGAGATGAGCCTCTCCGGCCGGGTCTCCTCAGACGAGACTCGCGTGAAGGTTATGACGGTCCATGGCGCCAAGGGACGGGAGTTCAGGAGAGTATTCATACCCAAAGCAACCGAGAGCGCCTGGTCCACGCGTTCAAGAGCCGAACACTTCCATCTCCCGGACATTCTCTCCGGAAGCGCAGAGCTCGAGGACGAGCGCCGGCTCTTCTATGTAGCCATAACGCGCGCGAAGGAGGAGGTAACCATCTCGTACTCAGAGACTAGAGGAGAAGGGAGAGTGGACGCGCCGTCAGCGCTTCTTGAGGATCTCGATCCTGCTCTCATAACAACTGTCGAGGCACCAGAGCCCGAGGACCCGCTAACTGAAGAGCGTGCATCAGCAAAAGCCGGACCATCCGAGGACGATCTCGCCACGCTCCGCTCCGCGTTCTTGTCCCAAGGACTCTCCCCGACCGCCCTCAACAACTATCTCGAATGCCACTGGCACTATTTCTATGTAAACCTGCTCCGGATACCAGAAGCAGAGAACAAGTTCATGCTCTACGGAACTGCGGTACACGCAGCGCTGAAGCGCTATGCGGACGGACGCAACCAAGGCGAGGATATCGGTCCCGAAGGTCTCATCACAGCCTTCGAACGCATGCTTACTCGCTCTCCGCTTACGGAAGCGGACCTGAAGGAGCTCTCGAAGAAAGGCGAGCGAGCCCTCACGGGATGGTGGACTCAGAGAAAGGATTCCTGGCCTGAGCAGGTGGAGGCAGAGGAACGTGCAGAAGCGTACCTATCATTCGAAGGCGAGCAACTTCTCCTACGTGGTGCACTCGACCGTATCGATCCTATGCCTGGAGGCGCAGTACGCGTCATCGACTACAAGACCGGTCAAGGAAAGAGCCGCAACGAGATACAGGGGAATACGAAGGAGGGAAGCGGCAACTACTATCGCCAGCTCGTCTTCTATCGCCTCCTCCTCGCTCGCTCAGAGACACCGAGGAACATGCAGGAGGGTGTCATAGAGTTCGTGGAGCCGGACGAGAAGGACCGCATCCGTACGGAAGCCTTCGAGATACCGGACGAGGACATGACGGCGCTCGAGGAACTCATACGGAAATCCGCAGGAGAGATCCTTTCGCTCTCGTTCTGGAATGATCCGTGCAACGAGCAAGCCTGTCCCTGGTGCGCAGTTCGGTTCTCATAAAGAAAAGGCCCGCATGAAGCGGGCCTTTTCTTGTGTATCTAACTTACGCTGCCTGCTGATGCTCCTCCTCTGCCTGTAGGCGCTGAACGGCCTCTGCAGTGATTGTGTCAGGTGCGGTGCCGATAGGATTAGCAAGCGCGTCACGAGCGATTACGGCTGGCGCTACAAAATCAACGACATTGCTCTCTCCTTCAGCAGTGTCAGGCTTCTTAACTTCACGTTTCTCGAATGGATTCTGCCAGCTCATAGTTCAGTGTTGACTAGGTGGTTATGTATCTATTGTCCCACTGGGAATCAACCTGTCAAACGCTACTTTGCCTTTGCAATTGCCTCAGCAATAACCCGCTTCATGTCCTCGTACGAAAGGGCTCCGTTTATCGCAACCGGCTTCTGGCCCTCAACGAGGATAACGGTATAGGGAGCGCCCTCAGCACCAGATGCGAGCGCGTTAACGGTGTCGTCATACACCTTCTTCGTGAAGCGGCCGGTAGCAAGGCAAGACTGGAAGTCTGCCTGAGGAAGCCCGAGCTGCAGAGCGATTGCTGCATAGCCTGAAGGAGGGAAC
>Ga0172380_10009011_pt1 | contig 10733 bp, 20 predicted proteins | sample Leawe162metaG_FD_119747 | JGI IMG/M metagenome (GOLD analysis project Ga0172380, IMG submission 119747) | Leachate microbial communities from a municipal landfill in Southern Ontario, Canada - Leachate well 162 metaG | ecosystem: Engineered > Solid waste > Landfill > Unclassified | place...
TAACAAACTAAATGAAGTTTTAGGTTTAAATACTGATGAATTTTATGACTCGTATATAGATATTCCAGCTCTTAAAAACAGAATGGAATGGATTGGTAGAAGAGTAGAAAAAAAAGATACCGTTTTTAATATTTTGAAATCAGTTGGTATCTTTTCGATATTAGAAGGTGCTGTATTATATTCATCTTTCGCATTCTTAAAACACTTTCAAGCTGAAGGCAAAAACAAATTAATGGCTACGTGTAGTGGTATTAATTTTTCTGTTAGAGATGAAGCAATTCATAGTCAAGCAGGTGCTTGGTTATTTCAAACGTTATTGAAAGAAGCCAAAGAAGATGGTTCAATAACTGAAGATGAAGTTATTCAACTAGAAAATGAATTATATGAAACCTGTAATGTTATCAGAGAACATGAATTTGAAATTATCAGATTGTTTTTCGAAAAAGGCAATATCAAAGGAATTACAGTACACCAAATAGAAAACTTTGTCGAATCACGAATTGATTTATGTTTACAACAATTAAATTTAAAAAAGGTGTATAATCCTACTTATAACCCAATTTATTCATGGTTCTATAAAAATATTAATGGCTCAAAGTTACATGACTTTTTTGCTAAAATTGGTTCTGATTATACCAGAAACTGGACAAAAAGCAAATTTATTTGGACTGGTAAACAACTTAATGATTTAACATATACAGGAAATTAAGAATATGAAAACATACAACGAATTCTTGAATGAAGAAGGTGAAGGTGCTTTTACAGGAACTGCTAGTTTGCCTAGTTTCAATCCTGTACTTGGTACAATTCAAAAAAGAAAAGAATTAACAGAAGATGATAATTGTGTTGATATTGTTTACACCGATAATATTAGTACAATGTATAGATGGACATTAGATGATAAAAAAGGCAATACCATAAAAGGCGAAAATGGATATTCTGTAAATTTTCGTACCAAAAAAGAAGCAGAAGAATACGCCAACAGTAATGGATTTACTATTGGCGAATATAAAAATGTTGATTGGTCAAAAGCAAATGAAAACCTTTAATGAGTTTGTCTTACAAGAAAGTAATTATATTACAGAGGGTTTAAAACTTGAAATAGATGAAATAAAAAATTTATTTTCTGAAATTATTATAAAAAATAAACCAAAGAATGTATCAACTCCAGACCATCAGTTATTAAAAGAAATACAGAATTTATTACTTACTTTATCTGATAATAATTTTGATAAGAAAATACTAATCTTTCAAATTACTGGAAAGCTAAATTATGTTACGATGACAAAAGAAGAAATCCTTGCCACATACGGTAAAAAAAGTGATTCAAACTCTAAAGTTGTCAAAAAACAATACGCAACCTATTATAAACTGGATTCTGTAGCATATCCAACATTTATTAAAAATGTTGATAACATGGAAGACTTTTTATCAACATTATCTGGATTCCACAAAAAAGCAATACATAATTTATCAATCCGATTTGTGGATAGTTCACAACAAAAATCAATTGGTAAATACGTAACAGATCATGATGCTATACAGATTAATAGTAAACGTGTTGGGAATACATTTGAATCGTATGGTAGCCTACGTTATGTTGTTTTACATGAATTAGGGCATAGATATTTGCGTTTATTTAATCAAAAATGGGATCATGATGCTAACTCATGGATTACAACAAAATATTCAGAAACCGATTCATTTTCAGGTGAAGAAAAGTTTGCAGAATTATTTGCATTATCACATTGGCCAGACAAATATCCTCAATATAAAGAGAAAATAGTAAAGTTCAATAATACCATACAATAAACAAATTAAGATAGAAAACAAAGGAATGTACATGAAAGAAGAAAAATCTATTTATAAAGAATTGAGTGATGAAAGAAAAAAGTTACAAGATGAAGGTAAATTACCATTATGGGTAACTACTGGAGGTTATCAGGTATTAAAAGACAAATATTTAACTCCAGAATACCCTGATTTGTATTCAGCTTTTCATAGAATTTCAAAACAAGCGGTAAAATATTTACCTGAAAATATGCGTGACGAATGGGAACAAAAGTTCTTTCACATTTTATGGGAAGGTTATTTTGGGTTAGCTTCTCCAATATTATCAAATATGGGTATGCCTACTGGGTGTGCGGTTTCCTGTTCAGGTGGATTCATAGATGATTCAGTAATTGATTTTTATGAAAGTCAAAAAGAAGCAGCAGTTCTTACACAAAATGGATTTGGGACAAGTGGTTATTTAGGTGCTATTCGACCACGCGGCAGTAAAATAAAAAACTCAAATGCAAAAGCAAGTGGAGTTTTACCTGTTTTTAAAGATTTTGTACAAATGTCACAAGATATTAGTCAAGGTTCAACTCGTCGGGGCGCATGGGCAGGATATATTGAAATCGAACATGCTGATTTTTATGATTTATGTAATTATATCAAAAATAACCCTGAAGATGCAAATATTGGTTGGATAATCGGGGATTCTTTTATTGAAAGATTAGATGCTGGCGATGAAGAAGCATTAAGTAGATTCCAAGAAGCAATGTATCTGAAAATGCTTACAGGAAAGGGTTATTTCTTCTTTATTGATAAAGTCAATAGGGCCAACCCTGAAATGTATAAAAAACATGGTTTCAAGGTAAAAGCATCAAATCTTTGTTTAAAAGGGGATACCTTAATCGATGTTGAATATGAGGATGGCGAACAAGAAACCATAACAATTGCTGAAGTAGTTAAAAAATTCACATTTAATGAAAAATTTAGTGATGGTGTATTATTAAAAGTTAAAACATATAAAGATGGTAACGTTTTTTATTCTGATATTACCAATGCAGGTTTAACTGGAAAAGTTTCTGAATTAGTCCATATAACTACAACTGATGGAAAAATAATTAAATGTACTCCAAACCATCAAATCTATGTTAAAAACATTGGCTGGATTGAATCAATTAATTTAATGCCTGATGATGTTTTAATCGGGGATGAATCTGAATTAGTTGTTGAAGATGTAAAAATAATGATGGGTTATAATAAAGAACCAGTTTATGATTTGACAGTACCAGAAACAAAATCATTTTTTGCTAATGGTATATTAGTCCACAACTGTACTGAAATTACCTTGTTTTCTGATGAAGAGCATACTTTTTCTTGTATTATATCATCAATGAATTTAGCAACTTGGGATAAATGGAAAGATACCGATGCTATTTTTGTTGCTACTGTGTTTTTAGATTGTGTTGTATCCGACTTCTTAGAAACAGCAAAAGACAAACCAGGATTAGAAAAAGTAGTTAATTTTACCCGTAAAGGTAGAGCTATTGGTTTAGGTGTAATGGGTTTTCATACCTATTTACAAGAAAACATGATTCCATTTGAAGCAATTGAAACCAATTATTTTAATACCGAAGTTTTTTCTAAATTACAATCAGAAACAATTAGAGCATCAGAATGGTTAGCTGAATTGTTGGGTGAACCTGAATGGTGTATTGGAAGTGGTAGAAGACATACCCATTTACAAGCTATTGCTCCAACTATAACGAATGCATTAATTTCAGGTGGAGTTAGTCAAGGCGTTGAACCAATTTATAAAAATACATATACTCAAGCAACTGCAAGTGGTGAAGTAGATAGAATCAATCCAAAATTATTAGAAATAATGAAAGAAAGAAAAGTCTATACGCCAGAAATTTGCAAAGATATTGTGTTGAAAAACGGTTCAGTTCAACATGTTTCTTGGTTATCTGAATTCGAAAAACTGGTATTTAAAACAGCTTTTGAACTTCCGCAAGAAAGAATTTTGTGGCTTGCCGATGCTAGACAACCTAAAGTTGATCAAACACAATCGATAAATTTATTTTTACCAAGTGAAGCAAAAGAAGAATATATTGCGTTTTTACATGAATTGGCATTTAAAATGAAAAACCTTAAAAGCCTATATTATATTCGTTCAAGTAGTGGAGTTTTAGCTTCCACGGGTGATGCTTGTGTGGCTTGTGTAGCTTAAGTAGATATGGAAAAGGGCAGAATTAACTGCCCTTTTCCAACTTCAATTTATTGACAACGAACTCCACCACCATTTTCATTTAACACTTGTCGTTGATGATAATCCATGTCAACATTCCACTGATACCCACTTTTACAAATAGTACCGCCACGTTGATATGTTTCTGGTGACATTGGTACTACCCCAGTTATAGCACCAATAATAGTCGCTAAAATACCGCTGACTACTAAAACAATCATCAGTTCTAGTAAGGTAAAGCCTTTCATAATTTTCTTCATAATATTCCTATTTTGTTATTTTCTTTAATGTTCTTGTGCCAATTCTTATTGAATCATCATTGACAACTAATTTTGAATAATAGTCGCCATCTAATTTAATCCAATTCGTTACCGTTTCAGCTTTGCCAAAAAATTCTTGAACAAAACTTGATTTTACTTCATACCGAACGCTTGTTTCTTGGAATTTAAACCGATAGGTTTTAATACCTTGCTTTGTTTGATATTCTTTTTTGTAGTGGCCGTATCTATCAACTTTCCAGCCATTATGTACCAACAATTCAATCAATTTTAATTTGTTTGGGTTTTGTTTTTTAGTTTTCATGACAGCTTTCCTTTCAAGAATTAATAGATAAAATCAAACTACAATATAATTATAATGCTTTTAGAAAAGATGTCAATATAATTTTAAAATAATTATTCCAGTTCAGTAATTGATTTTACAACATTGTCCAAGTCTTTTTTAACCAATTCATCAGCCAAAGTTTTATCTATAACATTCTGAGATAATAAGTAGTCAATACAATTTTGGCTGAATAATGTGCTACCTGATTTGAGGATTTTCAATCTAAATTCATAACCAGTGTTAGAAGCCATCAACATTTTTGATTTACTGCTACCTAATATTTCAATTACTTTTTCCAATGCGTGTTCTGCAATTTCACTTAGCATATACCATTCACGATTGCTTACTAAAATTTCAATATTTGAAAATATATTTCGGCTTGCTTCCCGTACCATTTCATCTCGTAAACATCTATTAGACTCTTCTAATTGTTCAATTTTAATTAAAGCATTTTCTAATCGTTCATGTTCATTTTTCATTATATCAACTCCCGTATTTCTTGTGCAAATTTCTTGGTAATTAAATTCTTCTTCTTAAAAAGTCAATACATACACAAGGAACATCATGTAACCCACTTATTAAAACTTGGTACGCAAGTTCAAGTATTTCGTGACGTTCTTCACGTTGTTTTTTTGGTACTTTTAATGCAATTTCTAAAGCATCAATGGCAATATATTTGATATGAAACCATTGTTTTTGTTCTTCAAGAATGACTAAATGATGTTTTATTGCTGAATAGGATTCATTAAATATCTTTTGTTTTAATTCAGCATTTTCATCTTCTAATCGTTCGATTTGGTCAAACATATCTTGTACTTCTTCATTCATATTTTTCACCTTTTAAATTTTATATAATTCAGTATAACTACATGAATTGTAAAAGTCAATAACTAATTACCAGTTTTTTGATACACTTGAATAATTAGGATCATTATTAAAACGATTAAACCAATATTCAGCCGCTTCTAATGTCGTATATTCTTTAGATGATATGTTTCCAACACGGAAAAAATGATATTTGATGGTGTATACAAATTCTGATAATTGATAGTAAATACCATTTGTAACACTGAATGCCCAAGTAATAGATGTTTCACTACCTGTACAAATTTCGGGATTAGCCATTTCAGGTACTAATGAAATGGCTTCTTTGATGTCTTTTGCTTCAACAAGTTTTACAAAAGAATTACTTTTGAATAGTTGAAAAATCATAATATATTACTCATAGGCTAGATTATAAACATAATCTTGTGATTGTTGTAAAAGTGATTCAGAAAATTGATCTTCATCCTTCAATACTGCTTCTAATTGAAGTTCAATATAATTATACTTCAACTGATAATGTTGTCAACTTATTATTGAAGTTTATCAAAACCAAAACCAGCAATAATATATACTTCATCATTTAATTCAAACACATCACCAACTGAAGATGATCTTACAGAGTCAACATAAAGTGTTACACCTTCATTTTCAGACCAATCACTTTCAATGTGGTTTGCAAATTGATAGGCCAAGCCCAAGGCTTTTTGCACATCAGTTGTATCAACTTCAATAGTAGCAACTTCAGGATATTTACCCAAAGCTTCTAAATGTAATTCTTGTTTGATTTGTTCTTTTTCTGAATCAACACCCCAGTAGGAAAATGAGCTTCTACCGTTGGCAAATTTGAAATCAGGGGCGGCGTGATAAATTGTAACTAACATAAATAAAAATCCTCAAATTGATGTGAAAATCAAACTACAATATAATTATAAGGCTTTTTAAAAAGATGTCAATTTTTATTTTAAAGATATTTTTTCAGATAAACCAAAGGCCACATATAGCGGCCTTGGATGCAAGATTCTCTCAGTGCAAAGCACTTAGTCATTCCAGATGACACTTTTTACAGCGGCACTATGTTTTTTCACTTGTCAACATAGCTTTTAATCGTGTAAAACTTCTAATTTTGTCACTAAAATATTTGAAGTTGAACCCTCTTCAAATTCTTGTAATGATAGAATATAATCTTCAAGTTCTAAATAATCATTTTGACTACGTATTTTATCATATAAAGGATAAATCCCACTAACATTATAAGATTTAGTTAATGGCACAACAAATGTTGTCGTGTATTCTGTTTCTATTGTAGCATTATAGAAATATATTGTCATTTAATATCCTTTATGAAAATAGTTTTAATTCAGTGCGTTTTGCCATTAAGATTTTACCAAGATGGTTTTGTCCAATGCCATTACATACACCCCAGAATGTATCACCCCACGTATTACCTTCAATTAATTCTTTATCACCAGTTGCTAGTAATAATTGTTTCAATTCATAATGTTCAAATTTTATATCAGTTATTTGTCGCATTACTATTAATTTAATATCATCCCAATCTAAGCGCATTTGGATTTTACCACCAAGTTTTTTTGCATCCCTTGGGGATACTGTAATCCATTGCTTCAATTCATCATCATAGCGATTAATGAACTGCTCTCTGTCATTGTCATCTATAACTTTTGCCGCTTGATAAGCGTTTTCTGTAGATGGAAATACTAAACCATAATAGCATATCGAACATAAATGAAAATTACTTAACCATCTATATTCACCCATGAAATTTTCTATTTTATTCATCTTTTGTCCTTTTTAATCATCTTCATCTTCAGTAATTTTACCATCAATAACGGTTAAAATTGAAATTGAGTCACCACCTTCCCAAACAAGTTTTGCAGTATATTTTCCTGTACTGTTTAATAAAGCTTTTCTTAATGGATAATAAAAAGCACTGCCGCTACCTTCCCCTTCCAAGTCAATCGATTGCACTTCAATCAAACCATTGGCTAATGTACCAACAATTTCTTTAGAACCTTCAGAACCAATATTAATATGTACTAATGTACTATCAATTGGATTTTGGTAATCTATACTAATAAACCAACCTTTTTTTATCATATCAGGTGGATATTCTAAATCATCTAAATTGATGATTAATTTATCAATTGATTTTTGTTTCCAACGTGTAATATCATAACTCATAACTAACCCTTATCTACAATTTCCAATAACATTTTATCCGAATTACCAGGCCCATCAACAATTTGACCATAATGATTTTTCCAACCATGTACAGTTTTTTCAAAACAATTTCCTGTTTCACTTTCCATTGTTTTAATACCAACGGGATATTCATCCCACCATAAATCACAATAAACATCAACCCACATTTTTATCTTTCCAATGTTCTTTTACACTTTCAAATAATGCTTGCTGATTTGTCCACGCACATAATACAGCTTGAATCAAACCAAAAAAAACATTAAAAGTAAATAATATAGAGAACAATAACACAATCAAAAACCGTCTAATCTTGACATTTTTAACTTTTGATACTCCCACCCGATAAGTTTTCTTTTCTTTTTCGGCGTTGATATATTCATCCATCCACCAATTTACATAATTAAAGCTTTTCTTATCATAACCAGCTTCATGTGATATAGAATTATTCTTGGCATAATCCCATACTTTAAAAAATTCATCTTTCATTGTATACCTTCATTCTTTGATATAATTCATTTAATGATGTCTGTAACTTGTCATGATAAACATAAAAGTACCCAACATCGTTTGTTTCTCTTAATTCAGGAAATAAATTACCATATTTTTTATCATATCTTATTTCAATAACTCGTTTTCGCCAGCCAATGGTTATCTCGTCAACTACTTCATCAGTAAGAACATTAAATCTAGTCCAGAAATTCTCATTATCATAATACGATAATATCTTGATAGATGATTCAATCTCGAACCCAGCTACAAATAATGCTCTTCTAAATTCGTGGTGATTCTTATCATAACGTTCATTAATCAAACATTTTTTGTGATAAAAATAGGTATTTTCAGTCCCAATATCATCGCCTTCTTTAATGATATAATTCAAATCTTCAATATGCACCCACGGAGTTGGATACTTTTCTTCAAAATTATTATTTTTATCATTTCTGATGTGCGAATGCCTAAAATAAGAATAAAATCGTCCTTCTGTATCTAAAAATTTTCCAAAAGAATTTAATGATTTACCAATGAAATCCTTACCTTCTATTTGAACAAATTCTTCAATTGATATGGCTGAATTGCCATCTTCTGGTGTCCAATGATTTTTACGATATGGACAAATATGTGAATCCATTGGAAAAGCTTTTCCTAGCCGCCTAGAAACCGATGTTGGGTAATCATCTTGTGGATGTACCTGCCTAACATATAGGTAAAAATCATTTAAGGATATTACTTTTGGTGCTATATTTGGATCATAATTTTTATCATCCACAAAAATATCAGACAATTGTCCAAATGAATCAATACAATATCGACCTAAAATAACAAACTCATTTAACTTATTATTTCCATTACGATAAATATGTCGCCTAATATTATTCAAATCATGAATATCTTTTAACTTTGTTGTTGTTCCACCAACAAATAAGTAATATTCAATTTCTTCAACTGTATCATAGATATAACCAACATTTAACATTATTTAATTTTCTCTCTAATCGTTTATTTACAACTAATGTGGATGTAATGCGGCCATTAGGTTTTTTCATAAATGTCCAGCGTCCACACATTCTTTTTTGCCCGTATGCTTTCATTTGAAATAATCCGCCGCTTTTGTATTTGATTCAAGACCACTTTTATTGATTTGTTGTCTTTTGGTATCAACAGCATACCATATTTTTTTAAATGATTCTTTTGTACTTCTACTTCTGTCTTTTGATATACCGATAACTCTTTGATTCTCAGCAAAGATATAACCAACTAGAACACCATTTGAAAAAATTTGATATTCAACTGCAATATTTACATCAGAATTTTTTACTTTCACATAATCTAATTTCTTTCTTGTCTCTGATGGCCCGCGTGTAATATAAACGCCTTTTGTGCCTTTGATCTTATCAAAAAGTAAAGATTCTTCAAACGTAATCATAAATAATTCCTTATCAAGTTTTTTCGACAAGTCTATTATCTAACAATTCTTATTAAATGTCAATAGCTTTTAGATAGCTTTTGACTAATTTAAATTTTTCATTAAACCTTTCTTCATCTGAGATACCAACTCCATCATAAATTTCAAATTGTTCTATTGGCTTAATTACAACAGCGGTAAATATACCATCATCAAAACATAATACAACTACTCGCCAAATACCATCGACTAATTCAACTTTGAAAAAATATGATAAAAACTCACTACTTTCATAGTAATATTCTTCAAAATAGGTTGTTCCTAATATTTCTATTTCAGATTCTATTCTATTTGGCCCTTGATAAGTAACAACTTTTAACTTCATTTAATATTCAGTCCTTTTATCGGTAATTTCGATGTCTACGCCAGTGAATTTTAGTTCATCACGTTCTTGCATACCCCAGCCCGTACAAACTGGTTGTACCTTGAATTTAACTATAATATCTTTGTTTGGATATTCTTTACTAGCCATATCAGTTAAAAGTTCTTTCAAATCATCTGCTGAATAGGTTAGTGTTGTTTTTCTTGAACTAATCATTTATACAATCTCCACATCGCAGCCATTAAAAACAGGATGTCCAGTTCTATCATAAATAGCATCATTATATTCAATAATTGAATTAAATGTTATTTTAATTTCTTTATCAGGATATTTTGTTTTAATTACATCTTCAATAATTATTTTTATATCAGTTGCATCATAACTAATTTCTGTTTTTTGTACTATTTTCATGGTCAATAATATATTTCATTTGTGGTGGGCAGTCAATAGTTCGTAATGAACCATATTGTCTAAGACGTTCTAAATAATCAACAAATTCATTTAAATCTCGAATATGGTATGTTTGAATATAATCTTTGTTTTTGTATGAACCAATAACAATAATGGTATTATAATCTTCACGCCGCAAATTCATATCAACTGATATGTTGGTTCGTTCTTTTATATATCTTTCTAATTCACTTATTTTATTGGTTTTTTCTGTTACAAACTTTTCCAATTCACTAATTCTATCATTTAACTTTTTTAAATCAGAATCATAATTAAAGAATATTTTCTTCCATTGATTAATGAAAGTTAAAAATCTATTTCTAATA
>Ga0172380_10009012_pt1 | contig 10733 bp, 8 predicted proteins | sample Leawe162metaG_FD_119747 | JGI IMG/M metagenome (GOLD analysis project Ga0172380, IMG submission 119747) | Leachate microbial communities from a municipal landfill in Southern Ontario, Canada - Leachate well 162 metaG | ecosystem: Engineered > Solid waste > Landfill > Unclassified | place...
AAAGCATGAGGGGGTTTCCTCTGCGTCCTCCGCGTCCTCTGCGGTGAAAAAGGTTTTGTCTTTATGGGTTGCCGTCATGAGTCGAGCCTTCAGCACAAATAATGTTAACGATATTTGCGCGCATCTGTACTAGGATCATGGAAAATCCACCTCGCGTAGCGCCAAAGAAGTCTGTTCAACGGGCATTTCATCCTTGGGCATGGCCAGTAAATGGGCGACAAACCCCGGCGCGGCAATATGTGCGCTACGCTGCAAGGACTCGAACGCCTGCTCGGAAAGCACCACCACCGCCTGCTTGCCACGCCGGGTAATGTGCTGCGGTTCGCCCCGCAAAGCCGCCTCCACCACTTGGCTGAATTGGGTTTTGGCATTTTGAAGTCGCCACTGGCTTGCATGCATTTTATTTTCCTCAACAGGTCAGATTAACTAGTCTGAATTGTGGCAATTAATATAACTGTCGTCAAGGATAACTGAACAACGCGTACGGGGGCATCCGGCTGCGCGACAGATGCGCAACGCGCACATCCTACGATCCGGCGCCCGTCAACACCCCCATCCCTCGCCTCCAACAATCCTCGAACCTCTCCAGCCCGTGGCTTCCCCCATTCACCAGCTTTCTCGCCCAGCGCAAATCCCCCGTCATCAGCGCTTCTTTGATCTGTCTTTCCTTGGCCTTGATAAAGCTGGCGAGTAGCGCCGCCGCGATGGCGGGTTCGTTGGCGCGCTCCGGTTGTTCGAGCAGGGGTTCGCCGATGGCTAGTCCGTGTTGGCGATAGTTGGTTTTGCCGGTGAGTTGGATGAAGCCGCGTCCGCAGTATTTTGCGCCGTCGCCGGCTTGGGTGTTGCCCAGGTCGGCGCGGCGATCGTAGAGGTCGTAGGGCTGGCCGCCGGGGGAAGTGTTGTAGCGCGATTGGCCTTCGGTGACGGGGAGGAAACTTTCGGTTTCGGCGCGGATGGTGGCGAGCGCCATGAGCACCATGGGTTTATCCTGAAGTGCTGCGCTCAACAGGCTGTCGAGCACGAAGGGCAGGTTTTTTTCGATGTTGGCGCGGGGCGTGTTCGGGAACATTACGCAGACTTTTGCCACGCTGGCTTGCGGGATTGCGCTGGGTAAGGCGTCGCTGTCCGCGAGTCCAAGCGCTGCGAGGGTGCGCGGTCCAGCCACGCCGTCCGCCAGCAGCCCGGTGCTGTGCTGGAAGGCGAGCAGTGCGGCTTCGGTGGACGGGCCGAATTCGCCGTCGGTTTTGCCGGGGGGAAAGCCGACGGCGGCGAGTTGGGTTTGCAGTTTCTTAACTTCGTCGCCACTGGCGCCGGGGTGTAGGGCGTTCATCCTAGAAACCTCCGTTGAACGGGTTGGAGTGTGCGGTTTTCCGGGTGCAGGGCAAGGCGCAACGACGCGCAATGGTTATTCCATTGCCTTCTCTTGTAGTTGCAACGCCGCCATGCGCCCGGAAAACCGTGCAATCCAACTCGTAGCGTTCTCACCAAACGGGTGAGCGCGAAATACATAATAAAGCTGTTTAGAACCATCATGTTATACAACTTGGCAAGCGGTCAACGGAGGTTTCTAGGTTCATGCTTGCTCTCCTTGGGTGAGGGTGTCGGGGCAGGGGCGCGGGGCAAAATGGTCTTCCGCCGCCCGGTATAGCTGGCCGATGATTTCATGGGCGGGCTGGCCGATTCCGTTTTTCACCGGCAGGTCGTCGAACAGTTTTTCGGCGATGGTTTGCCCCAAGTGGCGGTAGGCTTCGAACTGGTCTTCGTCGAACCACTGGTCGGCGGTGGTTTCGTGCGGGAAGGCGGGGTGGGCGTCGCGGTATTGGCGAATGTCGATGGGGGCGTCGTCGGTGAGCGCGCTTTTCACATAGATCAGGTAGCCGGGTTTGCCTTCCGGGTAGCAGATGCGCCCGTAAGCCCATTGCTTGCGGCTGAAACGCGGGGTGTCCCGGTCGGCGTCGGGACGGATTTGGTCGAGGTCAGCTTCATCGATTTCCACGCGCACGCCGAAATCCACCCAGATTTTGCGCACGGCCATGGCGAGGTCGCCGAACTGGTATTCGCCGTCGGCGGCGGCATCGGTAACGAGGATCAAGGCGGCGCGTCGGCGGATCAATTCGTATATCCCGAGGTTTTCGAAGTGGCCGCCATCGGAGAGGTTGACCCAGGCGTTTTTGCCGCTGGTGTCGCCAAATAGTTCGGCAAACAGCGGGGCGGCGGAATTTTTGGGGGCGCGGTGATCCCATTCGTTTTTCGTCGGGTTCGGGCACCAGCGCGCCAACCGCAGGTTGAGGACAGTCAGCAGCGCGGCGATGGAGGTGGCGGTGTGAAACCCCATGTTGGGGCTGGCGGCGGCGCCGCTGGCAGCGATCGCCGTTGCGAGCGTAAGGCCGCCGCCGTATGCGGCGCTGGGACGGTAGCCGCCGAATTCGCAGCCTTGGCTGTCGCGCGTGGAATAGCCCGAATAGCCGGGGGTGAAGGTGAAACATGCGCCGCGCCGGGTTTGCCAGGCCATGTCTTCGCCGCCGGTGAGGTTCAGGGTGGCGTTGACGAGGTGGATGGGGCGCTGCCCGGCGAGTTGGGAGAGCGGCAGGTCGTCGGCGGGATCGAAGCCGGAATAGGGATTGGGTTTGCGCTTTTCTTGGGATGCGCCAAGAAAGGCGCGCGCCAGCCGGTTGCGGTAAAAGCTGTGCGCGGAAAAGAGATTGAGATCGACGAATTTAAACAGCACCGCAAACAGCAAGCCGGAGATTAGCGCGGTGGGCAGCAGCGTGGTCAGTTCCAGGCTATCGAGTTGGGATTCGTAGAGGGGGATCAACTCGCCCGGCGCGCCGTCGCCGAACGTGATGCCGGGCAGGCATTTGACGAAGCCCCATGCCACCAGCCCCAGCATACCAGCGATGAACACCCAGGGCGCGACCATCGCCAGGATGTTTTTCCACAAGGCGCTGTCGTTTGCGTCGTCGTCCTTGCTCTGCGCCAATTTTGCGCCGAAGCCGGTCAAGGCCGCCCACAGGCCGCCGCCTGCGACCAGCCAATGCGCGGCCTGATCCAAGCCGTATTGCATCAACGGCGGCATGTACAGCAGAAAGGTGAAAGCCAGCGTCCAACCCAGAGCGAGGAACATGCCCTGCCCGCCGAGCCGCGCCCACCATTCGCGGATTTGCTCGGTGATGGCGGAGCCGGCCAGCGCGAGGTGGACGGTGATCGTCAGGCTGAACACCACCATGGTGACCGGGGGCGCAAAAGCGACGGCATGCTCAATGGCGGCATGGGAAAGCAGCGTGTGCAGCAGCGCGCCCAGCGTCAGCGCGCCGCCGAAAATCCCGATCCAGGCTTTATTGCAATCCGGCTGCGTCGTGAAGCCCCAGGCTAAAACGTATAGCGAGGCCGCCGCCCCCGCGCCTGCGGCGCTCCAGCTCAGCGGCGCAACCTTGACCAGCGCGACGGCGGCGAACAGGCCGGACAACAGCAACGGTACGAGCACTTTCAGCGTGATGCTGTGGGACGGGGTCCCGACTGCACCGTTAGGTTCGTCCCATTGCTTCTGTAACCTCAAGGCCGAAAACAGCGCGTAGATAAACAACCCGGCAATCGTCGCGCTAACGCCCATCAGGTGCGGGGGCGTATTTTCAACCGCGATGCCGAATTGCCGCACAATCAACAACCCCGCGAACCCGGTCACCAACATGCTCACCAGCAGGAGTTGGATCACCGTCACATTGCGCACCATCAGCGCGACCAGCGCCAACGTATCACCGGACAACCCCAGGCGCGGGGTGAGGTAGTTGGAATAGCGACGCAGGAAGCGCACCGACTTGTCTTCCGCCTCGGGAAAGCCGGTGGCATCCGGGATGCCGTTGTCCGGCGGGGATTTAAGAACATCCTGTTGCAGCGCCCGCATTTCCGCCTCGCCGGCAGGCTTGTCGGGAAACCGGCGATGCAGCAGCGCCGATAGCCACCCGCCGATATACCCGCCGCCGGAAACCGTGGAAAGATAGTCGAACACATGCAGGCAATTGCGGTTGGCCAGCCCCTGGATAAACCCCAGGTTAATCACCGCACTACGAACCCCTCCGCCGGAAAAAGCCAGGCCGGCGAGTTGCATCCCGTCGGCGGTGGTTTCAACCGGCTCGCGCTGCGCGGCGATAGTCGCCTTTTCGCTATCCAGCACTTGCTCGAATTTGAAGGGCGCCAAATTTTCCGGGGGGGCATTACTGCTCATGGGGGGTGTTTCCTTGTTGTTATCCTAAGCCGGACAATTGCCGGAACCAAACAGATGTTTAGACAGGATTTACAGGATGAACAGGATAGAAGAACTATCCTGCAAGCACAGTTTATTCTGTCATTGTTTTTTTGCGGAAAGCCGCTCCAGTGCTTGATCTACGACGCATTCTTCGCAAATGCGGAACCTTCACGCTTTTAGCGCTTCCATGGCTAACACATGCACTCATCGCCACAATTTTCAACGCACTGATTTTTAATCCGTTCATCCTTCGACAAGCTCAGGACGAACGGATTAAAAATCAGTGCGTTGGAAACTATGTGCATGGGCGAGCATCTACGGGAAGGCGCTGTTTAGGCAACCATGGATAAGCGTAGCGCATTCCCCCTTGCTCGCCAAGTATCTATCCTTTAACGAGCAGGGTAAATTTGTTCTCGGCACGGAAAAAACCGATTCACCGCAGAGGACGCAGAGGAAACCCCTCATGCTTTTCCTCTGCGTCCTCCGCGTCCTCTGCGGTGAAAAAGGTTTTGTCTTTATGGATTGCCGTTATGAGTGTTATGAGTTGAGCAACGTTGCGCTCAGTTTGCCTGGGATTCATGAATGTTTTCCATCATTGATTTTTATCATGAATTTCCGAGAACAAATTTACCCTGCTTTAACGAGACGCTCCTCTATCATTTTTTCCCAGCCGCATGCATCGCCGTCTTTTTCCCTGGCCTCGCGAATCAAGCGCAGGTTGCGCGCCGTGGTTTCCGGCTCAAACGGTTCGCGCACATGCGCTAACGCTGCGGCGAGCGCATCCAGCGCCGCCTCCCGATTGCGCGCCAGCACCGCCAATTCCAGGCGCGTGGCGTAGTCCCAATAATCCGGCTGGCCTTGCGCAATGCGCCGTTCCACCGCATAACTCACCACCGGCAGCAGCTTTTCGCGGCGCGGATCGGGCGGCTGGCGCAACTCCATCAGCGTGACGACGTTGATGCCGGGGTAAGCGTCGCGCCAATCGGCCTCGAAGCCTTTGAGATAGGCATCGATGGCCTTTTCCAACAAGCCGCGCGCCAGGAAATCGTCGCCCGCCTTGGCGGCAGCCTCCCAGCGATCCTTGTAAACCCGCCCGAGAATGCCATAAGTCTCGCTGCCGGCGCCGCGCCGATGGATCAGGTTGAGCAGCACTTTCTCCGCCTCCTCGCCCGCGTAACGCACCCGTTCGCGGAAAACGTCTGTCTTGATATGCTGGATATTCGGTTCCGGGAAATTTTCCACCGGAGTAAATTTATTCCCGGAAATTGATGATGAAAATCAATGATGCCCAACGTTCATGAGTTTCGGATAATCATAAAGTACCGTAGGACAAGCGTAGCGCATTCAATAACCAGCCCAGAAAGACGGATGCGCTACGCTTATCCGCTCTGCATCTTTTTCCTGGTTAGCAAGATTCTTCGGTATGATTTTCCGTTCATGGTTCGACAGAAGCTCTCACCGCGAACGGAAAACCATTATATTACGCTGGCTTTGCCCGTTCATCTTAAGAGCTTCTGTCGAAATGCGAATGGGCAAAGACTGAAAAATCCCGCTAATTCAGGTTATGTTAGAACAAATTTACCCTACACTTGCAGCCTATTACCTAATCATATTTATATTTACACTTATACATCGCGCGAAGAGTTCGGCAACATATTCATGCTAACTATTGTGTGGCTGTGCCGGTCGCATTCTTACTACCCGCTTTATCTGATTTAGCATCTGTGGTAGTCGTGTCACCAGCAAGTTCTTGTCCATTATTTTTCGATTTATCTAGATTGAGGGTTCTGGCTATGTCCGCAGAGATGATGGATTCCGTCCTCTCGACCAGCAATCTGCTTGCCTCTGCATCATCGCCTTTCAGGTTCTTGTATGGCCCTGCTCTGTATTTGTAATACCACGCTTCTTTCTTCAGCATTTCCTCGTTTGCTCGATAGTTGAACCAATTTGGTTGGGGTTGGTGCAGCTTGTCCAAACCGGCAAGGATTGAAATGCAGGCTGAAATAATCGCTGAAACAGGTCCTACCCACTCTTTCATGGAAGAAAAAATAGTTTCGAAAGAAATCAAAACGGGGATAACCGCGCCTAAAATAATGATCCAGGACTGGTAGCTGATGAACTTTGCTTTATTTTTCGTCGCACTTTCTTCATACCACTGCGTTTGTTTTTGTAACCTATCATTAATATATTCCATGTTATCCTGCATTATATTACCCCATCTATTTATCAGTCATTAGAATTTCAGCTATTGCCAGCCGTAAAACTTACAGCTTGTAGTTGCTTGAATTATATTTCATCAGATTTGCGATATGTTTGGCCAAGTTGGGTGCTTGTTATTCACCATAGTAGTGTCGCCTTACATTGGCTTGCCACTTCAAAAACACGTCTTGCAAACCGACTTTATCTGATCGTGAGAGTTTTGACTTGGGCATGGTATGGATAAAAACATCTGAGACGCCTGAATCAAAGATACCGCCAGTAATCGACGATTCTCGGAACACCAACATGGGAAGAGACATAGAAAAGAGTATTCCTGCCTCAAGATGGTTCCACGGCGTTGGAAAGGATATGGGATTCGTAATGGATGTTTCTATCTGAGTTCCGGGTTTGATTGTGCCTGCCTCTGCACGAATCTGCTCAAAGCCCAATATGACCGCGCCAGAGCAATGCTTGGCAATAGTATGAACCTCCCGAAGCGGAAGCTGGGTTGGGTAGTCGCTCTGGCCTAACGCCCGCGGTTCTAGATTTAATTTATCCAGCAAACGAAAAATACGCTTACGTGTTTGTTTCTGCGAAGGAGACAATGCAGTCGGGCTGGAAACGAATACCGGTATCTTCATAGGTCAATGACGTGTGAGCCGCCAACGTTAAATTTAAGTTAAAGGATGAAATGTGATTTTCTCTATTGCGTCATAATAATACACTGAATGCTCTATGGGAACACCAAATTGCAATATCTGACAAAATACAATACCCCATTGATTTGTCTATCCTGAGATCAGGTGGTCTGGAAATTCTACGGGAGATGCGGAGGGCGCGGAAGTAACAACTAGCCATGCCGCTTCACCTTACTATTGCAGAATGGCCTTTCGGTAATTTTGGTTGCGCCGGGGATGGAAGCGCCTACCGCCCGGCACTCCCATAGCGCTCCTCCAGCTTTTTACGGATTTCCCGCTGTTTGGCGTCGGCGAGGCTATCCGGGGGACGCGTCATCAACCAGGCCAAGTGTTCCCGGTATACCGCTTGGGCAGTCGCGCTGTCTTTCAGCGCAAGCAGGGTTTCGTGAAGGCCGTAGGCGGAGGCGCTGGTCGTGGGGTGTTCCGCGCCCAGCACATGGCGGGCGGTTTCCAGGTTTTTTTTGTTCAGGTCGCGCGCGCCGCGCAGGTCGCCTTGCGCGCGCAGGGTTTCCGCCAGGTAGTTCATTGAGACGAGGGTGTAGGGGTGTTGGTCGCCTTGTACCCGCCGACGGATTTCCAGGGTCTTTTCCAGCAAATCCCGCGCGCCGGGAAGGTCGCCCTGCGCACGCTGGATGCGCGCCAGGTTGTTCATCGCGTTCAAGGTGTTGGCGTCTTCCTTGCCGTGTACGCGACGGCGGATTTCCAGCGTTTTTTCCAGCAAGGTGCGCGCGGCGGGCAGATCGCCTTGCTTGTAAAGGGTTTCCGCCAAGTTGTTCATCGAGATGAGGGTGTCGGCGTGCCCCTTGCCCAGCACGCGGTTGCGGATTTCCAGCGTTTTTTCGTGCAAATCCCGCGCGGCGGGCAAGTCGCCTTGTTTGTAGAGAGTTTCCGCAAGATTATTCATTGCGACAAGGGTGTCGGGGTGTTCCGCGCCCAGAATACGGCGGCGGCCAGCCAGCGCTTGCTCTTCCAAAACACGCGCACCGGCCAGGTCGCCCAGCTCCCAGATCGTTGATGCCAAGTTGATCATGGCCGTAAGGGTGTCGGGATGTTGGTCGCCCAGCAGGCGCCGACGAATTTCGAGGGCATGTTGGGCATGCTGTTTGGCTGTGGCAAACTCGCCCCAATCTTCGTAAAAAGCCCCCAATGCCCCATGCAGCCGCGCCGCCACCAGCGGTTGTCCGGAAAACTCCTTTTCGACCCGCGCCGCCAGCGGGTCCAGCAGGTGGCCGACAATCAGGTCTTTCGCCAGACCGGTGGTGTCGGTTTTGCCTGCGGCGCGCTGGACGGCGATGTCGTTGCCCAATTCGGCGGGGTCGGCGCCGGTCACCATATGCTCCAGAACATCGGTTGCCTGCTCGGCTTCAGCCGCCCGCCGACCGGCTTCAACCGCCTTGCGCCAAGCGTAAACGCCGCTGCCGACAGCCACCAGCAACAGCAGCAGCAACGCGGCGCCGGCGATTTTCAGCTTGCTCACCATCGCCACTTCACGGCGCAGCCGCGCCAGTTCGTCGGCTTCCAGCGCCTTTTCCCGTTCGCGGCTGGTTGTGATGTATGCGTTCTGTTCGGCAGTGAGGTGGTCGCGGTGGGTTTCCTGGCGGCGCAATGCTTCGGCGAGGCGGGCGCCGCCGAGCAACGCCGCCGTTTCCCGGTCGGTTTGCAGCCATTCCCGGCGGGCGTTTTCGAAGCGCGCCAGCCAGTTCAGGAAATCGCGGTTGTCCGCCAGCCAGTCGCGCAACGCCGGCCATTGGCCGAGCAGCGCTTCGTGCGCCAGTTCTACGGTGGCGGCGCCGTTGGCGTGGTCGTGCCCGGCGCTGAGGAGGCGGGCGTCGGTGAGCTTTGCAAGCAGCGCGCGCCCCGCCGGCGGGATGTCGTCGTAGCGCGGACGGCGACGGGTGGCGGCGGCTGCCTTGCCGTCATCGGGGTTGGCCAGGTGGGGAAAGAGATGTTTCGCGGCGGCGCGTTCGGCATCATCCAGGCTGTCCCAGACGCCTTGCGCGTGGTGGCCGATTGCGCCGCTGAATCCGCCTGCGTTGCGGTAGCCTTCAAGATGCAGGCGCATGCCTTGGCGGCGCTGCCATACTTCGTGCAGCACGAATTCCAACAAGGGCAGCGCGCCGGGCTGGGCGGCGGCGTCCGCCAGGATGGTTTCCGCCAGACCCGCTTCGAATTCCAGGCCGGCCAGCCGCGCCGGCTCAATTACCGCGCGGTGCAGTTCGTCGTCGGTCATCGGGGCGAGTTGCACCACGACAACGCGGTCTGAAAGTGCGCGCCGTTTCAGGATGCTGTCGAAGCAATCGCCGCGCACCGCCAGCAGCACGCAGCAGCGCGGATCGGCGGACAGGACGAGGAGCAGCGCGATGAACGCCTGACGCTCGGCCTCGTTGCCTGCCGGGCTGTCGATTTCTTCCCATTGATCGACGGTGAGCAGCAGGCGCTCGGCGCCTTTTTGCCGGATGAAAATTCCATTGAGAACTTCTTTAAGGTTTTCCGCGCCCGCCGGCGCGCGCAGCAATTCGGCGAGTTGGGTGTTCTTGGCAATGCGGTCGATTTCGTCCAACTCCGGCTGGAGTAGCGGGGTGAGCGCGGCGGCGAGTTGGCGCAAGGGGTTTTCGCCCGGCGTGAGGGTGGCGAATTCCCATGGGGCTGCGGTGTCGCCGCGCAGACGCGGCAGCAGCCCGGCGCGCAGCAGCGACGATTTGCCGCTGCCCGATGCGCCCACCAGCGCGATGCAGGACTTTTGGCACACCATGCGCGCCAAGTCGTCGGCGGCGGTCTCGCGCCCGAAGTAATAAGCCGCGTCTTCCTCGCGGAAGAAATTCAGCCCGCGATAAGGGCAGATTTCGGCGCGCAGCCGCGCCGCGCCGGCACGCATTTCCGCTCCGGGCGGCTCGCCCCGCGCCGCCTTGACGAGGGTGTCCAGCCCCAGTTCGTAACCATCGCGCACCCGCAAATCCACCCAGGTATTCAGTTCCAGGAAACCGGGGCTGGGGCTGCCGCCCGGCAACAGCACCGGAATCACCGGAAAACCGGGCTGGACGCCCTGGCGAATCAGCGCCGCGCCTTTTTCGCGCTGTTGCCAATTGCCCATCCCGTGCGGTCCGAGACACACCGCCACGGCATCGCATTGCGCCAACTGTGCTTCCAGCTCGTCTTGCCAGGGCTGGCCGGGGGTGAGATACCAACGGTCGAGAAAGACCCGCACCTCGCGCTTTTCCAACTCGCGCGCGAGCGCCTCCACCGCAGCCGCATCGCGCCAAGTGTAGCTGAGGAAAAGACGGGAGGGGTTCATCGTTTTTGTGTCAAAAACACTGCAAGGTATACATTATCCTAGGAGTCTGTCGGACTTAAGGCGGATTTGGTCTCAGCGCCTTAAAAGCGCGAAAATTACTTGGATTTAAGCGAATTTATCCCTTTATTGGCATTATTTCCCTATTTCTACAAATTCAGGGCGCAAAGACGCTTCAACATAGAAACCTCCGTTGACCGCTTGCCAAGATGTGTAACATGGTGGTTCTAAACAACTTTGTCATCTATTTTGCGTGTACCCGTTTGGTGAGAACGCTACGGGCTGGATTGCACGGTTTTCCGGG
>Ga0172380_10009014_pt1 | contig 10732 bp, 12 predicted proteins | sample Leawe162metaG_FD_119747 | JGI IMG/M metagenome (GOLD analysis project Ga0172380, IMG submission 119747) | Leachate microbial communities from a municipal landfill in Southern Ontario, Canada - Leachate well 162 metaG | ecosystem: Engineered > Solid waste > Landfill > Unclassified | place...
CAGGGCGCGAAAGCCTCCAGCGCCGCGGCCGGTTCGATGCGGGCGGTAGCGGTCTCGGCGTCGGCGGCGGAGATCTTGCCCTTGGCGGCGAGGCCGGAAAGCGTGGCGGCGATGGTGTCCCGCGCGGCGGCGGCGGCGCCGGCCTGCAGGTCGAAAATCAGGACGCGGAGGCCGGCCTGGGCGGCAATCTGGGCGATGCCGCGGCCCATGGCGCCGGCGCCGGCGATGCCCAGGATCGGCGCGGGGGAGTGGATTTCGGGTTTCATGGCGATTCTTGCTTGAAAGAGCCGGAAGTATATCAACTGGCGCGATTGAACCCTGCGGTTGCTTCCTTTAACATCACCCAAATACAACGACTATAAAACGGAGGAGGAACTATGTACGGCAAGGTGCTGCTGGCCTACGATGGTTCGCAGAGCGGGCGCACGGCGCTGCTCGAGTGTGCCGACATCAACAATCTTCTGCATGCCGAAATCCACCTGCTGGCGGTGGCGCCGCTGATGGCCGGGCTCTACCTGACCGAAGGCTTCGTGCCGGAGTCCCTCCAGGACGAGGAGAACCGCCGCTACAAGGACATCCTCGACGAAGGGCTCAAGCTGCTCGCCGAGCGCGGCGTGAAGGCGGAAGGGCATGTCGTCACCGGCGAACCGGTGGACGAGATCTGCCGCCTGGCGGGCGAGCTGCACGCCGATCTCATCGTCGTCGGCCACCGCAAGAATGCCTTTTTCATGTCGCGCTGGTGGAAGGGGTCGGTGGGCGCCACGCTGATCGAGGATGCGCCCTGCAGCGTGCTGATCGCGCTGGCACGATGAACCAGGCCGGCACGGTTCCCGCCAGGCCCGCTGCCGGGAGCAATGCCTGGCTGCAGTACTCCGTCCTCGTCGTGGACGACGAGGACGGCATGCGCAGCTTCCTGCAAAAAATGCTCGCCGGCCGCTGCGGGCTGGTCGAGACGGCGGACAGTGCGGAAGCGGGACGCACGCTGTCCAACCGCATTCACTTCGACCTGATCATCCTCGACATTTCGCTGCCGGGAAAAAGCGGCGTGGAATGGCTCGACGAGCTGCGCGAGAGCGGCTTCCAGGGCGACGTCATCCTCATCACCGCCTTCGCCGACATCGACACCGCCATCCATGCCCTGCGCGCCGGCGCCGCGGACTTCATCCTCAAGCCCTTCCGCGTCGACCAGATTCTCAACGCCATCCGCAAGTGCTTCGACCGCGCCCGCCTGCTGCGCGAGAACTTCGTGCTGCGGCGCGAGGTGGCGGAACTCGCCGGCGGCATCGAGGGCTTCGTCGGCTGCTCCGACGCCATGAGCCGGCTGTGCCAGATGATCAAGCGCGTGGCCGCCATGCCGAGCACCGTGCTGCTGCAGGGCGAGTCGGGCGTCGGCAAGGAAGTGGCGGCGCGGGCGCTGCACAGCATGAGCCCGCGCGCGCAACGACCCTTCGTGCCGGTGAACTGCGGCGCCATCTCGCCGGAGCTGATCGAGTCCGAGCTGTTCGGCCACGCCAAGGGTGCCTTCACCGGCGCCAGCGAGGCCCATCACGGCCTCTTCTACTACGCCCGCGGCGGCACGCTGTTCCTCGACGAGATCGCCGAGCTGCCGCTGCCGATGCAGGCGAAGCTGCTGCGCGTGCTGGAGGAACGCATGATCCGCCCGGTCGGCTCGACGCGGGAAATCCCGGTGGACCTCCGCGTCGTGGCGGCGACCAACCGCAATCTCGCCGACGAGGTCAGGCAGGGCCGCTTCCGCCAGGACCTGTTCTACCGCCTCGACGTGGTGAACATCCTCATTCCGCCGCTGCGGCAGCGGCGCGAGGACATTCTGCCGCTGGCGAGGCATTTCTCCGCGCAACTGGCTTCACACCTGGGATTGCCCGCCGTGCCGCTCGACGAGGACACCGTCGCCCGCCTGCAGACCTACGACTGGCCGGGCAACGTGCGCGAACTGAAGAACCTGGTCGAGCGCTCGCTCATCCTCGGCTGTTTTCCGCTGGATGCGTTGCCCGCGTCAGGGGTGAAGGAAGCGGCCGCGTCGGCCGCGGCGCTCGATGCCGTGGAGAAAAGCCACATCCTGGAAGTGCTCGCCGCCTGCGCCGGCAACAAGTCTGAAGCGGCGCGCCGGCTCGGCGTTTCGCGCAGGACGGTCGAGCGCAAGCTCGCCCAGTGGGGCGGCCAGTAACGCCCGTTCAGCCGGGGATTACCACAGCTTCCACCAGGGCTCCTTGCGGTCGAGCCCGCGCTTGTAGTAATCGCTGTCGGGGAAGTTGGTGCGCATGACGCGCTCGGCGTCGTCGCGCAGGTCGTTCAGGCCGAGCGCGTCGTAGGACTTCACCATGATGAACAACGCTTCCTCGTTGGCGGGGGCGTCGAGGTAGGTCCTGACGGAGAACTGGGCGCGGTTGGCGGCGGCCACGTAGGCGCCGCGCTTGACGTAGTAGCGCGCCACATGCACCTCGTGAGAAGCCAGGGCGTTCACCAGGTACTTCATCCGCGCCGATGCGTCGGCGGCGTACTTGCTGCTGGGGAACCTGATCACCAGCTCCCTGAAGGCGTCGAAGGCTTCGCGCGCCGCCTTGGGGTCGCGCTCGGACTGGTCCTGCAGGCTGATATAGCCGAGCACGCCGAGGTCCTCGTTGAAGTTCACCAGACCCTTCAGGTAATACACGTAATCGACGTTGGGATGGTTCGGGTGCAGCTTGATGAAGCGGTCGGCGGCGGCGATGGCGGAGGCCGGCTCGTTGGCCTTGTAGTAGGCGTAGGCGATCTCGATCTGGGCCTGCTGCGCGTAGCGGCCGTAGGGATAGCGCGACTCGAGGATTTCGAAGAACTTGACGGCCTTGTCGTAGGAGCCGTCGCCCATGGCTTCCTTGGCGGCGGAATACAGGCGGTTGGCCGACCAGCCGGCGGTCTCGTCCTTCAGCTCCGGCAGCCATCCGCAGCCGCCGACCAGTAGGGCGAGAATAAACGCTAGACTACGCAGCATAATGAATTCCCTGCAAAGAAAGCGCGCCGATTATATCGCAGACCCGCCGCGCATCCTGGAAATTCCAGCCGATTGCGCCGGTCTGCGCCTCGATCAGGCGCTGGCGCGCCTGCTGCCGGAACATTCGCGCAGCCGCCTCGCCGCATGGGTGAAGCAGGGAAAAGTCAGTCTGGACGACGCGGCGGCCGATCCGAAGCGCAAGGTCTGGGGCGGCGAGCGCGTCACGCTGGAAACCGCACCCCTGCCGGAGGATTCGGCGCAGCAGCCGGAGGACATTCCGCTGGCGATCCAGCACGAGGATGCGGACATCCTCGTCGTCGACAAGCCGGCCGGTCTGGTGGTGCACCCGGGCAGCGGCAACTGGCAGGGCACGCTGCTGAACGCCCTGCTGCACCATGCGCCGCAGCTTGCCGGCATCCCGCGCGCCGGCATCGTGCATCGCCTCGACAAGGAGACCAGCGGCCTGCTCGTCGTCGCCAGGACGCTGGAGGCGCAGACCGACCTCGTGCGCCAGTTGCAGGCGCACACGGTGAAGCGGCATTACCTGGCGCTGGCGCATGGCGTCGTCGCGCGCGACGGCGTCGTCGACGCGCCGATCGGCCGCCACCCCGTGCAGCGCACCAAGATGGCGGTGGTCGGCGGCGGCCGTGCGGCGCGCACGCACTACCATGTGCTGGAACGCTTCGCCCGCGCCACGCTGCTCGAATGCGCGCTGGAGACCGGGCGCACGCACCAGATACGCGTGCACATGGCCGAGCTCGGCCATCCGCTCGTCGGCGACCCGGTCTACGGGCCGCGCCGGACGGCGCAGCCGCCGCTGGCCGGGTTCCCGCGCCAGGCCCTGCATGCCTGGCGCCTGGCGCTGGTGCATCCGGCGACGCGCATCGAGATGGGCTGGGAGGCGCCGCTGCCGGAGGATTTCGCGCAGCTTCTGGATTCGTTGCGGGCGCAAGCGGCATGAACGGCTGGATCGTTCCCGACTGGCCGGCGCCGGCCCGGGTGCGCGCCCGCATAACCACGCGCGCCGGCGGCATCAGCACCGGCCCTTGCGCTTCGCTCAATCTGGCCGCCCACGTCGGCGACGATCCGGCGGCGGTGGCGGAGAACCGGCGTCGCCTGCGCGCAAACCTGCCGGCAGAGCCGGTCTGGCTCAACCAGGTGCATGGCATTCGCGTCGTCGATGCCGCTTCCGCTGTCGCCGGCGTCGAGGCGGATGCAGCGGTTGCGCGCGAGAAGGGGGTGGTGTGCGCCGTGCTCACCGCGGACTGTCTGCCGGTGTTGTTGTGCAACGATGCCGGTACGGTTGTCGGCGTCGCCCATGCCGGCTGGCGTGGCCTGTCCGGTGGCGTCGTCGAGGCGACGGTGCGGGCGATGAACGAACCGCCGCCACGCCTGCTGGCGTGGCTTGGCCCGGCCATCGGCCCGCAGGCCTTTGAGGTCGGGGCTGAGGTGCGCGCCGCATTTCTCGCGCATTCGCCCGACGCGGCGGCGGCCTTCGCGGCGAAGGAGAACGGCAAGTGGCTGGCCGACCTTTATCGACTGGCGACGCTGCGTCTGAATGCCCTCGGCGTTTCGCGCGTTTATGGCGGCGGACGCTGCACTTTTCTCGAAGCGGACAGTTTCTATTCCTATCGCCGCGAGAAAACCACCGGCCGCATGGCCTCGCTCATCTGGCTCGAATGATGGAAAGAAAAACGCATCTCGATTCCGCCGCAATGGCCCTGATGGTCGTGCTGTGCGCCGCCTGGGGCCTGCAGCAGGTGGCGATCAAGGTGGCCAATGCCGGCATCTCGCCGGTCTGGCAGGCCAGCCTGCGCTCGATCGGCGCCGCACTTCTGGTGTGGGCCTGGGCGGCGCACAAGGGCATCCGCCTCTTCGAGCGCGACGGCACGCTCGGCGCCGGCCTGCTCTCGGCGGTGCTCTTCGCCGGCGAGTTCGCCTTCATCTACTGGGGCCTCAACTACACCACCGCCTCGCGCGGCGTGGTCTTCCTGTACACGGCGCCGTTCATGATCGCGCTGGGCGCACACTGCTTCCTGCCCGGCGAGAAGCTGCGCCCGCTGCAGTGGCTGGGCCTCGCCTGCGCCTTCGCCGGCATTGTCGCGGCGTTCGCCGAATCGCTCGGTCTGCCGACGCAAAGTCAGCTCCTGGGGGACGGCATGCTGCTCCTCGCCGCGGTGCTGTGGGCGGCGACGACGCTGGTGATCAAGGGCAGCGTCCTGGCGAAAGTCAGTCCCGCCAAGACGCTGTTCTACCAGCTCGCCGGCTCGGCACTGGTGCTGCCCTTCGTTTCGCTGGCGCTGGGCGAGCCGGGCGTCATCGCGCTGACGCCGCTGGTGCTGGCGAGCCTTGCCTACCAGATCGTGCTGGTGGCTTTCGCCAGCTATCTCGTCTGGTTCTGGCTGGTGAAGACCTACCCGGCCGGCCGGCTGGCTGCGTTCTCCTTCCTGACGCCGCTGTTCGGCGTGCTGGCGGGGGCGCTGCTGCTCTCGGAGCGCATCAGTCCTGCGCTGGCGGTGGCGCTGGTGCTGGTGGTCCTCGGCATCTGGCTGGTCAACCGTCCGCCGAAATCCGCCTGATCCCACGCGTATAATCCGCGCCCATGTCCGTTCTCGCCTGGATCCTCCTCACTTCGTTCGCCGGCGGCGCCCTGTCGGTGCTTGCCGCGGCGCTCTTCGCCCTGTCGGCGCGCGGCGGCTGGGTGCCGCACCTGATCAGCTATGCCATCGGTGCGCTGCTCGGCGCCGCCTTCCTCGAGGTGCTGCCCAACGCCATCGAGGCGCATGGCGACGCCGGCGCGGCGACGGCGATCGTTCTGGCCGGCATCCTCGGCTTCTTCGTCCTGGAGAAACTGGTGTTGTGGCGGCATTGCCACGACGACCATTGCGAGGGCCACGAGCCGCATGCGCCGGCGGAAGACCATGGCCGCAGTGGGCTGCTCATCCTGGTGGGGGACACCTTCCACAATTTCGTCGACGGCGTGCTGATCGCCGCCGCTTTCATGCAGGACGTGCGCCTGGGGCTGATCACCGCGCTGGCCATCATCGCCCACGAGATCCCGCAGGAAGTCGGCGACTTCCTCATCCTGCTGCATTCGGGCTATTCGCGCCTGAAGGCGCTGGCCTTCAACCTGCTCTCCAGCCTCGCCACCCTGGTGGGCGGACTGCTGGCCTATTTCGCCCTCTCGGCGGTGCAGGGCGTGGTGCCGGTGTTCCTGGCACTCGGGGCCGCCAGCATGATCTACGTCGCCGTGGCCGATCTGATCCCCGGGCTGCACAAGCGCACTGCGCTGGCGGCCACGCTGCAACAGGTGCTACTCATCTCGGCCGGCATCGCTTCCATTCTGCTGGTGCACTTCCTCGTCGAGCATTGACCTTCGCCTGCGCCGCGCCGGCGTGCCGGCCAGCCAGAGAAAGAGGGCGAGGGGCACCAGGCCATAGAAGAGGAAAGTCAGGATGCCGGCGGTGACGCTGGTCTCCGTCAACGCCATCATCAGGACGACGTAGAGCCAGCCGATCGCGACGATGTACATCCGGCGATTCTACCCCTCGAATCGGCATTGACAGGGGTAATGGTGCGGTGCAAAATCCTTCTCCAATCCGACGGTTGCCCTCTATACGGCCGTCATAGGGAGAAGCAGTAGATGTCCGGTAATCCACAGCCCGACGCGGCTGCCATGCAGAACCTTTTTCAGGCCGGGCAGGCGTTCGCGCAGGGGTTCATGAACTTCATGGCGCAGCAGCCGGCCTCCGCGCCGAATTTCCCGCCGAACGAAGCGATCGCCCAACTGCAGAAGGAATTCGCCGAGCGCCATGTCGCGCTCTGGCAGGGCATGCTGCAACGCGGGCAGGGCACAGCGGCAGCCGGGGCGTCGGGCGACGCCCCATCGGACAAGCGCTTTGCCGCGCCGGAGTGGTCCGAAAGCCCCTATTTCGATTATCTGCGCCAGGCCTATCTGCTCAACGCCGATTTCTTCGGCAAGCTGGCCGAAGCCCTGCCGGCAGACGATGAGGCGGCGCGCAGCCGGCTGAAGTTCTTCACCCGGCAGTTCGTCGATGCCATGGCGCCCTCAAATTTCGTCGCGACCAATCCGGAATTCATCAGGACGGCGCTCGCCACCCAGGGCGCCAGCATCACTGCCGGCATCCAGAACCTGGTCGCCGATCTCGGCAAGGGCCGCATCTCGATGACCGACGATGCTGCCTTCGAGGTCGGCCGCAACCTGGCGGTGACGCCCGGACAGGTGATCTTCGAGAACGAACTGATACAGCTCATCCAGTACGCGCCGACGACGAAAAAAGTGCATGAGCGCCCGCTGCTCATCGTGCCGCCCTGCATCAACAAGTTCTACATCCTCGATCTGCAGCCGGAGAACTCCTTCGTGCGCCATGCCGTGGAGCAGGGCATCACGGTATTCCTCGTCTCCTGGCGCAATCCGCAGGCCGATCTCGGCCATCTCGACTGGGACGACTATGTCGAGAAGGGCGCGCTCAAGGCGCTCGAGGTGGCGCAGGAGGTCGGCGGCGTCGACAAGCTCAACGCGCTCGGCTTCTGTGTCGGCGGCACCATCCTTTCCGCCGCGCTGTCGGTGGCGAAGGCGCGCGGCGAAGACAAGGTGGCGAGCCTCACGCTGCTGACCTCGCTGCTCGACTTTTCCGACGGCGGCGAAGTCGTCAATTACGTCGATGCGGCCTCGGTCGCCGCGCGCGAGGCGGCGATCGGCCGCGGCGGGCTGCTGCGCGGCGCGGAGCTGGCCTCGGCTTTCTCCAGCCTGCGCGCCAACGACCTGATCTGGCAGTATGTCGTCGGCAACTATCTCAAGGGCGGCAAGCCGTCGGCCTTCGACCTGCTCTACTGGAATGCCGACAGCACCAACCTGCCAGGCCCCTTCGCCGTCTGGTATTTGCGCAACCTCTATCTGGACAACAGCCTGCGCGTGCCGGGCAGGCTGGCGATGTGCGGCACTACCGCCGATCTCGGCCGGCTCGACATGCCGGCCTACATCTACTCCAGCCGGGAGGACCACATCGTGCCCTGGCGCACGTCCTATCTTTCCCGCGGCCTCCTCGGCGGCGAGACGACCTTCATGCTGGGCGCCAGCGGCCACATCGCCGGCGTGATCAATCCGCCGGCCAAGGGCAAACGCAGCCACTGGCGCAACGACGCCACGGCTGCCACGGCCGAGGACTGGCTGGCCGGCGCGACGGAACACAAGGGAAGCTGGTGGCCGCACTGGATGGAATGGCTCAAGCGCTTCGCCGGCGCGGAACGCGAGGCGCCCAGGAAGCCAGGCAACAAACGCCACAAGCCGATCGAGGCGGCACCGGGGCGCTACGTCAAGGAAAAGGCTTGAGAAATGGCCGGCCGCGCAAAGGGGAACGCGACCGGCCGCAGCAAGCAAAGTCCCCGCAATACAAAGGAGAGAAGATCATGTCGAGAGTGGCGCTGATAACGGGAGGCATGGGCGGACTGGGCGAGGCGGTCTGCATCAAGATGGCCGCACTGGGCTACAAGGTGGTGACGACCTACAGTCCGAGCAATACCAAGGCCGGAGACTGGCTGAAACAGATGAAGGCGCAGGGCTTCGATTTCCACGCCTATCCCTGCGACGTCGCCGACTTCGATTCCTGCAGGGCCTGCGCGGAGACGGTGGCGAAGGATCTCGGGCCGGTCGATGTGCTGGTGAACAACGCCGGCATCACGCGCGACATGACATTCAAGAAAATGACCAAGGGCGACTGGGACGTGGTCATGAAGACCAACCTCGACAGCGTCTTCAACATGACCAAGCAGGTGATGGACGGCATGATGGAGCGCGGCTGGGGTCGCGTCATCAACGTCTCCTCGGTGAACGGCCAGAAGGGCGCCTTCGGCCAGACCAACTATTCGGCGGCGAAGGCCGGCATGCACGGCTTCACCAAGGCGCTGGCGCTGGAGGTGGCGAAGAAGGGTGTGACGGTGAACACCATCAGCCCGGGCTACATCGGCACCAAGATGGTGATGGCGATTCCGCAGGAGGTGCTGGACTCGAAGATCCTGCCGCAGATCCCGCAGGGGCGCCTGGGCAAGCCGGAGGAAGTGGCCGGCCTGGTGGCCTACCTGGCTTCCGAGGAAGCGGCGTTCCTGACGGGCGCCAACATCTCGATCAACGGCGGCCAGCACATGTTTTGAGCATTACGCCGGCCGTCCCTGGCTCGGGGCGGCCGGTTTACCGGTTTCATTGTTGTCATATAGGAAACACTGCGATGTCGAAGAGGGTAGCGCTCGTTACGGGCGGCATGGGCGGACTGGGCACGGCGATCTGCCGCGCCCTGGCCGAGGACGGATTCGTCGTGGTGGCCAACTGCCTGCCCGGTTTTCCGCAGAAGGACGAGTGGCTGGCGCAGAACAGGGCGGCCGGCTTCGAATTTCACGCGGCCGAGGGCAATGTCTCGGATTACGCGTCCTGCAACGCGATGGTCAGGCGCATCGAATCGGAGATCGGGCCGGTCGACGTGCTGGTGAACAATGCCGGCATCACGCGCGACGCCATGTTCCGCAAGATGCAGTCGTCCGACTGGAGCGCGGTGATCGACGTCAATCTGAACAGCGTATTCAACGTCACCCACCAGGTGCTGGGCGGCATGGCGGAGCGCGGCTGGGGCCGCGTCATCAACATCTCCTCGGTGAACGGCATCAAGGGACAGTTCGGCCAGGCCAACTATTCGGCGGCGAAGGCCGGCATCCTCGGCTTCACCAAGGCCATCGCCCAGGAAGTGGCGCGCAAGGGCGTCACCGTGAATGCCATCGCACCGGGCTACGTCGGCACAGACATGGTGATGGCGATCAAGCCGGAGGTGCGCGAGCAGATCGTCGCGCAGATCCCGATGGGACGGCTGGGCAGGCCCGAGGAAATCGGCAAGCTGGTGGCCTACCTGTCCTCGGAATATGCCGGCTATATGACGGGATCAACCCTGTCGATCAATGGCGGCCTGCACATGAGTTGAGGGAGCGAAAGTCCATGGACTTTCTGCGTATAATCGACTGAATATGGGGGAGGGGAGAAGAGCATGGCCGAGCAGTCAAGACTGATCAAGAAGTACCCGAACCGGCGCCTTTACGACACCAGGACGAGTTCATACATCACGCTGTCAGATGTCAAGGAACTGGTGCTGAAGAGCGAGGATTTCCAGGTCGTCGATGCCAAGAGCAACGAGGACCTGACGCGCAGCATCCTGCTGCAGATCATCCTTGATGAAGAATCCGGCGGCATGCCGATGTTCACCAGCGACCTCCTCTCGCAGATGATCCGCTTCTACGGCAACGCCATGCAGGGCATGATGGGCAAGTACCTCGAGGGCAACATCAAGGCCTTCACCGACATGCAGTCCAAGCTGCAGGACCAGGCCCAGGCCATGTACGGCGAAAACAATCCTGCGAGCAAGGACCTGTGGGCGCAGTTCCTCAATTTCCAGGGTCCCGCCATGCAGAGCATGATGGGCGCCTACATGGAGCAGTCGAAGAACATGTTCATGCAGATGCAGGAGCAGATCGAGAGCCAGACGCGCAACATGTTCTCCGGCTTCCAGTTCCCCAACTTCGTCGCTCCCGCCGGCAAGCAGGGCGAAAAGAAGGAAGCCACCGAAGCGCCGACACCAGAGAAGAAGTAAGCGCAGCGCCCGCGGCCCCGAACCCGCCGCAAGCCTCCCCGACAGAATGCCACGCAAGAAAACCGCCGCCCCGCCGAAGGTCGGCTTCGTCTCC
>Ga0172380_10009015_pt1 | contig 10732 bp, 11 predicted proteins | sample Leawe162metaG_FD_119747 | JGI IMG/M metagenome (GOLD analysis project Ga0172380, IMG submission 119747) | Leachate microbial communities from a municipal landfill in Southern Ontario, Canada - Leachate well 162 metaG | ecosystem: Engineered > Solid waste > Landfill > Unclassified | place...
AAACAAAAATTTCATCATGAAAAGACTATTTTATTTATTGATGAGATTCACCGTTTTAATAAAACTCAACAGGATGCTTTGTTGCCACACGTTGAAGATGGTAGTTTGACGTTAATCGGTGCGACCACAGAAAATCCTAGTTTTTCAATAAACTCAGCGTTACTCTCCCGGGTCAGAGTTTTTGTTTTAGAGTCTCTGTCTGAAGTTAGTTTGGAGAAAATTATTAAGACTGCTAACAAAGATAAAATTTATGGTTTAGGTCAAGCTAAAATAAAATTAAAAAATTCAGTGATTAAGTATTTGGCAATGCTCTCTGGTGGCGATGCGAGGACAACCTTGAATGTTTTAGAAACGGCATCACAGCTACTGGATGAAAAAAAAGAAATCACAAAAGAAATAATTCATGAGGCATTACAAAAAACTAACCTTTTATATGACCGTCAGGGAGAACAGCATTACAATCTGATCTCTGCTCTCCATAAATCTTTACGTGGAAGTGATGCTGATGCTGCTCTCTATTGGCTGATGCGGATGTTTGAGTTGGGGGAAGACCCGCTGTACATTGCTCGTCGTCTTATTCGTTTTGCTTCAGAAGATATTGGTTTAGCTAATTCACAAGCCTTAGTTCAGGCCGTGGCTGGATATCAGGCTTGTCAGTTTTTAGGTCGTCCAGAATGTGATGTCCATTTAGCTCAGGTGACGGTCTATCTGGCTCGTTGTAAAAAATCTAATGAATTATATGAGGCACTAAACTCTATTAAAAAAGATATTGAGACAAGTCCAGCAGAAATGGTTCCTATTCATTTACGTAATGCTCCAACTAAATTCTTAAAAGATTTGGGTTATGGTAAGAATTATAAATATAACCCAGCTTTTTCTGCTCCGGTCAATCAGGATTATTTACCCACCAGGCTGAGACATAAAAAATGGTTAAAAGACTGACTACTTTTTTCTGATTAGAGATGATTATCTAGTTAAGTTAAAATGATTTATAATTAAATCCAAGGTTAATTAATAGCTGTAATTTTAAAAATATGACAGGATACGTTTCTAATATCGAGCAAGACTCTTTGATTAATGATAATTTTCGGAAAGTCTTATACACCGCTCCGCACAGTCAGTTGGTTTTGATGTCTCTTTTGCCAGGAGAAGAAATTGGCGAAGAGGTTCACCAGCTTGATCAGTTTTTTCGAATTGAATCTGGTTCTGGTAAGGCCGTCTTAGATGGAGTGGAACATTTGATTAGTGATGGTTTTGCTGTTGTTGTGCCGCATGGTTCGAGACATAATATTATTAATACTTCCAATCAAGAACCTCTGAAGTTGTATACAATTTACTCACCCGCTGATCATCGTGATGGCGTTATTCATCATACGAAGGACGAGGCCATAGCTGATACCACCGATCAGTTTGATGGTAAAACAAGCGAATAGCATTATTAATTTAATTAAAAATATATGGAGTGTGCAAAATGTAAAATGCCGATTGACGAAAAAACTTCTTGCAAGTGTGACCCATCTGTTTGTTCTCATTGTTGTGATTGTCTACAAGACTGTGACAGCTGTGAGTGCCCCCATTCAGAACAAGATTAGACCCTAAAAATCAACCCGGAACATAAGAATTGTCCCGGGTTGATTTTATTTTAAGAAGATGTATAATTAGCTTTTACAAGGTTGTAAGTTGTTTCACTATTGGTTTATATGAAGTTTCTCTCCGACAATAAATTTTAAGCACATCTTTCGATGTGTGTTTTTATTGTTTGGACAAACGGATGATGGGGGAGAAGAATGATCAAGCGTAGTGAGGAGGTCGCTCTTACATAAATAGTTTAAATTCGTAAATAAAATGGCTAAGAAATTATACGTTGGTGGCTTACCTTATTCGACTTCCGATGACACTCTTCGGGCCTCGTTTGAGAAAGCTGGACCAGTTGAATCAGCTGTTATCATTATGGACAAAATGACTGGTCGTTCCAAAGGTTTCGGCTTTGTCGAAATGGTCAATGATGCTGATGCTGATAAAGCTATCGAAATGTGGAATGGACAGGAATTAGAAGGCCGTCGCTTGACGGTTAACGAAGCTCGTCCAATGCAGCCTCGACAAGAGCGCTCTTCTGGTGGTTATGGACGCCGCGATGGTGGTTCTTACTAAATAGAAGATTTCATTCTTTTAGGTTTTAAGAAAATCCCGCTAAAAGCGGGATTTTCTATTGAAATTAAAATAATTTTTAGGTTATACTGTCTGACATCAGCGGGGTGTAGTATACCGGTAGTACACGCCCATGGGGTGGGTGTAGACCGAGTTCGATTCTCGGCATCCCGAACGAAAAACAGCCAGGTTTATCTTGGTTGTTTTGCGTGAGGGTGGCAGGAAGCCAACTGCTTGGCTTCCGTCGAGAAGCGAAGGCCGTAGCTATGTTAAGCAGAGCGAAACAAGTGAGGTGGGGTCGAGAGTACTTAGTTTTTGATGAGTTGGCCTTGGGCGGACGAAGAATAAAACTTAGTAACTCGTGACCGATTCTCGGCATCCTGACAAATAAAACAGCGCCTTGGCGCTGTTTTATTTTGAAAGCGATTATTAAAATATTTTGCGGTGAATAGTAAATCTGTTTCAGACTATTGAGTTTTTGGAAGGTATTTTTCTATCAAAGATTCTATTGCTTCGGAATTATTCAGGTCAATCTTGTTTTGTTCTAATTCGGTGACTAATTCGGCTAGTAGGGGAAGAGTTTCAGTATTTTTTTCTAAATAGGTAAGTGTCTGGACCTGTTCCTCCTCGGTCATTTTATAAAAAATCAAAAAAAGTGCCTGCTTGGTCTCTTCTGGCATATTACTCTGCCTGATATAGCTAGCTATCTGTTGGAAGATTGGGTTATTCATTGCTGTTTTAGGCGGCCGCTAGTTCAACTTCATCGGGATTGGGTCTATTTTTTGCTCTAATTACTATTGCTAAGGTTCTTATAAAATCTTCAGATTCAGGGAATCTTCTTACTAATCTTTCTACTGAGTCAAGAAAGCGTTGTTCCTCCCAAGCTTTATTTGTTTCATTTGTTGGTTGTTCTATTGGCATGTTTGATTATTTTAGCACACTCCTTTAGGTTTTTAAAATATTTTTTGTCTAATCCAGCGAAAAACCCTTTTGTGTCCGTCTGATTTAATCAATTGAATAATCGACGGCAGAAAAGATAAGAAGATTATGCCTAAAATTATTGGAATTAAATATTTATCAATATTTGGTATTGCTTGCCCTAGATAATAACCTAGTAATGGGAGCGAGGTGGTCCATAAAGCTCCACCAATTAAGTTGAAGATAAAGAATTTACGATAATTCATTGAGCCTACTCCGGCGAGAATTGGGGCAAAAGTTCTTATTATTGGCATAAAGCGGGCTAAAATTAAGGTTTTTGGGCCGTGCTTTTGGTAAAAAAGATTGGCCCTATTTAAATTGTCTTGGTGAAAGAATAGCGAATCTTTCCGTTTAAAAATTTTTGGTCCGACTTGTCGCCCAAAACTATAACCAAAATTATCTCCTAATATGGCACCTAAGAATAGAACAGGGATCAGGATCCAGATATTTAATATGTTCTGCGAGGCTAAAAACCCAGCCGTGAAAATGAGACTATCTCCGGGAAGAAAAAAACCTAAAAAGAGCCCGGATTCGGCAAAAATAATCGCAAACAGCCCGATATAGCCACCTGCTTTAATTAGCCAGATTAAATTTTCTGTGGAAAAAATATCCATCTCTTATTTGATAAGATCTGTGGTTTTTCCCCGTAGACCAGTAGCGTCTCCTTCTAGACCACTAACGCTTCCAGAGAGATAAGTAGCGTCTCCCCGGATATTTGAACAATTGCCAGAGATATTAGATACATCACCTGAAAGATTTGTCACATTTCCAGATAAACCGTCGATATTACCAGAAAGGTCACTAACTTTGCCAATAATATCACTAACGTCGCCAAAAATATGACTAACATCGCCTCTGATTTTTGACACATTACCCCTGATATTGGAGACATAACCGGTAATTCCAGAAATATCCCCAGAAATATTAGATACATCACCTTTAATATTGATTGGGTCACCAAAAATATGACTAACATCCCCAGAGATATTCGATACATCACCCGATAAGCCAGAAATATCCCCAGAAATATTCCCCGCTATTCCAGTAATCTTATGAATGCTTATGTCCCCCTTAATCTTTGATACATTGCCAGATAACTTAGAAAAATCACCCCAGATCTCGTCGTGTAGACCCGTAACGTTTTCAATATTTTTTTGTCTCTTCGTTGATGTTCTCTCTAGTGCCATATTTTTAAAATTATTATTGATTAAGTTAATCATAGCCAATTTCTGCCAAAGAAGAAAGGCTTAATTTATTAAACTTTTCTTTTTAGAAATAGTGTGGTATATTTAGTTTCTCTTAGAGCTTCCTTATGTTTTTGGCTCGCTTCAGTGGGAGCTATTTTTGATTAACCTGCTAAAATTTTTACCAATTTTCAACCACAAGTGGCGGTGTAATCGTAAATTAGGGATATGTGTGAGAGGCTAGAAAGATTTTATTTATAAAAATTTAGGCAGGTAAAGATAACAAAATGGAAAATAATATCCGAAATGTTGCGATTATTGCCCACGTAGACCACGGTAAGACTACTTTGGTTGATGCTTTGTTGCGTCAGTCCAAAACTAAACTGCGTAAGGAGGTGGCGGCTGGCGACTTGATTATGGACTCTAACGATTTAGAGCGTGAGAGGGGAATTACGATTTTCTCCAAGAATGCGTCGGTTGATTGGCAGGGAACTAAAATAAATATTATTGATACTCCTGGACATGCCGACTTTGGTGGCGAAGTAGAAAGAGTTTTGTCGATGGCTACAGGTTGTCTTTTACTGGTGGACGCCAAGGAGGGACCAATGCCTCAGACTCGCTTTGTCTTAAGAAAGGCCTTGGAAATGCGTCTAAAGGTGATAGTGGTAGTGAATAAGATTGATAAATCTGACGCCCGACCTGATTGGGTGATTGATAAAACTTTTGATTTGTTTGTGGAACTGGGTGCGCCCGATGATTTGACCGATTTCCCAATCGTCTATGCTTCGGCCAAACAAGGTTTGGCGGGTTTGGAGTCGGATTTGTCTAAAATGACCGACATCTCACCGATTTTTGAAACTATCATGAAGTACATCCCAGCTCCGTCGGGCGATGATAATTCTCCACTGCAAATGTTGGTTACCACAATTGGGGCGGATAGTTTTAAGGGACGAATTGCGACTGGTCGCATTTATAATGGAGTATTGAAAGCTGGCCAAGAAGTAATGCATATTAATCGTGATGGCAAAATGTCCAAAAGCCGTCTGGTTTCCCTTATGTCTTATGTTGGTTTAGAACGAGTGGATACTCCTACTGCTAAGGCAGGGGATATTGTTGCAATCTCGGGTATTCCTGATATTACGATTGGAGAAACGATTGCGGATGTTGCTTCACCCGTCGCCTTGCCATTGCTATCGATTGAAGAGCCAACCGTTAAAATGACTTTTTGTGTCAATGATTCACCGTTTGGTGGTCAGGAGGGAGAATATACCACTTCTCGCCAAATTCGCGAACGGCTCTATAAAGAATTGGAAAATGATATGGCATTAAAGGTGGAAGATGTGACTGATCCAGAAATTCCCGGTGGAGTGGGTTGGATTGTTTCCGGTCGGGGAGAATTGCACTTGGCTATTTTAATTGAGCGGATGCGTCGGGAAGGCTTTGAGTTTCAAGTTTCTCGACCTCAGGTAATTGAACATAGGGTTGATGGGGTGACCAAGGTCCCGTTTGAGCGGTTGTATGTGGAAGTGCCAGAGGCCCACTCGGGTAAAGTAATTGAACGATTGGGGACTCGCCACGGCTTAATGCAAGATATGCGTACGGAAAACGGTACGGTCTTTTTGGAATACATTATTCCGACTCGTGGTTTAATTGGTTATCGAAGTGATTTTATGACCGACACCAAGGGAATGGGCATAATGAACTCTATTTTTGAAAAATTTGATATTGATAGCCAGAGTTGGAAAGAGCGGGAGAACGGTTCTTTAGTTTCAACGGAAACTGGTCAGACTTTGCTCTATGGTCTAATGAATGTTCAAGACCGAGGTACCCTCTTTTTTGGTCCCGGGGCTAAAGTTTACCGGGGACAGGTGGTAGGACGCAATGCCCGTGAGGATGATATTTCGGTTAATGTTTGTCGAGAAAAACAACTCTCCAACATGCGGTCAAAAGGAAGTGGAGTAACCGAACACTTTGACCAGCCAGTCACAATGGATTTAGAAGATGCTCTGGAATATATTGGCGACGATGAATTGGTGGAAATAACCCCTAAAAATGTCCGTATTCGCAAAATGATTCTCGATGAGGCGGAAGCCCGAAGAAAGGCTCGGGGGATAAAGGCGTAAAACTAAAAAAACGGCTCGGCCGTTTTTTTAGTTTGGTGCGGGATGGGAGAATCGAACTCCCACCCTCAGTTTGGAAAACTGATATTCTACCATTAAACTAATCCCGCTGTTTTTAAATACATAATCGACTAAATACCAGGTTAATATAACAAGTTTTAGTCGTTTTTTCAACTGCCGGTTGACCCCCACTCTTGTGGTATAATTGGTCATTATTTAGGTAAATTCAGCTATGAAAAAATATTTCTATTTAAATGGTAAAATTTCTGATTTAGATAAGCCAGCTATTCAGATAAATGATATCGGTCTTCTCCGCGGATATGCCGTTTTTGATTTTATGCGTACTTATCAGGGTAAGGTTTTCCACTGGAAAGATCATTTTAAACGTTTCATTTCGTCGGCTAAGACTTTGAATTTAAAAATTCCTATTTCAGAAAATGATATTTTAAAAGCAATCAACATTTTAATGAAGAAAAATCGAGTTAAGGACTGCAGTGTTCGTCTCGTCTTGAGTGGCGGTCCAACAGAAGATGGACTAACCTACAAAAGACCAACTTTTGCAATCTTGATTGAGGATATTTATTCTTTTCCTAAGAAATATTATCAAGATGGGATTAAGCTGATAACTTTTGATTATCTGCGTTTGTTGCCAAAGACTAAAAATACCAATTATATTTGGGCTGTGAAGTTAGCTTCTTTGAGAAAAAAGAAAAAAGCTCTTGAGGTATTGTATACTTCGGACGATAAAATTCTTGAAGCTTCGACGGCTAATTTCTTTTTGTTTAAAGGAGCAACTTTGATAACCCCTAAAGATAATATTTTAAGAGGAATAACTAGAAAAATTATCCTTAAGTTAGCTAGGGATGATTTTAAAATTGAGGAAAGAGAAGTTAAACTTAATGAATTGGATTCAGCCACCGAAGCCTTTATTACTGGAACTAATAAATTAATTATGCCGGTTGTGATGGTTGATAATAATAAAATTGGCGATGGAAAAGTGGGAGATAATACAAAAAAGTTGATGAAAAAATTTAACGATTATTTAAATAGTTTTTAATTTTTTATCTTTAAACACAAAAAAACTCCACCGGGTGGAGTTTTTTTGTGTAGTGACAACTTTATTTTACCGCGTCCTTTAGGGCTTTGGCGGCTCGGAACTTTGGTACTTTCATCGCCGGCACATTTACTGTTTCACCTGTTCGTGGATTGCGAGCGGTGCGAGCAGCACGAGTCTTGGTTGAGAAAATACCCAATCCCGCAATCGAAACTTCGTCGCCCTTTTTGAGGGTTCCAACGATTGCTTCGAGAACCACGTCCATGGCTTTTTCGGCTTGGGCTTTGGTCCCACCGATAGCTTCATGGATTTGATCAATGATAGCTTGCTTGTTCATTGTGCGTATTTATAAAATTTTTAAAGACGACCAACCTTTTATAATTTAAAAACCTACTATACAGTATATATTTTAGGCCATTTAATCGCAATAGAGTAAAAATATTTTAACACATAAATTCCAAAAATCAATTTATACAATCTAATCCTTGGTTTTTCTGTCTCATTAACTTAAAAAATAGCCCCTGTGGGGGCTATTTTTTAACAATTTTTATCGGGCAAATTCTATTATGCGACTTTCTCGTATGACTGTGACTTTAATTTCGCCCGGATATTTCAGTTCGTTTTCGATTCTGAGGGCGATTTGGCGAGCCAGATTATGAGATTCTAAGTCGTTAATATCTTCTGGACGAACAAAAACTCTTAATTCTCTTCCTGCTTGTATTGCATAAGATTTTTCTATGCCATTGAATGAGTTTGCAATATCCTCTAGATCTTTTAGGCGTTTTAGATAATTTTCAATACTGTCGCGTCGGGCGCCTGGTCGTCCGCCTGAAATAGTGTCGGTAATTTTTACAATTACTGATTCAAGTGTTTCATAAGGGTACTCTTCATGGTGAGACTGCATCGCTTTAATTATCCGTGGGTCAGCATTGAATTTTTCTAGAATTCTTTTGCCGATTTCTACATGAGTCCCCGTTACTTCATGATCCACAGCTTTACCAATATCATGTAATAGAGCTCCGGCTCGCGCGATTTGTTGATCAGCCCCCAATTCTTCAGCTAACATTCCGGCTAGATGAGCCATTTCAACTGAATGCTGGAGGACATTTTGTCCATAACTAGTACGAAAATGTAGACGACCTAAGATAATAACAATTCGCGGGTCTAGGTTGTAAACATCTGCTTCATACACAGCTTGTTCGCCTTTTTCTTTAATAACTTTTGAAATTTCTTCTTTGGCTTTTTCTACTGTCTCTTCTATTTTTGCTGGTTGAATTCTGCCATCGCGGATTAATTCTTCCAGGGCAACCCTAGCAATTTGTCGTCTAACGGGATCAAAAGAAGATAGTACGATTGAACCAGGTGTGTCGTCAATGATGACTTCCACTCCAGTGGCTTTTTCGAAAGCTCTAATATTTCTCCCTTCCTTTCCAATAATTTTACCTTTAATATCGTCAGAGGGGATATCAACCGTGGTAGCCATTACTTCGGGAACGGTGGAAGTTGATAAGCGTTGAATAACGGTCGAGAGAATGTCTTTCGCTCTCTGCTCCATTTTTTCCGCTCCAAACATTTCCATTTTGTGAAGTCTAACCATTAAGTCTTCTTCACTCTCCTTTTCAATTTTTTTATAGAGTTCTTCCTTAGCTTCTTCCGAAGAGAGATTTGAAACTCTTTCCAGCTCTTTCTTTTTTTCCTCTTCCAGAGATGAGACTTTTTCTTTAATCTCCTTAACCTCTTCAATTTTTCGTTTTATATTGTCGGCTTCACGATCAATATCGGCTTGGCGTTTATCAAGAAGATCGTCTTTATTAATTAGACGTTCCTCCATCTTTTTTAGTTGAGCCTCCTTCTCTCTCTCTTGTTTTTTAGCTTCTTCAAGAAGCTTGGCTGTTTCGTGTTCGGCGTCATCAATAATTTTTTGAGCTTTATCCTTAGCTTCAAGCAAGGATTGTTTGATTGTTAGCTCCATCGAGCCTTTTTGACCCAAGGTGACTAACCAGCGCAAAAAATAACCAATGGCTATACCGCTTATTCCCACGACACCAGTGATGAAAACTACAGTCAGTAAATTCATAAGCGTTTAGACCGCTCTCCTGAGAAAATCACACTAGGTTTAGATTTCTGCTGAGTTTTAGCAGATTATATGGCTTAAAATTTCGATTTTTTGTAAGTTGGCCAGTTGGGAATCTAGTTTCATGTGTTTAATTTCAGAGGAGTAAGCGGCGTTTCAATTACTTTTTAATAAATGGATATTTTTATAGTATCAGACAATTGTCTTTATGTCAAAATACTGCTACCAATCAATAAAAAAACCAGCTTAGCTGGTTTTTTTATTGATTGGTAGCTAGCTATTATTTTTTGGTTTTAATTATTTCGTCAATGATTCCGTATTTTTTGGCTTCTTCCGCTGACATATAGAAATCACGGTCGGTGTCTTTTTCAATTTGACTTAGGGGTTTGCCAGTATTTTTAGCCAGCATTTTGTTTAGGGTGTCTTTTGTTTTTAGAATATGTTGAGCGGCAATTGCAATATCAGACGCTTGACCCTCGGTTCCACTTAATGGTTGGTGGATCATTACTTCAGCATTTGGTAATGAATAGCGCTTATTTTTACTTCCAGCTGAGAGAATCATCGCTGCTCCTGAGGCAGCGATCCCTACACAGACGGTCGAGACAGCGGCTTGGAGGTGGTTCATCGTATCAATAATAGCCATTGTGGATGTCACTGATCCACCCGGGGAATTTATATATAGCGTAATATCCTTTTTGGGGTCTTCTGATTCTAGGAATAGTAGTTGGGCAATAATGATGTTGGCAACATTATCATCAATTGGTCCACCTAGAAAAATAATACGATCTTTTAGTAGGCGAGAATAAATATCATAGGCTCTTTCTCCGAGGGCTGATTTTTCGATAACTGTAGGTATAAGCATAGCTTTTTATTTATGGGGGTTATTAATGTTTTAGATAACTAATTAAATTATATTTTGAGATTAAGATAAAGCAACTCCTTTTGTTTACATTGTTATTTCTGTTGGTCTAAAAAGGAAAAGACTTCTTCATTTATTAGTAGCCCTTCGGCATATGACCTAAGTCGACTGGGATCAGCTTGAGGGTAGTGCTCCAATAGATGAACTACTTCATGATCCAATTTTTCTTGGTTGGCGGTAATTTTCTCTATTTTGGCAATTTCTTCAAGGATTAGTCCAAACTTTACTCTTTTTTCTGCTTCTGCTTGCCATTCT
>Ga0172380_10009016_pt1 | contig 10731 bp, 17 predicted proteins | sample Leawe162metaG_FD_119747 | JGI IMG/M metagenome (GOLD analysis project Ga0172380, IMG submission 119747) | Leachate microbial communities from a municipal landfill in Southern Ontario, Canada - Leachate well 162 metaG | ecosystem: Engineered > Solid waste > Landfill > Unclassified | place...
TATCCATTGCTCTCCTTTATCCTTACCAGCTGCTCGACCCACATATCCGCACTATCCTCGGTCTCACAGAAGTAGTAAACTTCCCCATCCTTCCAGATGGTCCAGGGCTGTCGTCTGCCCGCATTATACACGGCCTTAATTTTAAGCCGGGCTGCCGTTTGTATCATCTCGTTTGTTATCACCTTTCTCTAGTTTCAAATCCTCCTCATACCCACGTTTAATAATAAGCTCGATGTACCAGTCTAAACATTCAGTACACCGGACATACCCGTCACTAGCGCACCATGTAAGCTTCGGTTCCGGGAGCCCACACTCATCACAGATCCTCACACTCTCCGGCCTTTGAGTATGAAGGTAAAGGCACTGTTATAGGCGTTGTTACTGAATCCCTTCCGTATCTTGTCTCGGGACTGAGCCCCCTTCACCATCCCCACACAATCGGGATGAAGTTTCCAGCCAAAGTCCACCATCCTAACCATCTTAGCCAACCTAACCGGCATAAAGGCCCGGTCCTCGTTGACTATCCGAATCATCCTATCCCGGATGTCTTGCTTAGCGCCCGGAATAAGCTCAATCAGCTTTCCCTGCCACATGACTACCCCGTTAGCCGTGATGTCTAGTGTCTTCGGATATTCTGCCATCCACTGCCCTACATCATCAACTATGGTGGCATCATAGTTACTTCCTCTGATACTCAACCTTCCATGTCCCCGGGGCTGGACGGTCCACTTCACCGTGCTATCATCCAGTGACCCGCGCTGCTGTTCAAAGTAAGTCACATGCCGAAAGAATTCATTTGTGGAGAGTACCGCGTCCTTGTCATTTATCCTCCAGTTATCTTTGGCGAGCAGTGTCCTAACATAGCTGCCATATAGCAACATATTAGCCGAAGCCGACTCATCCAACAGATGTTCACCACTACAGGCCACCGGTACGCCGTACTTCTTGATAAGCCCGGTACACTGTGCTAGAGTATGGCTGCACAGGACTTCAATCTGCTCAATGCTGCACCAGCTACTTCGGTACCCGTCCCGGCCCTCCAGCACTTCTCCGCCTATAAGCACATTGCACATCACCTGCTCATTACTGTGCTCAGTGTAACTGCCCTTCTTATCCGGGTACTTCAGTGACCAGATACCGCACTCATGCTTCTGATCAAGACATTTAAAGAGCGATGTATTAGCCGAGGCCTGATTGCACTTATAGTGTAACGTCCGCTCATCCCACGGCTGCCGGTAATGTCCCTGAAGCCCAATATCCCCATAGGTCTCCCAGTCCGCACTCACCATATGAGCACCATCAAGTAGTCTCATATACCTAATCGCGGGGATAAGCTGTGTACTCTGTACCGGCTCATTAATCTCCGCCCGGCGAAGCGCACAGATGCAGCTTGAGAATGAGTACCCACATGTTCTGCACCTTTTCATAGTAACCACATTCCTTACAAATTCCTTGGCATAGCCGCCACTTACATGACTGACGTAGTTTTCTGCACAGACGTCACAAACCTCATCAGCCCTTGGCGTCGTTCCATTTGTAAAAGGCAGGAAGCCGCCTGCACACTGACACCGCTCACCAACTTGTCCGCAGACCCCACACCAGATCATCGAACAGTTACTTCCTGCGGCACCTTAATTGGCGCCTCAACTGGGGCCTGTACAGGCATAGGAACTATCCGCGGCGCGGGTGTAGGGATAGGAACATTAATCCTTCTAATTTCCGGTCCAATAGCTCCCATGTCAGTCTTCCTTCCTTCTCATTTCCGACCAGTCGATGTAGTCGTAGCCGACCTTATACGTCTTCACCACATCACAATGCTTGCACTTGCCAAACTGCACCCTTGACCCATCACTCGGGGTAGGCAGCACTATCCTATGCGGTGGACATAAGGCAGTCTTGGCCTTCACTTGCCGACTCCTGCAGCCCATGTCCGGTGCCACTTACCAGCTTTCGGGTACAGTGCCCTCAACCCTTCCACATCATCCCGGGTCAGCTCCACCCTTGTCACATTAGCCGCGAACCACATCATAGCCCCGGGCACTTGGCTATGTCCCAGCCCTAAACAATGCCCAACTTCATGTGTAAGCACGTTATCAAGCTGATGATACTCCCAATCATAGGGCCAACTACCCAGCTGCACATCACACTCGTCCCAGGAAAAGTTCGCATTACCTAGCGGTGCCGACTGCCCCGGGATAGACCAGGCGATTACATTCAGCTCGTCCTTATATCCCTGCCATTTAGACAGCGGTGCGTCTGTAAGCCCACCATACTGAATTGTGATGTTAGCCCGGGCCTGATTCCACTTCTCCACCGCTTGCTTGACATCTGACTCATCAATGTTAGCCGGGGCGTTAGCTGGGTTGTAGTACATGACCATAGCCACGCCTACATCTTCCGACAGTTCCCCAGGAGTCAGCTGTGACCACGCTCCTACGGTAGTAAGCGTACCTAGCCCAGCCATCACCCCTAGCGAGAGTGCAGTCTTAATCTTCACGACTATCCCCGCTCCTAACCACACACCACAGCACAAATGCTATGACGCTGTACATCCCTACCACGAGGGGCCAGTGTAACAGTTCCATTAGTCCTCATCACCTACTGCCCTATCCCCATCCATCCGGTAGTGTGTCCTACACTTCTTACACCAGCCGGTGGTAGATAGCTTCCCATGACCATCAGGGCACACCGCCAACTTTTCCCACCACGGGGCACAGTTCCAGCAGTGTTCCCTCATGCTATGTGCATAGACCCCATCATTAACCACCCCGGGACAGCGCACCCAGCGTGCTTTACGCTTAACTGTCGTAGTCACAGTCGGTTCCGTCCTGAATCAGCTTCTTCATCCGCTTCCCGCTGCATCTCCACATTGAGGTCAAACTCGGCCCGTTCCTCGGCCACCAGCAAATCCAGCTCGGCCAACGCCTGTCCGGCCTGTTCAATCAGCCTCTTCAGCATTGTACGTCCCTGATCCCGCTCATCAAGGAAGAAGGCGTGCGTCATCTCATTGTTGAAGTGAAAAGTGACCAACACCCTATCCACTTCGGGCAGCTCATCATAGCTAACCCTAACATTCTCCGCGGATAGGTTGTGGTAGCTCGTATGCATACTCATGGTACCCATATCTCCTTGTCTCGGTACCCGCAGTACCTGCCGACACTACATTGTACCACGGATCAGCCCTTTGTAACGTGTTTGTTATGTCATGATGACGGCTCGTCATTGAATTATACCCCATTGGCATAATGCCTGTATGCATCCTCCTGACCCCAAATCGCCGCACCAGGGCCATGATACCCGAGCCTGGCATGACCACGGCATACGATGCATACATGCATTCCTACCACCATTGTCACACCCACTCCCCAACAACCGCTCGTCACGCGCTGTCACCTACATTATCCAGCGGACCACATTCTACATACAGAAAGGCCCCAGCGACGGTGCGTCTAACTGGGGCTCATCCTGTCCAACCGCCACAGCTGGCTTAATTAGGGGATTGAGTGTTCAGGTTGTCCATTTCGTCGGTGCTCATCACTTCAGGCCTTATCCCGGTCCACCAGTGAATCACATCTGCGGTCAGCTCGTCCGCCGTTGCTGTCACGTCCTTCAGCACATTGGCGAGGGCTTGGAATTCTTCCTCCCCCATCTCAACTACATGAGGTTGGTTATCATAGGGGTTATTAGCTTCACGAATCATCACAGTTTCCTTTCGTCAGTTCGTCTGTGTGGCGGTTCTCATGCTCCCGGACATGTATAAGTGTATGCCCACCAGTACCACACTTCATACAATACCATACTGATTGAGCAACCTCTTCGTTTGTGTAAGCTTCCATCATTCGTTCCTTGTGGCGGTTAGGTGGTGGCAGCTCATCCCCGTTCCGCATTACCGGGGTTTGGGGATGAGCCACCTGTGTCGTCGCTTATCGTTTAGACGAAGGCCGCGCTGTCCGTCTCCCCGACGAGCTTCTTCACGGCGCTGTCGAACCCCGGTGCGGCCTTAAGCCCCCTTGCCTCCCAGTTAACAGCTCGGTCGAGCGCATCAGCGGCATACTCGTTGCCCTCTTCGGAAAGCCGGGTCAGGAACCCCTTGGATCCGAAGATCTCGCCTTTGTAGCTGATCTGGTGCCGGCCCTTCGTCGCCCCAGTGCCGTTAGCCGAAGCCGTCCGGGTGGTCTTGGGCTTGGCCCCAGTGTTGACCTTTGTGCCTTCCGGGGTGATGAGGATGCTCACGACCCCCAGCTCGAACGCCTTCTGGTGGAGCTTGTAAGGTTCGGCCGCCTCAATTTCGGCAGCGATCCGGAGCCGCTCCCCGTTGGCTTCCTCCCAAGCCGCAACCTCGGCCTCCTTGTTGAGCCGGGCCACGAGGTTCATAGCCCGTTTGGAGTCTTCGACCGCGGCAGACATGGCCGCAAAGTCGGCTGGGTCGGTAGCAGCCATACGCTGCATAGCACCTGAGAGTTGTTCCCGGGCCTCATCGAGTGTGATAGGCTCGGCCGTTGGGGTAGTCATTTCATCTCCTATTGCTCGGAAGTATCCGGCGACACCTCGCGGTGTTTCGTCCTTCGGGACTCGTCAGGCCGGGTTTATTCGGTGAGCCATTCCTCGATGGCTTTGACAATGGCGTTTGCGTCCTGTTCCGAAGTGGCGTTTGGGGCCTCCCAGTTGGCAACTGCGTCATGGATGATACGAAGGTGATTCGTATCAGGAAGGGCCATGAGTACGCCCCTGCCATTATCGCGGGTGTACAAGTCGACCTGTTCATTGTCCATTGTGGCGGTACCTGTTCGGGTGGGCGGCGCCGTGTCCGTTGTCCCTGTTCCCGTGCCGTTATTGTACCACGGCAGCGCGGGTGTGCGGGCTCGTTATGTACAGTACGTACATTCGTATAGTTCGCGGCTGTCACATGGTATGGCCCGGTGTGTGAGGCATACATAGCCCGGGCCTGGTTATTAATTAAATATAGGGGTGTAATTATGTATGAGCCCGCGACTGTACACAGGTGCCAAATGACCAGAGGCTTGGGTTCCGCCACAGCTGGTGGGAGTCCCTTAAGGGACTTACTCGCTCGATTTTTTGCTAATTGAAAGTGACCCGAACAGATGTTCGCAAATGACTAATGCCGTACTACGGACATCTGCCGGGCACTTTATAAGGTCTAGATGTGGTTGAAGGTAACACCATTAACCCGGAACTGCGGCAAAGGCACCTTTACACCCTCAGGAAGGGAGTCCTCGATGGCCTTGGCAACTAACGTCAGATTGCCGGCGACTGGAATAACGGCACCGACTAGAGCCGTGTCATGCTCCTGCAGGATCTGAGTAAGCCGCTTCCCAAACATGAACCGGGGCTCGGAATAGCCGTGTTCCTTCTCTATCCGGGAATATTCGCGCATGTAGGCGACGAGCCAGGCTTTGACCTTGGGGACGGACTGTGGGTCCTCTAGATAGGCCTTGGCTAGATTAACCCGGTTGCGGGAAACTTCGGTTTGTATCCGGCGCTTGCGGTACAGGTACTCGGCTACCTCAGGGGTGGATAGCTCTTCTTGTGAAAAGCGGGTGTTGCCAGGAGGTCGTCCTGGGGCCTTATATCCCTCTCTTTGGATTCGCATCTCATTCCGGATGGTTATCCAGTCCTCAAGGCAAGTGGTGTGCAATTGGTTGTAGAATCGTGCCCCGGTCTTACCGAAACCACGTAAAGTGACATATTCACTCCTAATGGGGATGGGTTCGGCGCAGGCATTGCACGTATACAGCTTTTGGGACTTTGATGCAGTTAGATAGCCGAGTCTCATGGGGAACCATCCTCTTGAGGGAATTAATGTTTATGCATCCAAGGTATATGGATGTGGGCCCTCAATGTTTCCATTGTATACGTACGGGTTGATTGTTGCAAACGACAACCTAACATGAGAAATATGACATGTAAAATCCGCACTATTGAAACATTGATACCTCCTTACGTTATACCTTGGATGCATAGATCCATTAATCCTCAATGACATAACTAGTTGACATAATCCGGGCGGACATAACGACATATCTCACAAATGTTCTCAATTGACCACTCCCCCACATAGTACCCCATACTCTAACTCATGGACATGTACGCTGATACGCGCGCGGTAGATGAATTGGAAAGCATCATCGCCGATAGCTCGGACGACTTGCATCTCGCTGTTAGCCGGATCCCGGCGCTGTTTTCACAAAACGGTAAGGCGACCTTTCTCGGCTACCGGAGCTTAGGGCTTAGCGGGGAACAGGCGATGATGGTCATGGGACTGCCGAAGGACACGCTTAATGAGTGGCGGATAGATGACCCGGAATTTTTCAAGTTTGAGTTGCGGGCACTGCCGCTGCTGCAGAAAAACATCAGTGTGGAGTTGCTGCGGATGAGCTTTCTGCGGAACATGGCACTGTTTATGTTCAAAGATGGGCTTATTCTGCAAAAAAGCTTCTCGGATGATGAGTTGACAGGGCCGGAAGAGCGCTACCTGCTCAAGGTTCGCAGCCATTATACGCCGTCAGATTTACTTTCGTTGGAAAAGGCCGTCAACCCAGACGCGCACCGGGAAAAGACCGTAATTAATTTGAGCTGGGGCGAGGGTGTGGATAGCCTGGAAGTGGTCGAGCAAGAAATGGCCCAACTTGAAGCTGGGGAGACGGTAGATGCCGAGTTCTACACCATCCCTGCCGGGGAGGAGGGACAGTGACGTCCACACTGTCTCCCTCCCGCGATATCACGATTAATTTACCTCCGCTGCACGCCGGTCGAGATGGGAAAAGTGGGCAGGTGGAGCTGGAACGCGACAAGGCAAGGTTCCAGGTCGTTGTGTGCGGTAGACGGTGGGGGAAGACTACCTATGGGGTCCGAAAGTGTGTTAAGGGTGCCCTAGGCGGAGGCACCTATTGGTGGATTGCGCCTACGTACTCTGTGGCGAGCATCGGGTGGCGGATGCTTAAAAGGCTCATTATCCAGATACCCGAGGTGGAGATACGTGAAGCGGACAAGTGCGCAATACTTCCGAACGGAGGCCAGATCTGGATCAAAAGCGCCGATAATCCCGACAGCCTCAGAGGCGAAAAACTCTATGGTGTGGTGTTTGACGAGGCTGCGCAGATTAAGCCCGAGACTTGGTACGAGGTTATTAGACCAGCACTGTCGGATACTGGTGGCTGGGCACTATTCATTGGTACTCCGAAAGGAAAGAACTGGCTCTATCAGCTCTGGAAACTGGCCGCGGTCCGGAAGGATTGGTCTGCTTATCGGAAACCGACTAGTGACAATCCATATATTCCGCTGGAAGAGCTAGCCAGCGCCCGGGAGGAAGCGGCTTCAGAGGAGAAATACCGGCAGGAATATGAAGCTGACTTTGGAGCCAGCCAATATCTGGTGTTCCCGGAGTTTGATAGGGAAGTGCATGAGTGGAGAGGTGAACTGCCAGCATTTACACGCTATCATGCGGGGTTAGACTTCGGCGGGACATCAATTAGCTCGCATAAAAGCACGGGAGTATTAGCTGGGCGAACCAAAAAGGATGAACTGATTATTATTAGTGAGTTTGAGCGGGCCGGACCGGAGGTGGGGGAGCAGCAGCTGCGGTGGATGTCCGAGCAACTTGTGAAAGTGCAACAGTTGTATAATACCACCCGGTCAGGTGGGACGACGATTCGCTGGCGGGCTGACAAGACCCAGATGTGGGGCATACAGCTGGTGCGGCGGATGGGATTCAATATAGTTAAGAGTAAGGGCGGCAAGGATAGTATCGAGATGGGCATTGATCTTATGCATCAACGGCTTAGGATTAGAGCGGAGGCTACGGGCGGCAAAGCGGTACCAAAGTTGTACTACCTGAAAGGCCTCAAGGCCGTGCCCGAAGCGCTGGAAAGGTACCGCTATCCGGATCCCCCAGATGAAGATCATCCACAGCCCCGGGTGCCACTATCGGTCAATGATGACACAGCCGCGGCCATCCGCTATATGGTAGAAGATGCCGACTTTATGGGGATTGGGGAGCCGGGAAAGCTATTCGGTAGTATGCTAGGGAGGATTAAGTAAAGTAGATGATGGAATTTGATATTAGCCTCGACGAAGTTGCCGGGGTTATTACAATTAGTAACCTGCCCGGGCCTGATGGGTACATGTGTGCCCATGATGTGTCTAGTAAGAGCCCGGATAAGGTTGTCCGGCAGGTATATGAGTATTTGAGTGAGAGGCTGTTGGCAATTCATGAGCAGAGCACACTCACACCCGAGGCCCGGGGAGGACGCAGGTTGAAGACCCGCAAGGAACTTAATAGCGAGCTTATTGAAGAGACCTCAGCTGAAGTAGAGGTGCGGGCACGTGAGTGAAGACTATGAGAAGTATCTCCCGAGTACCGAGGAGATTAAGCAGCGGGCGGCTTTTGCACTTGAATACTGGAAGGTGCGGAATGAAGTTATTAAAAGGACACGGGATTCGCTAGACGGCAATAACCCGATTCAGATACCCACGAGTACACAGTATAAGCCCGTCGCGGTGCACACGTACTTTCTAGCTTCAGTGCTGAATGAGAAGACCGCGAGGTTTCTAAGTATTCCTATTCCGCAGGTGGTGGTGGAAGATACGCTCGACGACGAGGAATGGCAGAAAGCTAGCGAGCTTGAGAAAGCCCTTAGCATCGCGGCCTATGAGATGGAGCGGAAAGGTGACGGCGATGTCTGGTCCCGAGTCATCAGTGATGCGATTCTAATTGACGAGGGGGTGGAAAAGATCCAACTGGCGCCCCAAGCATTTTGGGCCGAACTTCCCGAGTATGATGAAGGAAGTGTTAAGTATCCCTTCATGTCCGACGAGCGGGAATTGTATAAGAAGGAGCGCGGCATACCCATCCGCAGCCTCTATGTTCCGCTAGAGTCCGTATACCCCATCTATGATGGCCCCACAGCTACGGACTGTTTCGAGTTCGAGATACGAAGTCTGGCGGCATGTAAGCGGAATAAACTTTATAATCAGGCCTCGTTAGCCGATTACGAGAATGAGGGTGGGAATAAGGGGCCTCATGGGGTCAAAGTAGCTATCATGCACTGGTCCGATCAGATGTATGGAGCGGACTATGCACTGGTACAGGGCTCGGCTGAATCTAACGCTATGGGTGCCAATCCTAATTCATTCAAGGTAGACATGGATGGGGTTAGTTCAATCAGCGAAATCCGACTACTCTACTGCTACAAGCACGGACTCGGGGAAGTTCCCTATAATTTCGTCGGAGGCCGGCATGGGGGCTGGAAGACCCAAAGCAACCGTATTGAAAGTGTGAACAAGGGCTTCCTCGAATTGAACCAGGCCGGGGACGAACTGCTCAGTCAGACCCTTACTAACATCCGTGCCACCTTCTGGCCCAGCCTTAAATATGAGGTTGACCCTGAGATGCGAGGCTTTGATCCTGGCGCAACCCCGCCTAAACCCCCAGGTATTAATGAGGGCGAAGAGATCACCATCTTCAAGGGTGAAAGTTTGGAGCCCCTGTTCACGGCCCAAAGCAACCCTACCGTCCCGTGGGCGATGGAACAGATTAAGGACCAACTCAATCGACTCGGTGGAAGTACCGTGTTGTTCGGGCAGCATCAACCAGGCGTGGACACCGGCTATCATAATGCCCAGCAGGTGTCGCAGGCCGAGCATCTGGATGAGAAGATCGAACAGCATATCGCCCAAGGCGCGGTACGACACTTCACCATGATTCTTAAGTATATTAGGAGCTTGGACGAGAAAGCCTATGTACACTACAGTGAAGATCACGGTGAAAAGCGGCGAAATGGTCGATATATCTCAATTGATCCCAAGTCGCTATACCCTCTACCTCGGCTGGACGTGGCTGTACGTCGGCCCTCAAGCATCGACTATATTACTAACATTCGCGCAGCCCGGGAAGCCACGGATGATCGCAATGGACGAGGGCCACTGATGAGCGATAGTATGGCGAGAGGTAAGTTCCTAAACATCGAGTACCCGGATGTCGAGAAAAGGGCAATTGTCATCGAAACTGAGGAGCGTAAGCTTCTAGAGGCCGGGGTCATTACAGAGAAGATCACTGAGGCCATTAACATTAAGCTCGCCCAGAAGGGCGTACCCGATATCAGCGCTGATGCGTTGGCTAACGTGGACCCGGCGCTACTTCAAAGTCTTCAGCAATTGGAGATGGGAAATGCAGCACAGCAAGGCGGTCTCGACCCGGCCCACCTCGCGGCAGTCGCCGGACAAGGCTTGGCGATACCCGGAGGCACGCCTACCCAAGCACCGATGGGGCCACAAGGAAATAACCCGCTTGACCGAACAGGCGGAAACCCTGGCCCTGATCCGCAGATGGGTGCCAGGGTCGGTGAGGCAGTTGCTGGCGCTATGGGAGCCCGATAATGAGTAAAAGCTTCGTCGTCGAGTTAGAGGACGTGATTGAGCATGTGTCAGACTGGGCCGTGAAACTCATCGAGGATGCGATCCAGATACTAACTATGGGTGACCGGCCCTTTGATACCGTAGTGCTCAGTAATGAGGAAGCGGCCGATGAGTATGCTACTGCGCTTCGTGGCAACCCGGAGGCATGGTTCAACTACATCGAGAATATAGCCCAGGGGCTTATAGGAAAACTTAAGGCCTCTGGCATGGCTGATGACAAGATATATTCACTTCACCCCTATGACCTTGCGTTTAGAATGGCGGCGGACCATTCACTGAAAATGGAGAAGGTGCTAA
>Ga0172380_10009017_pt1 | contig 10730 bp, 14 predicted proteins | sample Leawe162metaG_FD_119747 | JGI IMG/M metagenome (GOLD analysis project Ga0172380, IMG submission 119747) | Leachate microbial communities from a municipal landfill in Southern Ontario, Canada - Leachate well 162 metaG | ecosystem: Engineered > Solid waste > Landfill > Unclassified | place...
AGCGTTTAGCGGTGCTCGCTGTGAAGCGACATGTGGGAAATGCCATCGGCGTGATGCCGTAGGTTCCCAGGAGAAAGTAATGACCAGCAACACCATCGACCTGGCCCCCAAGGGCCGCACCTACGTTCGCGGCTTGATTGCTAAGACGGCCTCACGCGGCAACCCTGCCGCCTATGCTGCGAACCGCTGGGGAACCAGCCAAGGCGAGCGGATCGCCAAGGCCGCAGTTTCCGCACTCACCACGACCGACATAGGCACCCCCGAGGCCCGCGAGTTCTTCGCGCTGGCAACCGAACAGAGTTTGATCGGGCGCATCCAGGGACTTCGCCGCGTCGCGTTCAACACCCGCTTCGTTAGAGCCACCCAGGGCGCATTCGGCCACTGGGTCGCGGAAGCCAATCCAATCCCGTTGTCCAAGCCCGCCGTCATGGGTTCTTCGCTTCCCGGCAGGAAGGTCGCGGCCATCGTCACCGCGACGAAGGAATCCATTGAGAGCATGGGCGGCGCTGTCGAGGCAGGTTTGCAGCGTGACTTGCTGGACGCTGTTTCTGGCGCACTGGATTACGGCTTTATCACGCCGACCTTTGCGGGCGTCACCGATGAATCCCCCGCATCCGTAACATTCGGGCAGACGCAGATCGCGTCAACGGGCGATGCGCGGCAGGATATCGAGGCGCTGTTCAATGCCTACTCCGGCAACCTGCGTAACGCTGCAATCGTGATGAATCCGCGAACCGCCGTGCAGATCGGCTTGCTGCCTTCGCAGATCGGCGAAACGAAGTTGGGCGTGCAGGGCGGCGTGCTGGCTGGCGTACCTGCCTTCTGCACTGAGGCGGCGACCTTTGACAGCGATGGCGGCTTTATCACGATCCTGGACGCGGGCGCGATCGCGTATGCGGCGCGTGACTTCGGCATGGATACCGCAGAACACGCCGACCTGCTGATGAGCGACACCCCGACCAGTCCCGGCGCGATGGTCAACCTTTGGCAGACCAACACCATCGCCTGGAAAGCATTGATTGAGGCGAACTGGGAAGTCCAGGGTACGGGCCGTGTTGTCACGGTTGTTGGCGTAGATTATGCGCTGGGGAGCTAATCATGGCGACCCTCAACGGGCAGGCCCTGCCCAAGAAAGAGGCCCAGCTTGCGCTCGCCAAAGCAGTCGGCAACCGATTCCGCGCTACAGGCGATTCCCACTACACGGTATCGGCCTTTCCGACAAACAGCCAGACGGCGATTGCCGTGTCCGCCTACTTCCCCGACCAACCGGAAGGCCAGCGCACACTTGTTGTCCTGGTCCCGGTCACGCTGGCGGGATGGAACACCCATGTCGAGCAACAGCTTGTTCATGAGTTCCTGACTGTCTGCGAGAAGCGCGTGGAGCTCGAGAAGTTTTGTCTGGACTTCATCGCCGCAAGGGTGAAGGGGGTGGCGGATGCGTATCGTTGAATCTGTCCGGAACTTCTTCACTAAGGCCGCGCCAGTCCAATCCCTGTCGCCCGTTCCCACTAGCGGGCGTGGAGGATGGTTCCCGCTAATCCATGAGCCCTACACGGGCGCGTGGCAGCGTGGCGAATCGCTCACGCAGGGCACGTTCACAACGTACTCAACTGTCTATGCCTGCCTGTCCCGCATTTCCAAGGATATCGGGAAGTTGCCGTTTCGACTGGTGGAGCTTGATCGGGATGGCCTCTGGCGGGAGACGACAAATCCCGCCTATTCCCCGCTATTGCGGAAGCCGAATCACTACCAGACGGCGGCGCAGTTTCGGGAAGCGTGGATCTTGTCCAAGCTGCAGCACGGCAACACTTACGCCATGAAGCGTAGGGATAACCGAGGCGTGGTGGATGCGCTCTATATCCTGGACCCGGCCAAGGTAACGCCATTGGTGGGCAATAGCGGAGACGTGTACTACGAAGTCAGGGGAGACAACCTCAACCACGTCTCCGACGATGGCCGCGTGGTCATGCCGGCGAGTGAAATCATCCACGACCGGGAAACCTGCCTGTTTCATCCGCTAATAGGCGTTCCGCCCCTGGCTGCTGCCTGCCTTCCCGCCACCAAGAACATCCGCATCCAGCAAAACGAGGCGGCGTTCTTTGAGAACGGGGCAAGGCTGAGCGGCATCCTCACGCTGCCTGCTGGCGTCACCGACGAGGACGCGGAGAAGATGGCGAGGTTCTGGAACGAGAACTTCACCGGCCAGAACACCGGACGCGTGGCGGCCATCGGTGCAGATGCCAAATATGTGCCGATGGCGGACACCGCAGCCAATAGCCAATTGGTGGAACAGTTGCGTTACTCCGACGAGCAGATCGCCCACGCGTTCGGCATACCGCCGTTCAAGGTGGGCATCGGCCAACTTCCTGCAGGCCAGAAGGTTGACGACATTAACCAGGTGTATTACTCGGACGCGCTACAGGCCCGTATCGAGAGCATGGAGGACTGTCTGGATCAAGGCTTGGGATTGGGTGACAGGATAGGCGTGGAGCTGAACCTGGAGCCGCTGCTGCGCATGGATGCACAGAAGCTCGCCGAGGTTGAGGGCGCACTGGTGAAGAATGGGATCAAGGCACCCAACGAGGCGCGTAAGCGGTTCGGCCTGGCCCCGCTCACGGGTGGCGATAGCGTCTATCTGCAACAGCAGAACTTCAGCCTTGAAGCACTGGCAAGGCGCGATGCGTCCGCTGACCCGTTTGGTACGGGCAAGTCGGACCCTTCATCGACCAAGCAGATCGAGACTTTCCAGAAGGTCATCGAGCCGACAGAGAAGCCACGCGCCAAGTTCAGCCACGAATCCAAGCGATGGGAGAGAGATCCTTCCGATTGGCGCTGGAACAACCCGCAGGCTGAGCTTGCTTGGCAAGGCTACCTCCACCGTCTGAAGTACCAGGAGCAGCGAGCGCAAGAGCTGGCGGCTGCATGACCCCATCGCGGGGCAGGTCGCACATGGCCCGCCCCGCGACGGACACCGCGTCCCCTAGCTCTGTCTTGCTATTTCGCAACAATTACCCATTTCACGCAGGAAACCCCGGCGGGACGGGTGACATGGTGTGCAGACCAACGGACACCCCGCCGCCCGAGTGCTTTTCCTGTATCCCCAGAATTCAACCTCGTGAGAGTTATGACCAAGTACGGACAAGGCCGAGGTGGCCGACCGTGGCGTCGGATCGTGGATCGGATCAAGCGCCGCGACAATTACACCTGCCAGAAGTGCGGGAGAGTGACAGAGGAAGGCGACGTTGATCACCGCGTGCCGTTGGCGAAAGGCGGAACCGACCAGGATCAAAATTTACAGTACCTCTGCCGCGTCCCCTGTCACCGTGACAAATCCATCGTGGACAGCGGAGGCAAGGTCAGGCCCACGATAGGGAGCGATGGCTGGCCTATCTAGGCCCGTCCGCCCAACTGGCGGTGAGCGTACAGAGCTACGAGGCACGGTGGCCGCTAGCGACCCTCTGGCAGCTCACAGAGCCCGCCGGGGACTTCGCTCACTGGGCAGGCATATCGACGGACACCGTCCTCCGATGCTTTCCACGCCGGGCCACGATTCACCGGACGACCCCTAATCAGCCGGGGCAGACCCTGGCTACACCACTAACGAACGTCGTGATGACGTACAGGAAAACACAACATGAGCCGCAACAGTCTGGGCGTCTTGACGCTCGATCTCGTCGTTAAGGCGGGCAGCTTTACGCAAGGCATGAACGCAGCGGAGAGGCAGGCAAACAAGAACCTAACCGCAATCGAGAAACGCGCCCACAAGTTCGGGCAGACGTTGGGCGTTGGCCTGAAAACGGCAGGCGTTGCCGCGTTCGGCGCGATGGCAGCCGGACTCGGGATCTATATCAAGAACACCATCGAGGCTGAGAAGGTCCAGGCGCAGCTCGCGTCACGGATCAAGGACACCGGGGGCGCTGCAGGTCGCACGCTAGCCCAACTCAACGCCCAGGCCGACAAACTGCAGGGAATGACGATCTTCGACGATGAGGCCATCGGCGGCGTGCAAGCCATGCTGCTGACCTTCAAACAGATCCAGGGCGTCAACTTCGACGATGCAACTGGCGCGGTCCTGGACTTGGCAACCGCTATGGGGACGGACGCCAACGCGGCGGCGTTACAGCTTGGCAAGGCATTGAACGATCCGATCAAGGGCGTGGCCGCGCTAGGCAAGGCGGGCGTGCAATTCAGCACCGATCAAAAGGCAATGATCAAATCGCTGGTGGAGACTGGCGACATAGCAGGCGCACAGCGGGTCATCCTGAAAGAACTGGAAGGCCAGATGGGCACGGCTGCGGAAGCGGCGCGCAATACCCTTGGCGGCGCGCTGAAAGCCCTGCAAAACAGCTTCAACAACCTACTGGAAGGCGATAGCGGCGATGCGGGCGTAAAGGGTACACGCCAAGCCATTGAGGACTTGAACACCACGCTAAACGATCCTGGCGTAAAGCAAGGATTCGACACGCTAATTCAGGGCGCGGTGACTGGCGTGGCAGCGTTGGCGCGATTCGCGTCCACGGCTGCGAGCGTGACCAAGTTTCTCGCCGAGGAAGTTGCGGCCCGAGTCCACGGCCCAGCGCTGGATGACATTGTGCGGATCGAGGACCGCATTGGGCGACTCAAGACGACGATGGATGCCGTCAAGAAGCAAGGATTCGGAAACTTCGCTATTGGCAACGCGTCTGAGCTAGTGCCGAAGGACTTTTCGTCAACGAAAGATGCAGTTCTGAAGAGATTGCAAGGCGAGCTGGACAAGGAGCAGAACAAGCTAAAGCTAGGGGTGGAACTGAGCAGTTCCAGCATGGCCGCTGCGGCCAAGATCGCCACAGATGCGGCTATGGGAATTAAGCCGCCCACTATTGACACGGCGACGCCAAGCCCTCCAGGTGGCCGCACACGCGTATCAGGCGGTAAATCCGACGCCGCCAAGCAGGCAGAAGACGCTGAGAAAGCACTGCGCGCCGCTGCCGAGGCTCAGGCCGCGTGGCACTCACGGATCCTTGATATGTCCGCAGACCTAGAAGGCCCAACGGCCCAGGTTATGCGCGACTACGACAAGTCGATGGAAGAGCTAACCGGCCAGTTCAATGAGGGCAAGGTCCGGCTGGATGACTATGCCAAGGCACAAGACCTGTTAGCCGAGATCCGCGACAAGGACTTGCAGGCGATCAAGGATCAAGTGACGCCACTGCAAGAGGTTAACGCGGCGATTGCCGAACAAATGCGGCTTGTTGGCATGTCCGCCGACGATCAAGAGGTATGGAACAACTTGAAGTACGCGGGCGCAGACGCCGACGAAGCGCAGCGCCAACAGATCATCGAATCGACCAAAGCCCTGCAGGACTACCGCGAGGCGATGGGCGACGAGATCGAGGCCATGGATGCGATCCGCGACGGCAGTAAGAACTTCCTCAAAGACTTGCTGGGCGGAACCAAGAGCTGGAAGGATTCCTTCCTGGACGCGCTGGACGATATCCAGGCGCGGTTCCTGGACCTGATTGCGCAGAACTTCGCAGACCAACTATTCGGCAAGCAGGGCGATCCTGCGGGCGAATCGTCGGGGGGCTGGATAAACGCAATCCTAGGCCTGTTCTCAAATAGCGGATGGGGCGGCATGAGCGCCAGCGACTTCGGCGCAGCGGGCTACGCAGCGGGAGGCAATACCAAGCCGTGGTCCGTGAGCGAGGTCAACGAGCGCGGATTTGAAATGGCTTCCGTTGGCGGCAAAGACTATCTGCTGACCGGGGCGCAGTCGGTGGCGATCACCCCGAACCACAAGCTAGGCGGTGGGCGTGGAATAGTGAACAACAATACCTTCCACTTGGCGGCGCCGACCGATCACCGCACTCAGGATCAAATTGCCCAGAAGATTGCCCAGACGCAGCGGATGGCGGAAATGAGGAATAGGTGATTTGCTGGCACAGCGCTGGCACGAAAAAACCGGCGCTAGGCCGGTTTCGTCGTAAAACCCTTGTTTTCTTGGTCGGGGAGACAGGATTCGAACCTGCGACCTCTACGTCCCGAACGGGATTTTAGGGGTAAGCAGGCAGGGCCTCTCGGCGGGAAACCCCTTGTTTTCAGTCCTATTACGTCCCACTGAGTTTGGCGCTACACTCGCAAATGCTGGCACGGTGCTGGCACGGAGCGGGAATGGCTAACAAGCTCGCATTGACAGTTCAGACGGTAGAGGCCGCTAAATCCAAGCCGACTGCCTACCGCCTGCATGATAGCAAGGTGCCGGGGCTGTTCCTCCGTGTGCTTCCATCGGGCGTGAAGTCCTGGAACGTCACTTGGGCGCGTAACCGTGACCTGGCTATAGGGAAGTACCCCGTAATCACCCTGGAGGCCGCACGCCGAAAGGCGAGGGCGAAGCTGGCCGAGGCCGACGAACACGGCGCCCCGCTCACGAAGGCACGCGCCAAGGATCTAACGCTGGGCGACTACCTGGCCGATCACTACGGCCCGCATGTCGAGGCTACGGCGAAGGCTGGCAAGGCCACGACAGCGGCGCTCAAGGCCCAATTCGAATACCTCTACACCAAGCGCCTGCAGGATCTGACCCTGGCCGACTTCGACGCCTTCAAGGCCGCGAGGCTCAAGGCCAAGCGCGCACCCGCGACCGTCAACCGTGACTTCGACCGGATCAAGGCGGCGCTCGCTCAGGCTGTCGCGTGGGGCATGTTGGCGGTCAGTCCGCTGGCAGGCTCCAAGCGGATCAAGCGCGATATCGAGGAGCGGGTGCGCTACCTATCCCCCAAGGAAGAGAAGGCGCTCAGGAAGGCCCTGGAAGCGCGTGAGAGCGCCACCAAGGCCGGGCGCGTATCTGCCAACGCATGGCGCAAGGAACGCGGCGTGGAGCTGCTGCCGCCGATAACCGGCTACTCCGATCACCTGATGCCCATGACGCTGCTGGCGCTCAATACAGGGCTGCGGAGGGGCGAGCTGACCCAACTAAAGTGGAGCGATATAGACCTGGACGGCAAGCGCCTGACCGTGCGCGCCGGTTACGCCAAGTCCGGCAAGGCGCGGCACCTTCCGCTCAATAGCGAGGCCCTGGCCGTGCTGAAGCTCTACCGCAAGCAACACACGGGCAAGGGCGAGCTATTCGGGGTCCAGTCGGTCAAAACCGCATGGGGCAACCTGATGACGGCGGCCAAGATCGAGGCGTTCCGATTCCACGACACCCGGCACACGTTCGCCAGCAAACTGGTGATGGCTGGTGTGGATTTAAATACCGTGCGGGAATTGCTGGGTCACGGCGATATCAAGATGACGCTGCGGTATGCGCACCTGGCACCGGAGCATAAGGCGGCGGCGGTGGAGAAGCTGGTTTACTGACGGTGTGTGCAGTGCTGCACACACCGTTCGTGACCTTCGCGCAGGACTACGCGAAGGTATGGCTAATTCACCTTCGTCGTGGCCCGAGTGCGCAGGTCTGCGCACTCGGAGAAAGTAAAGGCCGCGTTTCCGAAAAGCTGATCTAACCTCTGTGCAGGTCTGCACAGAAGTTCATGGGCGGAATCCGCCGACTATTTGCGCTTAGGTTTTGCCGGAACTTTCCGTTTGACCCACCCCTGCTGTTCCCCAAAGTCGATCATTTCTTCGAATACGTTGTCTAGCGTCTCCGGGTTGTCGTGAATCTGCATGGCAAATTCCCGCATTCTATTCATCTCATCGGCCAATTCAGGCTTGTCCTGTACGTCAACACGCTTAGTCGTAGCCGCCAGAAATATCGCGGTCAACTTGAGCATGTGTTCTGAGCGCGCATAGGCACTCCGAATTACTCGCATTGAATCGTGGAAATCCCTTTCTTCCCGTAATGAATCTACGAGCCTGGAGACCATTTCTCCATTGAATGAGCGCCCCGATTCTGCGGACGCATCATTTAGCGTTTCGTATAAGTCCGATGGAAGGCGGATTTGGGTTCGAACTTGGCTGTCTTTACTCATGCCTAAATTATGGCACTGAAACAGTGCGAAATCTCTTGACACTGAAATAGTGTCGTGGTCTCATGACACTACCGTAGTGACACACGGTGGCATTCATCCACACAAAGGGCGAGGGTAAATGAATAACAATCAGCAACTTAGCTACACAATCGACGAGGCGGTCAAGGCGACGAGCCTCGCCAGATCCCGCATCTACGCCGCAATCCAGTCCGGGGAGCTTCGGACCTTCAAGGCGGGCCGCCGACGGATGGTGTCCGCCAAGGCGCTCCAGGCTTTCATCGACAAGCTGGAAAGGAGCGCGGCATGAGCTTCGCCCTTCCATTCGACCAAATGAACCGGGCAGGGGAGCTGCTGGCCCAGGCGAGAGGCATCGCAGCGGTAGTCGGTGCGGCTGCACCCAACGAAGGCGAACTTCCGGTAGGGGCGATATCCAACGCTTGCTGGGCGATCCAGGAACTTCTCGATCAAGTGGAGAAGATCACCAGCCTGCAGTCCGAGGTGACGCCATGAGCGCTCATGAGCAGACGGAAGAGGACCGCGCCGCGCCGTTCAACGAACATTTTTTGAACATGGAATGGGAGGAGCGCACCGACTTGCCGATGGGGGTCTGGAGGCGGCTTCTCATTGCGGAACGTTGCCAATGGGCTAACCGCCACCTTTTTCGGCTGCTGTCTGTAGATGAACTCTCCGCGCAGGACGCCAAAGACCATAACTTAATCCACGAGCCAATCAGTCCTGCAACGCGTGAAGCGTACTGGCTCGCCATTGAGGAATTGTCCGAGCGCATGGGCGAAATGTTTGAACAGATCCGAGACGGAGCTTACGGACCGGAGGTGAAGTCATGACGGCCACGCACAAAGTCAAACCGCTAACCCTGGAAGAAGTGCAAACCCTGCGGCGCCTTTCCCGTGACCCGATGTTTCGCTCTGGCGCTGCGGAGCTGGTGGGCAAGATCCGCATTATCAGGGACAAGGCACAGGGTTTCGTGGACACGCGCCGAGCCGAACTGAGAGAGTTTGAGGCGTCGCTGGACGTTGCCAACCGGAACGTGCAGGAAGCCGAGGCGATCATGGGCGAGGTGCAAGCATGAGCCGGGATATTCGGTTTATGGGACAGGGCCAGCCAGTGGCTGCGACTTCGAACCTGCCCACGTTCGCCGTGCGGACACACGCCCAACTGACTGAGCTTGCCCGCGACCCAACACCGGACAGGTGCGACCAGATGATCCGCGCGCTGGCCGAAGTATCGGCCCAGGTTCACCGACTGCGGACTGAGCTGGAACGCCGACCGCAATAACGCCGGGGGGCGACATGGCAAACGACACGAAACGGCGACGACGCCAGAAAGGGCGCAGCGCTGGCGGCTACCTTGGAATACCGCACTACATTCTCAGGTCGCCTGAGTTTGCAGCGCTGGAACCGTGGGCGCTCAAGCTGCTGATCGAAATGGCGGCCAGCTACGTGGGCAAGAACAACGGCGACTTGTCCGCTGCCTTTTCGGTTCTGAAGGCCAGGGGCTGGAATAGCCCCTCTACGCTCAGTAACGCCCTGAAACAGCTTCTACGGGACGGCTGGCTAATTCGCACCCGACAGGGCGGCAAGAACCGCTGCGCGCTGTATGCGTTGACGTGGTGGCCTGTGGACCCATGCGAGGGTAAATGGCTGGAGGTCAAGGCCGAAAAGATCGCCAGCCATGCCTGGAAGAAAACAGTTTCTGTAGTCGGTACGTGTAGCAATGTAGTCGGTACGTGTAGCAGTGAGGGTGCGGAGCGAGCCGCATGAGCCCCGGACTAGTCTGTACGTGTAGCAGTCAGGCCCTTTTGAGCCTTCCCATTAGTCTGTACGTGTACACCTATATAAGTTACCAAGGGCAGGGCCCGTCAAGCGGGGCTGTTAGGGCTCTCCAAGCTATTGATTTAGAGCCTTTGACTGCGGGCGCCATTTTTCGGCGACAAAAAAACCCAAAAGAAACCTGTGGGTTACGCAGCAGGGTGACCGCCCCCCATAAAGGGGCGGGCATCCCTGCGGACAAGATCCCATGATGCCCCTCGCTGAGCAGGCGCTAGCCAAGATAATGGACATGTACTGGCGCGCCGAACTGACACAAAAGGCCGCAGCCGAGCTGGTCGGCATCCGCCTGGAAGATTTCGTTTTTCTGGCGAACGCCCGCCGCTACCGACTGCTGGAATTGATGGATGACCCGGCGTGGTGGATCTACGCCTGCAAAGTAGTGGAGGGTGCTGCGTGGCGAAAATTCCTCGCCGCATTCCATGACGCCTTCCCCGAGTGCAACGAGCGTGCCGTTCGCCACGACTCACTGCCCGCAAGGAATGATGACAGCCTGTTGCGCGGCGGCCTGGCTGCGCCCGTAGCGACCTACGAAGGCGATGCAGCATCGCAACTGCCAGCGGCGCAACCCTACCTGAATACCTGCTCTGGATTCGGGAACGATCCGAATAGCCGGATTAAAATAGAGGTTGGATATCGTGATCGCTCCCCGGCTTCCGATCCACGCGAGCCGTCCCGCGACAACGGACGGCGCTATTTCGATGCGACGTTAGATCCAGAGCTTGATCTAGACGTGTCGCAACTGGACTTTACAGAGGCTGCCTAACGGCGGCCTTTTTGCTTTCCCGGCATCGAGCCGGAAACGTTGGCCGCTAGCGTTTAGCGGTGCTCGCTGTGAAGCGACATGTGGGAAATGCCATCGGCGTGATGCCGTAGGTTCCCAGGAGAAAGTAATGACCAGCAACACCATCGACCTGGCCCCCAAGGGCCGCAC
>Ga0172380_10009018_pt1 | contig 10729 bp, 8 predicted proteins | sample Leawe162metaG_FD_119747 | JGI IMG/M metagenome (GOLD analysis project Ga0172380, IMG submission 119747) | Leachate microbial communities from a municipal landfill in Southern Ontario, Canada - Leachate well 162 metaG | ecosystem: Engineered > Solid waste > Landfill > Unclassified | place...
ATGGAACAATTTGGCTACATAGCGGAAGGTTTACACGTATGGCGCTGATAGTTAACTGTGACCTCAAACTTGGTCTTCGGATTGCGGGTCATGAGAAGAACCACATCGATATCGACACCGATGAAGGTGACGGTGTAACTATACTATGCCGTTGGAATAGACTTCCGGACTACTATAAAGCTCCGGAAGTCCATCACTACGAAGAGTGGGCTGCGCAGCTTGATTACATAGCGGAAGAATTGAGGAACAGAGCACACAAAATAGACATTGAGGCAAAACATGGAACGTAGAGATTTCGCTTGGTTGTTCGTACAGGTCATGTACTGCGGTAAGCGCGTCACACATCCGGACTGGCCGAAAGGTAGTTACGTCTACCTCGTCCCAGGAAGTGTGTTCGAGGTGAATCGTGAACCTCTGCTTGGGATTCTACCTGCTGGCACAATCGTCAACTACAAGAACCACATCGACATTTGCTACGGTGATGGAACATTCGGTGTTTGGAGCCCGACGCAAGCAGATTTGTTCGCACAAGGTTACGATTTCGCTTGAACGCAAGCAAACACATCAACACAAGGTGAGCCGTGGCTGAGGAATACATAACAAAACCGTGGCTCAACCTTGACAAGGATGGACACGCAGACATCCTTTTCGTGCTTCCTTACGAACAACGCCAGTTCGATGAGAATGTGTTGTCGAATGGCGATGGCAAGGAATTGCGAGAAGCAATCGAAGGTACGTTCTCCAGTTTCGCCGTCGTAACTTTGAAAAAGACAAGCGGAGCATGGCCTGACAAGAACATCGAATCGAAGGTGCTTGCTCGTGAAGGTTGGTTGAAGAAGAAGGTCGCACGCTACACGCCGAACGTTGTCGTGTTCATGGGCGTGAACATGGCACGTTACATCATACCTGAGATCAAAGACAAGGATGCGTTCGACCTTGTCGCCTCGTTCCAACGTTGGAAGCTTGATCGCAACACGGAACAGCTTTGCTTCGTCTATACGCAACTAGCGGCACTGTATCGTGACTATGAAATGCGTTCGCGAATCGGCGAGAACTTCGCCAAGCTGTATGCAGCATCTAAAGGTAGGAACTACCACCTTGTAGGCAAGTACGAAGACCTCGACTATCGACATGCGAAGGACTTCCTCAAGTATTGCATCAACGATGTGAAAGGTTACATCGCCTTCGATACTGAAACGTACTCATTGAATCAGGTGCACAACACCAGACTCGGTGCGATGCAGTTCTCGCTCAACACAAGCGAATCTCAAATCATGCTTTGGGATTCAGACAAGTGTTTGTATTCACGACGTGAAAAGGAAAAACTTCGCAAGTTGCTCCTCGAATTGTTCTCGTCGAAGGATACCAACCTCGAAGGTTGGATCATGCATAACGCACCGTTCGATATGAACCAGATGCGTGCTGAGTTCGGCGTTCGCATCCCATACGAGAAGATCGTTCGCGATACTTGGATTCGCATGCACCTCATGGACGAGAATCGAATCAATCGCGGCGAGAAGTTCAACTTGAAGCAGTTGAGCTATGAGATGTTCGGTTTCACAGACTATGATCGCGAGGCGCTTGAAGCGAGATCCAATGGTGTTATCATGGATCTTCCACGCAAGAAGTTCCTCAAGTACGCTGGCAACGACCCTGTTTGCACATTCAGGCTCGACAAGGTGATCGAGATTTGGGCGAAGATAGAAGGTTACTACGATTCTCTCACGCAAATGACGAACGTTCTGCACAATCCGGCGTTGCGCTTGTATTCGGAGATGAAGGTCAACGGCTTCGCGATTGACATGCAACGTTTGGCAGAATTGCTTGCTCCGAACTCCGTCATCAAGAAGCGGCTGTTCGAGATTCAACAGGCGTATCGAACATACCCTGAGATTCAGAAGGTCAACGAAGATATGTACAAGCGTAACGCAGGAAAGACAAAGCTCTTCCGCGTGCCTTGGATCTTCGACATGAACAAACCTTCGTTCCGCAACGAACTGTTCTTCCATAACAAGAATGGCTTTCAGTATCCTCCGAACACCGAGGACAAGAAGACAGGTAAGCCCAAGTACTCTTCCGGGAAGATATTCCAAGAAGCGTATTCCGCGACGAACCCAATTGTGGCTCTCTTCCACGAAGCGCAGGGTTTGTCGCAGATGAAGAAGATGTACATCCAGCCGATCTACGAAGCGTTGTCGCAAGGCAAACACGGTGATGTATCGGACATGCGAGTGCATCCGAACTTCAACATGGCTGGAACTGTTACTGGACGTTTGAGTAGCAACAACCCGAATTGCTTCGCTTCTGGAACCCCGGTTCTTATCCCATGCAACTACTCTAAGAATCCGACGCAATCGAAGCCTATCGAAAAGCTGAAGGTTGGGGAGTACGTGTACTGTCTGGACGATCAAGGGAAGCTCGCTGTGCGCAAGGTTCTGCACAAGTGGAACCAAGGCAAGCAGGAAGTTATACGCATCCACTTCAAGGCAGGTAATGGAAAGAGTAAAACATACTTCGATGTCACCGAAGACCATAAGATTAGAACCTTGGGATTCAAGTGGCGCAAGGCAGGAAAGCTGAAAGTTGGTGATCGCGTTATGGCGCTGTCTCTGTGTCAGGATGGGAACTACTATCTCACCAATCATATCGACAAGGGAATCACGCACAGGGCAATTGCCGAGTCTCTGTATGGCGTCAATAAAATCAGAGGCAAAGATGTTCATCATAAAGATGGGTGCCATGCTAATAACTGTGTAGCAAATCTCGAAGTGCTTTCTGAGAAAGCACACTGGAGAGCGCATAAGAAGTTAAATGACAAGGCAGCCAAGTTTGAGTTTTGGCGCAATGCCTCGCGATATACATTACTCAGATTGTTCGCTAAGTGCTGTGGTCGTATTGCGAGATGTCGTTCTTATGGTACAGATTTCACTACATTCAAACGAAATTTAATTGACGCTGGGATTGACTATAAGAACGCAGCAAAACGTTACGCGCCAGATGGAACATACCTTACGAGGCGATACATACGTAAGCTTTTACGCAAGTCACAGAATACTGAGATCGCAGCGCGTCGGTTGAATATAGGGACACGTCTCCTCAAGACGTTGGCTTCCTACTACGGAATTCCCTACGGTGTTAAATCCAAGAAGGCATACCAACCAGACATGCCTGTTGAGCAACAGCATATCTCACAGTGGCCTAGATCGAAGCGTGTCGAGTATGCAAAGCGTATGAAACGCGGAGCGAATAACCACGTCGTCACGAAGATTGAAAGGCTTGGTGTAAAAACTACTGTTTGGGATATCGAAGTTGAGGAGTTCCACAACTTCTTCGCTTCAGAGGTGAATGTGTGTAACTGTCAGCAAATCCCACGTTCCGATACGCCAACGAAGAAAGCAATCAAGGCGTTGTTCGTTGCACCCAAAGGTCGAGCACTCATGCAAGCTGACTTCGCGGCTGCCGAAGTTCGCATGTGGGGTGCAATGTCGAAGGACAGGAACCTGTGCGAGCTGTTACAAGAGTCATTCAAGAAGCGTGGTCAGTATCGAAAGCATCCTGACAGCGAAGAGTTGAAGAACGCCGCAGAACTTATGGGTGACGTTCACAAGCAAACAGCATCGCTCATGTTCGGCGTTGATCTCTATGGTGTCGATTGGAAGGATAAGCAATACAAGGACATGCGACAGACCACGAAGTCGATTACATTCGGCCTCATGTACGGTCGTGGAACGCAATCCGTATCTGCTCAGATTAACAAGACAGTGGAAGAAACTGACGAACTGAAAGCTAAGTTCTTCAAGCGGTTCAGCGAAGGTGAAGCATGGCTTGAGAACCGAAAGAAGTTCGCCCGCTCACACGGTTATGTTGAGACACCGCTTGGACGTAGGCGTAGATTTCCGCAAGTATTCTCCGGAGACAAACAACTAATCAAGCAAGCGGAGCGGTGGGCTGTCAATGCACCCATTCAAGCCACGGCATCCGACTATGCCGCACTTGCGACTGCGCTGTTGCAGAAGTACTTCATCGAGAATGACCTAACTGACAAGTACAAGATCGTGAACGCAGTGCACGACTCCGTTGTTATCGAGTTCCCGGCGAACGCGACCGACATGGAGTTCCTTGCGAAGCTGATTCGCAGGATCTACACGAAGGATGTGAAGAAAGTTCTCGCAGACGGATTTGGATTTGAGTTGATGGCACCAATGGACATTGACCTTGAAGTGTCGTACAACAAATACAGGAAATGCAAAGCATGCGGCGCAACCCACATGATGAGCGACGACGTGTGCGATAATAAAGTTGACACCGGGAAGAAAGACAAAGATGGGAAGCCAATCTTTGGAAAATGCGGTGGCAAGAAGTTCAGCGAAGAGAAGTTGAGGTACCATGCTTATGGTTATCTCACGGAACTCGTTGAAACACCCGAAGGGTTCGCGAACGCGGCTCTCGGTCTCTGAGGTGCGAAGTTTTTGCACTGAGGAACTTCTCGACGTTGGGTGTGTATTTTTCCAAAAGTAGAGTAATTCCTATTGAGGGGAAATAACCCATCCGTGTTGAGAAACATCGAAACACGAAACAAACCGCCAATCACCAAAAAAGGAAGTGAACAATGGCTAAGAGCACCAAGGAACTGAAGGCTGCGAAGAAGGAACTCGAGAAGGTTATCAAGGCTGGCAAGAAGGCTGCCGAGAAGCTTCCCAAGATCGAGACCGCGCTGACCAAGGCCGAGAAGAAGGGAACCAAGAAGTCCGCCACGAAGCCCGCCGCCAAGAAGGCCGCACCCAAGACCGAGAAGAAGGTTAAGGTTGCGAAGAAGGCTGCGCCCAAGGCAGAGAAGAAGGTTTCCAAGAAGGTCGTCAAGGTCTCGAAGAAGTCCTCCAAGTAACTCCTTCGCATTCCGCAAGAGGGCCGTGTTCGCGTAACTGCAACACGGCCCTTTTCGTTTCAAACTTCGAAAGGACAAGTACCATGGAGCTTAATGCAACTGTCGGATTTGAGATTGTGAAGACCGACAATGGGCACGTCGTGATGTTCCAAGGGATGTCTAGACCAGCAACGAATGAAGAGATTGCCATGTGGCAGATTCTCGGCGATGAGCTTGGACGAAAAGCTGACAGGTTCAATGCGATGTTGGAATCGTTCGCTACCGCTATGGAGTCAAAGGATTTTGAGACCGCATTCGAGCCAAGCAAGTCAAACTCAATCTTCCACATGACAATGGAAGTTACACGGCATCGTCGTAGGATCGGTGAACTGGAAAGCAAACTTGCAACTGCACTTGAGTACATTGACAGCGTTGCAAACGCAATCAAGAATCTCCACTTCGATGAACTAAAGGAAGACGACAAGGAAGATAGTCCGACAATCTACGCATTTAACAGTATTCAGGATTTGGTGACGCTACGCAGTATCGCAGAGAGATCATCCGAAGAGGTTGAAAAGCTGTCCTTCGATCTGCACCAACAGTTGACGGACATGCGTGAGCGTTATCGCGTATGTTCCCTGCTTGCAGAGCAAATCCAAGCTTGGGCTGGTGCAGACTGCAAAATAATCTTGGGTCAGGCTGACAACTGACCATGAAACACGAATCCGTTCTGTACCAAACAGACAAGCGCACACCAATCAAGGATAGGCTGACACAACAGCAACCCAAAACATTGGCAGAAGCATTGGCTAGGATTGCAACTCTCGAAGATACGATAACCGAGATGCAATTGCGTGAGGATGTTGCGATCCAAGGCAGGGTCGCAGCTCATCTAGGTTTCTAAGAGGCAAACCCGTACGAAGATCAGCACCAGCGCGAATTCTCGTTGGCATTGATTTGGGACGACGCATACAAAACAGAACGTGAATTCTACTTGGCGAAAGAGAAGATCGGAAGGCTTGCCGATCTTGTAATCGCAGCTTGTTCGTTACGACGAACGCTTGAGACACCAACAGTAGAGCAGACAAGAGCAATCAAGCTGTTTGACATAACACTGTCGAGAATACGCGAACAGCTCGAGTCGTGACTATCGCACAACACATCAACACAGGGGCAACATGAGCAACAGAATTCTGACAGAGCTTGAGAAGAAGGTCGTGACGAAGTTCTTCACCATCGAAGATCCGTCAATCCTCGAGACGGATGCTACTCGAGTGTACTGTCGTCGCGATAACCTCCCAATGTCAATCTGGCCGTTCTTGATTGGCGGCTACTCAAGAAGCGTTGAACCTCTGGCTATTCGTTGGCTCATCGCAATCCAGCAAGCCGATGCTAGTAACTACGAAAGCAACCTCGAAGCCCTCTGTGACGAATCGAACAACGTCGAGTTGGTATCCGCCATTTATGGGCGTGTCGAACGCTTTCTTCAAACATGGGCGAAAAAATACGGACACAACTCATTGAAGGATTCTGCGCTCGATTGTTTTGCAATCGAGAATATCAGCCAACGCGCTACGAAAGCTGTCGAAGACTCCGCACTCGCAGCGTACCAAGAGAAGAGTACACGTTACATGGACTTTTCGAGTCCAGTGTTCTACTTCGCACACACGGACACGACACTCGAGTCGTTGTACGCGAGGAGCATGGATCTTTACGCACGTGTGAACGAGCACGTTCGTCCAATCTACGAGAAGCAATTCGCTGAGGTTGAATTCGCTTCCGAGACTGCCAGAAAGAACACAATCGCAGCCAAGTGCTTCGACGTTTCCCGTTATTTGCTTCCAGTAGGCATCAGGACGTCATTGGGGATAACGTGCAGCACGCGCGAAACAGAGAGGTTGATTCAGCGTATGGCTGAAGATCCACTTCATGAAGTGCGACATATTGCCAAGCTTATGCAACACCATGGTTCGAAGATCAACCCCGGCTTGTTGAAGCACGTCGAAGGCAACCCATATACCATACGACGCAAACGCATGACGTCTGAAGAGATGCTGATGGAACTTGGATTGTCAGACTCCAATTGCGACGCGCTTTATGAAACCAATCTCGTCCATGTCAACGTAGAGGACACACGACGTAATCTCATGCTCGCCTTGAGTTACATGTCAAGCCCTTTGGCAGCCAATCAGATCATGCACAATCTTCGATTGAAGTCTGATATCGAAGAGACAACACAACTGGCGTTCATGCTTGATACGGCACTTGCAAATCGAGGAAAGTTCGACGAGCTTCCTATCGAGTTCAAGCAGGGCCAGCTTGTGTACGAGATCGTGCTTGACTTCGGAGCGTTTCGTGATCTGCAACGCCACCGTGTCGGCACGCAGATTATCCATGGATTCGCTCCGAATATCGGGTGGACAACTCCGGAAGTTATCGAAGACAGTCCACTGTTGGAAGAGTACAACAAGCTGATGGGTGACTACGTCGAGTACGCCAAGTCTAAAGGGTTCGACAATTCAGACTATTGCATGACAATGGCACACAACGTTCGTTATCTCTACATCTGCGATATACGTCAGTTGTTCTACATGGTCGAGCTTCGCACGAAACCTGACGGACACTGGTCGTACAGGAGAGTGTGTCAGAAGATGGCAAATGATTTCCTCAAAGCGTTCCCCGAATTCAAGCCGTATCTTCGAGTTGATTGGTCGACAACTTCCGACCGCAGCAAATCAGAAAACGTTACTGCTGTGAAGTTGGAGCAATTCCGTAAATAGATGTCATGCTCAAGAAAATATCTATCGCTGGAGATGACATTCGCGCATATTTGAAATCAGCGCGACAGCCACTTACGATTCCAGAAGAGCGCGAACTCGTCAAGCGTGCGCAAGCCGGTGATGAGGCTGCATTTGAGATAATACTTAGAGCGAACATACGTTACATCATCAAACTCGCACGCAAATTTCAGACAACAAACATTAGAGTGGCTGAGTTGGTTGCCGAAGGTGCCATGGGATTGCGTGTTGGTGTGGAACGGCATAACAGGAATGAAATTCGCTTGATGTCGTATGCAAACTGGTGGATACAACAGCACATGCTTCGTTATCGACATGACAACGACAGGACAGTGCGTATACCTGGAAACATCCAGTATGAAAAGTACAGACAACGAAAGCGGAATGAGAAGACATTAGCGAAGTTGGAAGGTACGCGCCTCAAAGACCACGACTCCGCATTCTTGATGTCGCCTGACGTTGATGCTGCGTTAAGCGAGCAGCTCAACGATACGGAGTTGTCGTTGGATCAGTACATCTACGATGACGATGCTCCGGACAAAATGTATAGTCTCATCTCTGCAAGTATCGTTACAGATGATGGTGATACACCCACACATAGCGGTGATCATGATTACGTCAAGAAGCTTGTGGTATCGGCGTTGGCAGATACCAAGGTTGACTTTGAAGTCTTTTGTAGTTGGTACGGAGTATTCGGATACAGAAAGTTGAACCTACAGGAACTTGCCGACAAGCTTGGAGTAACGCGTGAACGTGTTCGTCAGTATCGAGCACGCGCTTGCAAGAAGTTGTCAACCAAGCTGACAAAGCTTGGTATTAACAATGTGTCGTCTGATCAATTGTATCGTATCTTGCGTGGATGGGAGCCTTCAGAATGAACACTGCAACCCTAATCATCGCTTCGGCGACGGCTTGTTTCACGCTCTGTTTACTGTTGCTGTTCATCGTATTGTTTGCTTATCTGTATGTGAATCTCTCACATAACAAAGATACGTTTTCGGCTATTGACAAGAACATGCGTGCCTTGGTTGAAGGCATGTCCAATACACAGGAATTGACGACAGATTTAGGCAAAGCTTTGTTGGACTTCACAAAGTACTATCGTAGCTCCGTAAATAGATACCAACATTCGAATGGCATGTTTGCTTGGTACGTGTCGATGGCGATCACCAGCATTGCCGAAGAAAACAAGATGACATTTGCCGAAACAGTTTTAGTGACCGATAACAAGCATTTTGTTCCGAGTATCGTCAGCGGTGTGATGCGCAGAAGGTTTGAGTGTGAATCACTGGCGATACTTGGTTGGCATAGCCTTACCGAAGATGAGTTCAAGCAGGATGCCAGTGCGAGAACACAACTCACGAACAGCGACTTCAACTGAATAGAGGGATTGTCGCATGAAGCTACTTAGGATAAAGGATCACGCCACCTATCACAAGATGACAGATTTCGAGAAGACTTGTTACCGAGCAGGTCTTCCGCATCGATACGTTGGGCATCTTGTGAAAGGTATGAGTTTCATTGATTACAAGTACGGCGGTGAATTTCCGAAGACAGTAACAGGCATCAAGCAACGCAAGTGGACGATCAAGTTCAAGAAGAACATGTCTCGGCATGGAGACATCAACGGTATCGTTGGTTTGTATTCATCTCCCACAGACGAGGCCGCTTTTGAGTGCGCAGGGTCGATTTTTGAGGCTGGTATTCGTGGTGGTCTGACCTGTCGTTGCATATCAGCGACGATGGTCAAGGAAAACTTTCGATTCATTCCGCCGTCGGACATGTACCTCATCTACGGCATAACAGACATGCCGAACCCGGCAACGGCGTGGGCTGTTCGCGACTTCCTTCGCGAACGTGATGGAAGTTTGAGGCTTGTCGTGATGACTGCGGGTATCGACAGTACACCGTGGGATTTGATTCACAATGTTCTGAAGATGAACTTCAATGTTATACTGGCACTCAGTGACGAAAACAACATCGCTGGCGGATCGCTTGAGACGCTGCGTTGACGACGAAAGGCAAACTAGGTGAAAAGGGCTGACCAAAAAACAGAGTTTCGCATACTACAGACGTGGTGCGATACGCGCAAGCCCACACTGCGTGCCTTGTTGACGCTCAACCTTCGTGAGGATCATTTCGGCACGGAGCATACGCGTTCGTTGTACAGACGTATTCGCAGAGTTATCGACAATGGAGATCTTCCACCTCTGTTTGAAGAGCTTCCGGAACTTCTGCGTTTGAATCGCGAATTGTCTGTCGCAGTTCGTACCGCCGAGCAACGATACAAGGCATTCAAGAATACATCGACAGTCAAAGCGGCAATCGAATCTCTCAACTTCTCATACAAGAAGCGTGTATTCGCGGACCTTCACGAGCAGATAACAAAAGTACTATCTGCTCCTGAAGGTACTGACGACAAGGATGAGAACGGAAACGAAATAGATGGCATCGAGAAGATCGAACGCTTTCTTGAAAAGGCTTTGTACAACGTCCGTAAGGATGGTAATGAGAATGACATGGTGCATGGCGGTGTTGACGGTGAATCAGCACTTGCCGACATCGTAACAGAAGTTCTCGCAGGAAAGCAAGCGAAGGATCGTATCAAAACTGGTTGGGCCGTCTTCGACCAGAAGACTGGTGGGTTCGACAGATCGAACCTAGTCGTCGTGACTGCAAACACTGGTGGTGGCAAATCAGTTAGCATGATCCAGTTGTTCTCGTCGATGTATCGCAACTTCGGTTATCGAACTGCGATGGTGTCTCTCGAAATGTCGAAGCAGGAAATCGTCGAGCGAATGCTTGCGAACATCTCGAATACAGAAGTGAGCAAGATCCACCTTGGCACGATGACACGCGATGAGAAGAAAAATGTCGTTGCCGAATTTGACCGCATGGACAAGTCGAAGGGATCACGTTTCACTATCTACACACCTTCGCGTGACGTTACGATCCAGGAAGCGTTGCACGCGTTGTCGCCGTTCAAGTACGACGTCATTTTCATCGACTACGTTGGGTTGTTGAAGCAAAGTGGTGCCAAGGGTGCTCGCGAAGATCAAATGCTTGG
>Ga0172380_10009019_pt1 | contig 10727 bp, 10 predicted proteins | sample Leawe162metaG_FD_119747 | JGI IMG/M metagenome (GOLD analysis project Ga0172380, IMG submission 119747) | Leachate microbial communities from a municipal landfill in Southern Ontario, Canada - Leachate well 162 metaG | ecosystem: Engineered > Solid waste > Landfill > Unclassified | place...
ATAAGCTCCTGCATCATTTGCACCTGGAACACTTGGCGCTTGATGGCTTTTTCAGCAGGAACCATCTTTTTGAATTGATCGCTCGGGTCGGCCAAAAGCGTCAATATAACACTCTTGGGGTCGGCTTCGGACGCCGTATTTTTCACACCAGCCTTTGTGCTTGCCGCTGCTGGTTTGCTGCCTGCCTTGCCTGCTTGGGCTTTCTTTTCATACGGGAAGGTCTGGATTTCCGTGCAAACCCAAGTCATGCTGTCCTTTTGCTCATGCGTGATCTTGTCTTCGTACTTGCTTCCGGTTGCCACTTGCTTCAGATGGCACTTCATGCCCTTGTAGTCGGGCATGTAGATACGGTCGATAATGTTCGGCTTGAACCCAGCCTTTTTCAAGCTTTCCACGAACGCGGGCCAATTAAATCCTAACCTTGCGCCGTCATCTCCGTAAATGCTGTTACCTTCCGTGCCGACTTCGGAACCCAAATCTTCAGGGTCGGCTTCCAAGTCATTGGGGTCGGACAAATTTCCAGGGCGGATTTTGTCGAAACTTCCAATGCGGATCGGCAAATCCTGTGTTTCGGCATCATCCGGTCTAGACCAATCTTCGCCAAGCTGAACGAAGCTGAATACTACTGCCGGAAACGGATCGCTTTGAACGCCGGTTTTGCTGTTCGGTGGGAACTGGTAGGCCGCGCAAACCGCTTTCACGATCTCCACGTTGCCTTCCTTGAAAAATCCCACCCCCATCATGTCTTCCTTTTTCATGCTTACACGAGGCATAAATAAAAACTCCTTTGAAAATGTTTATGTGAATTCACACTTGAAAGTGACCACCTTCTTGGATGTTTGAAAGGCGGGCTGAAAAGCTAATTGAATTGATTGCTGAATTACTTGCTGCTCGGCTTGCCATTTCCACATCCCCTTGATAAGTATTACAGTAACACGGTATGTAATGTACTGTCAATGAAAATATACAACAAAAATCACGAATTATTCACCAGCACCGTATTTATTAAGTAATTCAATAATACGGTCACGAAGGTTAGGGTTTTCACTATACACCCGAATACACCCATTCTTGGTAGATACATGACCAGCCGTGGATCGAGATACCTCTTTAGGTTCGTCCGGTTTGTTTTCAGTCAACTTCATAAATATACTCAAGCGTTCTTCCAAAGCAACTATCCTACCAAATGTGCGTTCTATATCAGCTTGTAAATTACCAACAAGCAGCCGATGATTATCTATACTACATGACAGATGTTTAGTTTTCGATTCAAGGTCATGTATCCGTGCCTGTGTATCCGTGGCAATAGTTTCTTTTTTAGAAAATTCTAACTTCAACTTCGCTACCTCTCTTTGTAAATCATCAATATCATTCATGTCTATATCCCCCCTGTTAAAGTTTAATAGGCGCAGTCGGAATACTATTAACTTTCCTAACTGCGTTCACAAACCAACTACATGCCAAACTTTTATTAGCATACAAAAACCACGATAAATGACCATCGACTATGATAGTTTCGCACCGATCATCAAAACTCCTCATTCCGCGCCCGCAACTTTGTATTAATTCTTGCATAGCCATATAAGCCCCATATTGTTTGTCTCTATTTTCGCGGGCTTTCATAACTTTACTCTGTTGTGGTTTAAAGGGGATCTTGGCGACTATAATATATTCACATTCGGATCGGGGGAAGTCCCACCCCATGCTAAAACTAGGACTTACCAATATCTTTGGAGCAGGACTTTTTCTAAATTCTTCCGCGACTTGTATTGCTGTATCGCTATCTGGGTCCGCTGTATTGCCCACCATAATATTACCGTGTCTACTATGAGCAAACAAAAATCCTTGCCGTTGGTAGCTGACTGTCTGGATGATACCTTTACGGTCCAGACGCCCATCAATAATAGTGTCAATATGCTCAACCCAAGAAAGCATATCATTTTCGTTCGTGTGCCTATCAATGCGGATTTCATTACCACTCACCCCCTTAGCTGGTATGCTATATATAGGATTTCTATTTGCTGGAAACATCCTATCCCACTCACGGAATTCACTGACTTCCTTACTAATACCTAAAAGCCCCAATGTTTTTGGCCGTAATGTAGCACTCATAAGTATTACTTTCGGCATACCGCAAAATAAATACTTTTCTGCGTACCTGCCCGGCCAAATAACATCAAATGTCCATACACGTCCATATCTTGTGCCTTCGTGTAGCTCAATTACCCAATCATCACTTACTGCTTTAGCTATGCGGTCGTACTTTTGCTGCAAACTTTCAAGTGTATGCAAGTCACTAACCATTTTCGGCGTAACACGATGCTTGCCAAGTTTAAGTAACTTAATCTTTTCATCACCTATTTTATTATTCAAATCTTCCACGGCACGATACGCAATATCCTTCCATGATTTCATATCAGTGCCGATATGCTTGATATCGGCATACGGCTTTAGGTCATTTTGGTGTATCTTAGTACTCAAGTAGCTTTCAAGCCAGTCAGGTGCAATATGTGCTTCGTCGCATACCAATAACTCTACCGGATTCTTGCCTTTCCAAATGGCTTCTTCGTTAGTCCTTTCAATACCGTTGGCTTTGTCGTTAGCTGTCATCCAGTACGCATAATTGGCACTCACCATCAACGCATTTCTAGCTTTGTCCCTCGCGCGTTCATAAGTACACCCGTTTCCGCCGACACATGCACATCCTAAGCTGGCACCGGATTTGCAATTCAAATTCCCATAATCGCTGCATTCGTAATTGCTTCTGCCACGGATATCCACTAGCCCATATTTGCCAAGGGAATTTTTATACTGCTCCTGAAGTCCTTTGGTAGCAGTTAATATTACCGTCCGCATGCCTGTAAGTTTGGCTATGCTGGCTGCTATAAGTGTCTTACCCAGCCCCGTTGCAGCATTTATACCCACAAACCTTTTGCTGCATGTCACACCAAACTCAATAGCTTCCAATTGCACTTGCTGCCCAGTAGACGGATTCACACGGAAGCTTTTGAAGTCGGCTGTATCAAAGCCTAAATCGTTTGGTGTCAATCCGTCTAATTGCTCAAGTGTGGACATTATTTAATTTCCATCGCAGCGTGTGCAAGGGCAATGAAGTCAATGACGGTTTGGGCTTTTGCAGCATAAGCAGCAGCAGCATAAGCAGCAGCAGCATAAGCATAAGCAGCAGTAGCAGCAGCAGTAGCAGTAGCAGCATAAGCATAAGCAGACTTTTTAGTCCGGTCGCTACCATCCAGCCACCTGTCCGCCCAAATATTCCACTTAACATTTTTACATACTTGCTTAGCACACAATATACCAAACGCAACCTTTTGCACGGTATTGATTTCCGGCAATGGTATCTGTTTGATCGTAGTAAGTTTCTTGCAGCCTACTTTAGTGCCATCCGATATACCTATTTCGCCTTTAGCTTCCCAAAGGATAGGGTTTTTAATATTTGCATGTGTTGGATTCATCATTATAGCCAGTATCGGATCGGTATACGCATGTAGCCAATATTTACTACATAACTTTCCATCGCCTTCAGCTGCTTCATGCGTTATGCCTTCGCCCCAAAGAGTGTGATTTTTAGTTTCAAAAAACTGGTCGGTTAATTTATATAGTTTCATATTTATACTTATCCCCCATCAGGATTGAAATTATTTACTTACTTATTTACCTACTCACTTCCCCTTCCCAGCCAAGCCGCAAACATTTCCGGCTCCATTGAGTCAACCTCCAGCTGCCTACCTTATCGCCTAATCTATCGCCGCGTTCTACTTGCTCGAATACCCCATGGCGTTCCATTTCTTCAAATGCCCAACGGATTGTATTATTGCCGCAACCGATAATATCTTTTAAGCTTGCTACACTATATGCCCCACCATTCATGGCATGCTTGATTATCATACTTCTTAATCTTGGCACTGAATCAAGCGCGACCCTGCTTACTACCCGCCAGCGTTCCACATCGTCCAAGCCAATAATTTCCAGCCCCAAATACAATTGTCCTAGTGCAGCCGCTAATCTAGTCGGTTTCTCGGTTTCCGGCACATCGGTTATTTCTTTAGTCCGCCAATCCCTACCGACTGGACTTCTACTGGCTGCTGCAAACGCGGCCAAACTAAATAGCCTATTAGATTCTAAACTACTAAGTTCTCTTCTTTCCATGCCGTCTACATCCCAGCTAACACCAACATGATCCAGAAATTCCTTAATAAGCTCATGCAGCAATAACATGCTTGCTTTGGGGTCGGTATTATCCAGCACGGCTTTGGTTTCGCCATAACCATCGGATGCATCGTACCTATAATACATCCACCGTTCGCCAAGTTCGCTCAATAGCTGGTGGTGTCTATCAATAACCCCCGTGCAAGCTGTCAGCATGCCGATCTTACCGTCCCATGTAAGTACTTTGCCGCCGTCACTACCTACCGGCCTATCCCATGCACCATCATAAATCCTTCTGAATGCACCGATAGTTTCAATCAATACTTCATGTGGCAAGCTCATCATTGAAGTAAAATCTTTAATAATCAATATGCCCTTTTTGCCGATCTGCTGCAATAACCCGCCTGTAGCATCCTTAGTTTTGTCCTTTTTATTTACACCGCTTAATAACGCCCCAGTGCCTTTTATCATGTCCACGGTATGTAGATTAGGCAGCCTAACTTGGCGATTTATATATAGCATATCCAATAATAACGTTTTCCCACTTGCTGGTGGTCCCACAAGCACTATCCATACCGGGACACCTTTAAGCATGTTTGCCGCTAATGTCCCCAATACTACATACAGCGGGTCCGGTGACGGGAAAAATACATACTCTTGTATCTTTCCCGCCAGTATATGTATGGGTCTATCCGGTCTGCCTAGTGGTGAGTTACTTACATCCAGCCGTTTACTAGCTGTTTTACCTTTCACAGTACCCCCAAACACGCGCATAAAACTCTGCAAACTACCTGCTAACGGTACTGTTTATTTCTTTTTACTGGTGGCCTTTGCTGCTGGCTTACTTGTCGGCTCGGCTGGTAGCTTACTGCTAACTGGTTTGGTATCCGGCCTGGTGCTGCCTTTAGGTGCGCGTTCAATAAGCTCAAGCCAAAGCTTTTCGAGCTTTTTATCGCTGCTCCCACCGGCTGCATATGCATGAAACTCACGCAAAAATCTATGTGGCACACCATCACTATGCCCGCTGATCGGCCCTTCGAGCGCATCCATGAATTCGACGATTTCCTTTTTGCTGCGTGAGGTTTTCTTTTCGGTAGCGCCTTCGACTTGTCGGGCAGCTTCTTTGACATGCCGGGATTTTAACGCAGTAGTGGTCCTAGGTGCGCGTGAAGTTTTGCTGGTATTTGCTGGCTCTGTAGCTGCCACTACCACTTTTTCAGCATGAGCTTCTTTTTCTTTTTCGTCCAATTCTTTCGCTTTCGCCAGCACTTCATTACGCTTTTCCGGTACGACATTTACAAGCGCAAACGCGGCATCCAAGCTGATGGTGCCATTATATATTTGCTCCTGATGTTCTTTGTCAAGCTTCAGGAACTTTTCATACTGAATAACTGTGGCTGGACTGACTTGCAAATATTCGGCAATATTTTTAGTCCCCTGGTTCCCCACCCACTTGTATTGTTCTCTCAGCCTTCGCATGTCTTCAGCCATGTCCATCGGGTTCATTCTTGCGGCATGAATATTCGCCATCATCGAACGCCTATGTGCTTTACCCAGCACTTTGCTCATTTTAGTCATGTCGTCTTTGCCAACTACACATGCTACGCGCATGAGTTCTTGACCTTTTGCTTTACTGGCGTTCACCATGCCGATAGCCATAGTTCTACGTCTGCCATCCACCAAAACGTACTGACCTTTGGTGCCATACCTTACACGCACTGGCAATATTTGCCCGACCTTCTCCATGCTTGCAGCCATCGCCGCAATCGCTTCGGTTTCCTTGTCCCCGCCGCCGAACTTATTTGTAAACGGTCTTACATCCATCGTTTCATCGGGGACTTCGATATCTTCGGGCAATAGATATATCAATTGCTCTCCGTTATCGCCCACGAACGCATCCGATTTGGCACTTGTGGCCGGTGCTGGTGTTGTTGATGTTGAGCTTGGTTCGGTTTCTGATGCATTTGCGATTTTCATTGATTCCGTGAGCAATTCGCTTGTTACCTTTTCTTTAGCCGCTGATTTGTCAATTCCCCGTTTAGCTGCGATCTCAGCTAACTTATTCGCGGTTTCAGGTTTATTTCCTGTTACTTGTTCGTTCGACATATACTTATACTCCTCCAAAAAATTGAATGTTCATTGATTTTATTAAATACTTGCACATACACATAAGTACACGCACACACACTTACTAAATTCTTTCCGTGGGCAATCATTTCTGAGCGAGGCAGCTCTCCATCCATTCCCTATACTTAGAAAATGTGCTCACCTAATTTTGCTCCTATTCGATGAACCCCCCTTACCCACGGAAACTTGGAGTACCCGGCAGGACTCGAACCTGCAGCCATAAGTTTAGAGAACTTCTGCTCTATCCTTTGAGCTACGGGTACAAACTGGTAGCGGAGAGAGGATTTGAACCCCCGATCCCTTGTTCCCAAAACAAGTGCCTTAACCATACTAGGCCACTCCGCTAAATAATGGGACGGTCGTTTATAGCCTTATACGCTTACCCACGCGGGCTAATTCGTGGAGCCTACAATAAACTATTTAAAATAACTTACTAATTTTACTACATACCAAATACAAACCCGTCACGAGCGCCCAACTAACCACAATCATCACCACCCATGCCACAAGCAGCAACGGACCACTGTATTTAGTATTATTCCTCATGGCAATCCCCTTACCGCTTACCGCATGTTATTTGCTATTTACGTTTGGCTTTGCATTTAGCTTTGCATTTAGCTTTACGTTTGGCTTTAATGCCTTCCAGCATCTTAAATAACCCATCCAAACTCATGCTTAATGCTTTGGCTATTTTGCTGGCAGCTTCCAATCGTGGCCTGCAATATCCACCCAGCACACGGCTGACACATACCCGGCTAATACCGATATCTTTAGCGAGTGCTGATCTATTTAATCCTGGTAATGTGTTTGGCTTTGTGCCACGGTTCGTAGTCCGCTTGTAAGGTTTAATATTCATGGTGGATATATGTATCACTTATTTAATGATATGTCAAACCTTTATTTGCTTCCATGTTTTCCGTATGTGTCCCACATGCCAAAAATGACACCATGGACAAAAATACGGCATTAGTGTTTCTTTGCCCAAACGCTTACTTATACTTCTTACGTGTGCTTCTGCGCTTCCACGGCTTTTGTGGCGCTGTTTATTTAGGCAGTCTTTTTGATAGCGTGTGATTTTTCGCATGATATCAAGACTCGTCCAAGTTCTGGTTATCCCGCATGCCCTCTATTTTTCTTAATGCCACGTGCGTATCTTGAATAAATCCATTCAATATTCTTAAATATGCTGCCTTTCGACGACGGAAGGATTCTTTGGCTTCTGCTATCGTAGGACTGGCAAATCGTTTTCGTGCAGTCTCTAATACAAATTTTCCTCTTGGATTATAATATTCTATACGCCACCCTTTAGGAGTACGGCGTAAAATATGGTACTTATGTAAATATACCCCTACACCATACCCAAAATACGGGTTATCAAATTCATCAACGCCATTAGAAAAGCGGTGTGATTCATAACGGTATAAATACCCTAATTCTGCCATACCCCCCCCCCATTAATCCACAAATAAACTGCTTGGTTGCCCTACCCAAATAAGCTCATACTTCGAGCGCGTGACGGCTATATATGCAGCGTTCATTTCCTGGACACATTCCCAATTTTGCTTTGCCATCGGGTGCGGTATAAGATCGCCCCGTAGCACAAACACCCGGTTAGCTTCTAAACCTTTCGTCCTATGTATAGTTCCCAATACTACCGCATTATTCGGTTTTCCACTATCATCAAAGTCCGCAAATAGCCGTGTAATTACACCCCGCAATTCGCTAACTGTTTTACAATCCACCGCAAGCTCACACAAACACCCGTATCTGTCTTGTGCATTAGCCGCACGCATTTCACCCCGGCCATGCGGTATAGCTAAATACTTATCAGTTTCTTGATTAGTAATTTGACCAGCAATATCAAGCAAATCACGCACATCTTCATTGGCACCTTTCTTTATGCATTTGTCAATTAACTTTTCCAAACCCGCACCCAAATCCCTACCCCTAACTACCGCTTTGACGCCACGTTTAAGTAACTTATATGCTACACCAAGCAATTCCGCATTCACTCTACATACCACTAAATCCCCTGGACGCATACTATTGACCGCAACTTCAGCTTTAAGCGTACTCACAAGCCCTACGTCCGCCGTATCTAGGGCTGTAATTTGCGGCACAATACGTTTAGCAAGCTCTACGTGGCTTTTTGGGCATCGGCGGGTAATATTCAGTGGCAAACTCATGCAACCAGCTGAGGTTTTGCTCAATTCATTTTTAATTCGCTCCATACCGTTTACATCGGCTCCACGAAATCCATAGATCGACTGTTTTTCGTCGCCTATACCAACAATCCTATGAGCGGTATTTAACGCTAAATATTGCTGAACAATATTCGTATCCTGCAATTCATCCACGCACATTACATCGTATTGCTTGCTGCTCAAGCCAAGCTCACTCGGCAGCCAAACCATATCGTCAAAGTCCACAACACTTTTATTAGTTTTACACGCATCCAATACTTTTGGTACGTATTCATACACTACTTCTTCATTGCCGTTAAGCTCAACGTCATGGTGATCCACTAACCGCTCAAGCTCCACCCGGTCACGTACCGCGTACTGCTTAGCCAAACTTACAAGCTTTTTAATTTTCCATTTGACTTGTTTGCTTTTCCATTCGTCATTTTCGCTAAAGCCTGGTAAAGCAATATTATCCAATATCCCATCGACTTTGTAGTTATCGACTTGCACTTTGCCGCCGAATGCCGCTTTAACTTGCCGAAAACCCAAGCTGTGATACGTCATAGGTTCGACGAACTTATTATTGCCTAATCTAAGCTTCAGTTCATCAGCAATATGCTTATTAAATGCTACCAAAGCGATCCTTCCGCTGGTTTGTGCCTTAGCCCACTCTACAATGGTCCAAGTATTGTGTGTTACGGTAAAGTCACCAAGCAAGAATCTACCATCACCAGTCAACGTAAAACCATAATACTCGCCCACTCCAATTCCTTCGATTGTGAAACCTGTAATATTGGTGCGCTTTATTTGTTTTCGTAACGGAGCTTTTTTTCGACGAAGTAAAACAGGAATTAATTCAAGCTGTTCGCCAGAAATTGATATCCGATAATACCCAACTGTGCGTTCTTCGTCCAATTGCACGGTTTTAAAACTGATATAAGCAGCAAAGCCCAAACTTCGAGCCAAGAACAAAATGTCAGTAGCTAACCCAATATACTTGGTTGCAATTTCGTATGAGCCGCAACCAAAATATCCGTCTGAATCAATTAATCCGGCCAGCAACTTTAGCCTTTGATCTATAGACGTTATCAGGTATTTGAACGGAATGCGTTTTTCTCCATCTTTTACACAGCCTGCCAATAGTACGCGCCGAAGCGGGAAGTCTATCGTTCGCTGGTGTGTGCCTTTATCAGTTTTGTTTTTCATCCGTAAAGCCACACTATTAACAGTACGATCAGCTTTGACTTTGCACAACAAGCCATGATCGTCGGCATAATTACGAAGATATTTTATTATTTCTTCATCGTTTGTGCTAATAACAGTGTCGGTTTTCGTGCCATCACCAAGCCACAGCCCGACCAAGTATGGCTCAACTTCATAAGTTCGGTTTTCATTCCATTCTACACCCGTACGCCAAAGTTTCCATTGCGTTTGTGAACATCGGCTTTCACTACGGTAGTCCATCAAAGCAACATCCCGAGTTTGACCTTTGAAGCGATTAGTCCCTACTAGTGTTAGAATATGGTTTTCGTTGCATACCCAGGGATCGCCTTTGATGGGAGTTATCCGATACAATCGTCCAATACCTTTATTTGTAGTTATTACGATACGTGGTTGGCTGTCCGGCCCCATAAGCCAGTCCCCAGCTTTCACAGTTTCCACTGGAACAATCCTTCCGTCATACAATAACACCGGTGTACTTTTACCTAAACACTTACCACTTCCAGCTACGGCATTAACCATAATATGCTCTTGGTTATTATCAAGTGCTTTCCATATAGCCACTTGCTCATCGCTTCCAAGCACATTATATTGTTTGCCACTCATACTACTTACAGCACTTTCCGAATGCATTTTAATTCTCCCCATCACTTTGCTCCTTTAAAAACTATATCAGCAATTTCGGCCTTCACCTTCTTACTAGTTAGCAATTTATAACGGATTTTATCCATAGAAGCTTTTTTAGCAGGACAGTCATACATATGAACCATCATGCGGGCTATTCTAAACCCTGTTATAGCATACCTATAACAATGATGCATACAGCCGTTAGCTGCGGGAAATACAACTAAATTAGGGTTGACTACAATATCGACAATATCAAAATCCACTATATATGTGTTTTGACCGAGTTTTAAGTCCAATACCAAATTTACCAATTCCGGTATATTAAGCATTAGCTTTATCCTCAATATGTTTTCTTAATGCGTTTGCCGACAATTCCACAATCGCACGGCTCAAGCTGATACC
>Ga0172380_10009020_pt1 | contig 10726 bp, 8 predicted proteins | sample Leawe162metaG_FD_119747 | JGI IMG/M metagenome (GOLD analysis project Ga0172380, IMG submission 119747) | Leachate microbial communities from a municipal landfill in Southern Ontario, Canada - Leachate well 162 metaG | ecosystem: Engineered > Solid waste > Landfill > Unclassified | place...
ATCTATCTTTATAGAAAAGCTTGGTGGAAGTGATAAAAGTCTTTCCAACAAGCTTTTTTCTATTGAACTATTAGCAGAAAGTTCTGGTAATGACCATTTTTCTCGTTTTATTTTAATTAATATATTAGTAACATATTTATCTTTAATTTTAACTAAAAATCCACTAAAAATCTCAGGATTATATTCTTTGAAAATTTCCAAAAAATTTCTTTTCGTATTTTCTATTTCATTTTTATTGCCTAGATGAGTTATTTTTATAAAACGATTAAATGGAGGATAACCTAAATTTTTTCTATCCTCTAATTCTTCTCGCACAAAAGAAAGCAAGTTTTCATTTTTAACTGCAAGTATGGCATTATCATTTTCATTTTTAGTTTGAATAATAAGTTTATTTTTAGTTTTTGAAATTATAGAAGTTAAAAGTTTAATAATTTTTTCTCCCATTTTAAAATTTGGTATGCTCCAAAATGAATCAAAAGAAGCGACTATTGAAAGTGAAATTTTATTTTTAATATAAAAAAGAGCCATTTCAGTTCCTATAAGAATTGCGCCACTATTTTTTTCAAATTCATTGACTATTTTTTCTGCACCTTTTGTATTTTTTGCTATCTCTTTATCAAGTTTTAATATATTTGCTTTTGGAAAAAGCTTCTTTGCTTCTTCAAATACTGTATCAGTGCCTATTCCTAAAGGCATCAAATTCCAACTTTTGCATTTTACACAAGTAATTTCTGGATTTTTCTCTTCTTTGCATTTATTACAAACAAATACTCTTTTTTTGCTATTTGTTAATGTATAAAGAACAAGAGGCGCTTGGCATTTTTCACAACTAATTATTTCATTGCAGTCTTTGCAAATTGTCATTGTGGCTAACCCTTTTCTTAATGAGAAAATGAATACATTTTCTTTTTTAGAAATTGCATCTTCTATCTCCTTTATGCTTTTATCTGTTAAAATCTTGAATTTTTTTATAACAGCATCTTGTTGTATTGGAGTTAAAATTTCAATATTTCCTTCAAAATTAAGCTTAAAAGACAGAGGATAAACTTCAGAAAAATTATCTAATTCTTTTCTTGCTATAGTTTCATATCTAAGCAAAGAATCACTTAAAATAAATTTTGCATTAATTTTTGATGCGTAAATTTCAGCAAAAATACGCAAATCAAAATTTGGATTCTTGATCATTTTATAAGTATTAGCATTTTCATTTTCTATTATTATAGTTCCAAAATCTCTACGAGGTATAGATAAAAATGGAGCAGTTCCTAATACTAATACAGGATGCGAAGAAATTAATATTTCTTCAAATTTATCAATTTGCTTGTTAGAACTTAAATTCCCATGGATAGAAAAAGTGAAATTTTCAATTCCTTTGAAAAGAGCTTCTTTAAAAATTTCTATATCATGTTCATTGGGCAAAACTATAAAAACAGATTTTTTTTCTGCAAATGAACTACGAATTAAAATTTTATAAAAAGAGATACGATCAGAAAATGGCGCTTGAAAAAGTAATTTTTCTGATTTTATGTTTTTAGAAATATTATTTACTTTTTTTGTTTTATTTTTTATTTGAAATATCTTGTCATATTTTTCCAAAAATACAGACGGTATCAAAGACGAAATTGACGTGTTTCTTTTTGAAGCAAAATATTTACCAATAAGAAATGTTGACTCTATAAATTCTTCTAAAAAAGAACACTTTTTAATATCAATAATTTTTTTTAAATTAAAGGGCATATTTTTTATATTTGATTTATTTGAGATAGTATCTTCAGAAGATACAACAAAACCAAGAGTTTTTTTATTACGTAGTGATATATTTACAATATCGCCTTGTTTAACATTTTGTGATGAAAAATATGTTAAATCCTCGTTAAACCCTCCTTTTTTAAGCGGAATTACAGTTACAATTTTCATATTTTTATTTTAACACAGTTTGTGATATATTTTCTTTATGGGAATTTTTTCAAGAAAGTTAGGAATAGATTTAGGAACAGCGAACACATTGGTATTTATGCCCGGGAAAGGAATAGTCTTAAATGAACCTTCGGTTGTAGCTGTTTCAGAACAAGACAATAAAATTTTAGCCATAGGTTTTGAGGCAAAAGATATGATTGGAAAAACACCAGAATCAATTATTACATATTGTCCAATGAAAGATGGGGTTATAGCTGATTACAGAGTTACAGAAGCAATGCTTCGTTATTTTATAAATAAAGCAATGGGGCCATGGAATATTTTTAAGCCAGACGTAATGATCTCTGTTCCTGCAGGTGTAACATCAACTGAACGTAGAGCAGTAATAGAAGCAGCAATACGAGCAGGAGCGAGAAATGCATATGTTGTCAAAGAACCTATTTTAGCCGCAATAGGTGCTGGTATTCCTATTCATGAATCAAAAGGATATATGGTTGTTGATATAGGAGGTGGAACTACAGATGTGGCAGTTATATCTCTTGGAGGAATTGTACATTGTACATCTGTTAAGTGCGCTGGAAACAAAATTGATAAAGCTATAGCAGATTACATTAAAAAAACTTTTAACCTAGCGATAGGAGACAAGACCGCAGAAGAAGTTAAAATAAAAATTGGAGCAGCAGTAAATTTAGAAGAAGAAATTAGAGTTACAATAAAAGGACGAGATTATATTCAAGGACTTCCTAGATCTACACAAGTTTCAACTAATGAAATTGTTAAAGCAATAGACAATGAATTAAAACAAATAATAAAAGCAATAAAAGATGTATTACAAGAAACTCCACCAGAATTAGCCTCTGATATTATGAATCAAGGTATTATTATGACAGGCGGATCGTCTCAATTGCGAAATTTGGCTGATTTAGTTTATAGAAAAACAGGAGTTAAGGCTACAATTTCCGAAGATGCTCTTTTTTGTGTTGTAAAAGGCACTGGCATAGCATTAGAGCATTTAGACGTATATAAAAAAACAGTTTTGAGTAAAAAATAATAAAAAATGAGTTTTAAAATTATAGATCATTTTGATAAAAATAATTTGCATCATGCATATCTTATAGAAGGTATGCATGATGAAATAGTTCCAGAAATTTTAAAATTTATTGAAATTCTAGGTATAGACATAGTAGGGAATCCGGATTTTTGTCACATATCTATTGATTCTTTTAAAATGGAAGATGCCTTTAATTTAAAATCTTTAAGTCTAGAAAAAGGTTTTTCTTTAAATAAAAAAATATTTTTAATTTCTGCAAATAATTTTCTTTTAGAAGCCCAGAATACATTACTTAAGATATTTGAAGAACCAATAGAAAATACTCATTTTTTTATAATAACACCCGATATAAACATTCTTAACAAAACTCTTATTTCAAGATTCTATTTAATTAGAACAAAAATGAATTTAGAAAATGAATTGAAAGAAGCAAATAAATTTATTACTATGTCCAAAAGAGAAAGAATTGATTTTATAAAAGAATTAATTAGTGATAAAAATGACGAATTAGATAATGATATTGAAGTAATTTCTTCAAGTTCTACACGCTCTAAATCTTTAAAATTTTTAAACGCTCTTGAATTAGTGCTTCACCAAAAATTTACACCACAACCAAACACAAGTATTAACTTTTTTAATCAAATTTTTAAAGTTCGCAAATTTTTAAGCCAACCAGGATCTTCTATTAAAACATTAATGGAGTCATTGGCGCTGGCTATACCAAATTTTTAATTTTTTGCTATAATAATCTTATGTTATACAATTTTTCAAATTTTAAAACTGAATTAAAAAAAGTAGAAGAATTTTTAAGCAAAGAATATAGTCAACTTAGCACTGGTCGCGCCTCGCCAATGGTTTTAGACAGCATTTCTGTTGAAATTTATGGATCTTATCAGCCAATCAAAAATATGGCTTCTATTTCCATAGAAGATCCTAGAACTCTTCGTGTTGCACCTTGGGATAAGACTCAAATTAAATCTATTGAAAAAGCTATAATGATTGCAGATCTAGGTCTATCTGTAGCTACGGATGAATCTGGCATAAGAGTTATTTTTCCACAACTTACAGAAGAAACAAGACAGAAACTTGTAAAAGTTTTAAAAGATAAATTAGAAGATTCAAGAATTACTGTTAGACAAGAACGTGGAAAAGTTTGGGACGAAATTCAAGTACAGGAGAAAGAAGGTAAAATTACGGAAGATGAGAAAAAACGCACTAAAGATGATTTGCAGAAAATTATTGATGAAGTAAATAAAAATTTGGAAACAATTTTTGAAAAAAAGGAAAAGGAAGTAATTGGCTAAATATTATTTATGAATATTTTAATTTTTTTTATTATTCTTTTAGTTTTAGTTTTAGTTCACGAACTTGGACATTTTTTTATTGCTAAGAGTTTTGAAATTAGAGTTGATGAATTTGGTTTTGGATTTCCTCCAAGAATATATGGTAAAAAAATAGGGGAGACACTCTATAGTTTTAATTTATTTCCAGTTGGTGGTTTTGTTAAAATTTTTGGAGAAAATTTAGATGAAGCTGATTTTGTTGAAGTTGGATTTTTAGATAAAGAAGAAACACCAGAAAAAATTGAATCATCAAGAAGAAGTTTGGCATATAAACCAAAATATAAACAAGCAATGGTGTTATTTGCAGGAATATTTGCAAATTTTATTCTTGCATGGATTTTGTTTTCTTTTAGTTTTATGTCGGGACTTCCAACATCAATAGGAAATCAAACAAAAGGATATGAACTTGAGGATGTTAATTTAGTTGTTATTTCTGTTCTTCCTGATTCTCCAGCAGAAATTTCTGGACTTAAATCAGGAGATAAAATAATTTCAATTAAAAGTGGTAATGACATTGTTTCAGATATTAATCCGGATTCATTAAAGTCTTTCATAATTTCACATGGAGAAAAGGAAATGGAATTTGGATATTTGCGCGAAAATAATAAAGATATAAATCTTACAAAGATTACTCCAACTAAAAATGACAATAGTACACTACCAAGCATAGGAATATCTATGGATCAAATAGGAATAGCAAAATTACCTGTTTTTAAAGCCTTTTGGGAGGGAATGAAATTAGACTTATCTGTGACAAAAGACACTTTTGTAGGGCTTTATACGCTTATTAAAGACAGTATTATGGGGAAAGGAAGCCTTGCTTCTATCGCTGGTCCCGTTGGTATGGTAAGTATTGTTGGTGATGCATACAAATTTGGTTTTGCATACTTGCTTTCTTTTGCTGCAATAATATCTATAAATCTTGCAATTATCAACTTAATTCCGTTTCCTGCTCTTGATGGAGGACGATTATTTTTCTTACTTATTGAAAAAATAAAAGGTTCGCGTATTAAACCTAAGGTTGCAAATACGGCCAATTTTATAGGTTTTGCTCTTCTTATAATTTTTATGATTTTTATAACTTATCACGATATAGTAAAGTTATTTTAATTTATGAAAAATAAGCACAAAAGATTAAAAGTTGCTTTAATTTTTGGAGGAAAATCTGTTGAACATGAAGTTTCTTTAATGTCTGCTAAAAATGTAGCAGAAGCAATGGACAAAAATAAATATGAAATTATTTTTATTGGAATAGACAAAAGTGGGCGATGGTTGAAATGTAATTCGGATTTTAAAATAAATAAAAATCTTAAAGAAGTTTCTTTAGTTGGAAAAAATAAAAATAAAACTGCAAACCAAGGAGATTCACACTCTGAAATTATTGACGTTGCTTTTCCAATTTTACATGGATCATATGGAGAAGATGGAACTATCCAAGGTCTTTTAAAAATGGCAAATATTCCTTTTGTAGGTCCTTCGATTTTAGGTTCATCTGTAGGTTTTGATAAAGATGTAACAAAAAGATTATTAAATGAAGCAAAAATTCCAAATATTAAATTTATTACATTTAAAAAAGAAGATGCTGTTATTTTTTCTAAAATAAAAAAAGTTTTAAATTTACCAATTATTATAAAACCTGCTAATTCCGGCTCATCTGTTGGTATAAGTAAGGCTTCCAATGAAAAAGAATTCAATGAGGCTGTAAAATATGCTTTTAAATTTGATAATAAAATTATTATTGAAAAATTCCTTGAAAATAAAAGGGAAATTGAATGTGCAATACTTGGAAATGAAAATCCCAGAGCATCTGTTTGTGGAGAAGTCATAACAAATAGAAAACACAAATTTTATTCTTACGAGGCTAAATATTTTGATTCTGAAGGGGCTTTATGTGAGATTCCTGCAAAAATTTCCAAAACAATCCAAACTAAAGTCCAGAATTTAGCAATTAAAACATTTAAAGTTTTGGAATTAGAAAATATGTCTAGAATTGATTTTTTTATGGATAAAAATGGCAAATTGTTTGTAAATGAAGTAAACACTATTCCAGGATTCACGAATATAAGTATGTATCCAACACTATGGAAACACAGCGGTATTTCGTATGAAGAATTAATAGACAAACTAATAGAACTTGCTATTGATAAACATAAAAAAGAAGATAAATTACAAACTTCATATTCTAAAAAATAAAATGAATTTACCACTTTCATATTTTGAACTTTCTAAAAAGAATTTAATTCATAATATTAAAGAATTAAAAAACTTGTCTAAAAAAGGAACTAAAATAGTTTCTATGATAAAAGCAAATGCTTATGGCCATGGACAAAATGAAGTTGCAAAAATTCTTGAACCACATACTGATTATTTTGGTGTAAATAGTATTGGTGAACTTGAAACTTTAAGAAAAGTTACAAAAAAGAAAACATTTGTATTGGGTTATGTGCAAAATTCTGATTTGGAAAAAGCAATAAAACTCGGATGTGTTTTGTCAGTTTTTTCAATGGATCATTTTAGAAAAATTAATAAGAAGATAAATAAATTAAAAAAAATACAAGAAGTAAATATTTCAATAGATGCACATTTAGGAAGGGAAGGATTTTTGGAATCAGAATTATTAGAATTATTTAAAAAATTAAAAAAATCTAAGTATATTAAAGTACTTGGTGTTTATGCTCATTTCGCAAATATAGAAGATACTCTTAATTTTTCTCATGCAAATAAGCAAATAAAAAAATACGAAAAAGCTATAAAAATAGCTAAAGAATTTGGTTTTTTGGAGCTAGAAACTCACATATCAGCTACTTCAGGACTTTTAGTTTATGAGACTAAAAAGGGTATTCATCCTGTTGTACGACTTGGCATAGGTCTTTATGGTTTATGGCCATCTGAAAATTTGAAAAATTTATATAAAAATAAGATTGATCTTAATCCTGTTCTTTCTTGGAAAACTAAAATTGCTCAAATAAAAACTTTACCTAAAGGAAGTACTATCGGATATGGACTTACTTATGTAACAAAAAAAGAAACAAAAATTGCTGTAATACCTATGGGATATTCAGATGGGCTTGATCGTGGACTTTCAAACAAAGGAGAGGTACTTATTGGAGGTACAAAATGCAAAATTCTAGGACGTATTGCTATGAATATGTTTGTAGCTGATATAAATCATTTATCTAATGTAAAAGTTGAAAATGAAGTAGTAATTATTGGAACGCAAGAAAAAGAAAAAATTACAGTAGAAGAAGTGGCAGAAAAGATAGGAAGTATTAATTATGAAATTATTGCACGATTGAGTGCTTTATTGCCAAAGATTCTTATCTAAGCCATTGCGGGCGATGAGGGAATCGAACCCCCGCCAACGGTTTTGGAGACCGTTGTTCTACCACTAAACTAATCGCCCACATTCCCGACCTAGGCCGGGAAGTAGAAGTGTGTAAGTTGTAAAAAATAGCACACTTCTAAAGATATATCTTGCGATAATATCTTTATAAAAAGAACAAGCAACAAAACATTTTGTTGCTTGTATATTATAACAGAATAAAACAGAAATTAAAGTTATTTCTTGATTTCTTTATGCTTGGTCTTCTTCTTGCACCATTTACAGTATTTATTTAGCTCGATTTTTTTAGTAACGAGTTTCTTGTTCTTACTGGACCAGTAATTTATTCTTTTACAAGTTCCGCAGGCAAGTTTTATAAGTCTATCTTGTGACATAAGGCAATTCTAGTATATTTAAATCTTAAAAGCAACCTTTTTTGAAGCATCAAACCATTTAATTTCAGGATCTCTTTTAAAATAAGTCATCTGTCTTTTTGCATATTTAAAAATCTCAGAATTTAATTTTTCTAACATTTCTTGTTTTGTAATTTTGTTTTGTAAGTACAGGGCTACATATCTATATTCAAGCCCAAGTTCTTCCATTCTTTTCCAACTAAGTCCTTTTTTATGTAAATTTTGTATTTCTTTTATCATTCCAGATTTTATTCTAGACAAAAGTCTTTTATTTATTTTTTCTTTTAAAAGATTAAGTGGCATATAAAGTCCAATCTTTAGAAATTGGTATATTGGTTTTTGGTGTTTGGTTTTTGGAACTCTGCCGAGTTTTTTGGCAATTTCTATTGCTCTAATTAATCTAACTCTATTTTTAGGATCAATATTTTTTGCTCTTCTTGTATCTAATTTTTTAAGCATTTTAAAAAGTTCTTCTGTTGTTTTTTTATTCAAAATTTTTCTAAGTTTTTCATTTGGCAGAACTTCCGGAAAAATTATATTTTTTACAACTGCATCAATATAAAATCCAGTACCTCCACAAATTATTGGAACTTTACCACGAGTGATTATTTCTTTTATTTTTTTATCAGTAAGTTTTTTGTAATTTACAACTGTAAATTTGTTTTTAGCGCTCGCAACATCGAGTAAGTAATGTGGGATACCATGCATTTCCTTCTTTGTGATCTTTCCAGTCCCTAAATTAAGACCTTTATATACTTGTCTAGAATCAGCCGAAATGACCTCACCATTCACTTTTTTAGCGATTTTAACAGCCAAATCACTCTTTCCAGTGGCTGTTTGACCGAGTATTACAATAATCTTAGATTTTTTCATTACAAAAACTATTTAAGTATCTTTATATCCGCGCCAATAGAATTTAATCGTTTTACTATATCTTCATAACCACGATTTATCATATAAACATTTCGCAAAATTGAAGTTCCTTCAGCAGCAAGCATTGAAATAAGAATTATCACAGATGGACGAAGCGCGGGAGGACAAACAACTTGAGCTGCTTTTATATGAGTTCCACCGGTGATATAAACACGGTGTGGATCTGCAAGAGTTATATTTGCTCCCAATCTATTTAATTCTGTGAAGTATATTGCTCTATTTTCATAAAACCAATCATGAATGAGAGTCGTTCCTTTTGCTTTTACTGCTATCGGTACAAAAAAGGGAAGATTGTCTATATTTATTCCAGGATATGGATTAGCATGTATTTTATCTTCTGGAGCTTTTAATTTACTTGGAAAAATTTCTATGTCAACTAATTTCGTTCTATTATTATATGAAAGATATTTTTTAAGAGTTTTATATTTCAAATTCATTTTTTTTAATTTATATAATTCAAGAGTAAGAAAATCGATAGGGCATCTTTTAATTATTAAATGAGAATCTGTAGCAATTGCAGAAGAAATAAACATCATTGATTCAATAGGATCTTCACTATTTGAATATTCGATATTTTTATTTATATCTTTCACTCCATCTATTATTAAAGTTCCAGTACCAATACCTTGTATTTTTACGCCTAATTTTTCCAAAAAGAAACACATTTCTTGCACCATATAATTTCCACTAGCGCATTCTATTATAGTTTTTCCATTTATTTTTGATGCAAGCATTAATGCATTTTCGCAAGCAGTATCACCGGATTCGTACATTACTATTTCTTTAGGTTTTAATTTTCCTACCGATATATCGTAACTATGATCAGTTGCTTTAATTTTTAAACCAAATTCTTCTAAAGCATAAGTGTGAGCACTAATAGTTCTCTTCCCAAGTTTGCAACCTTGAGCATGTGGTAAAGAAAACTTTGACAAAAGGTGAGCAAGCGGTCCCATAAACATTATAATTGAGCGAGTTTTTATAGCAGAGTTTACATTTATATTTTTTACATTTATATTTTTAGGTGGAATAATTTTTATTGAATTTTGAGCGATCCATTCAATTTTTACGCCAATACTTTCTAATATTTCAATAACTCTATAAACTTCTTCTATTCGAGCTATTCCATGAAGTGTGGTTATTCCTTTGTTTAATAAAGAAGCACAAAGAAGTCCAACCGATCCGTTTTTAGAAAAACTTGTAGAAATACTTCCATGGAGTTTTTTTCCACCAACAATTTTAAAATCTAATATTTTATTTTTTATTTCTTTTGTTTCCATAAAACTGTGCCCAGGGAGAGAATCGAACTCTCATGATGTTGCCATCAATAGATTTTGAGTCTATCGCGTCTACCAATTCCGCCACCTGGGCAATCCACATATTTTACACAAAAAATACCATAAAATCAATTTTTGAAAATAAAATTTTTATGCTAAAATATAAAAATGTCTAACATATATTCCAACTCAATTTTTTGGATTGATACAGACAAGATTAAACCAAATCCATACCAACCAAGACGAGAGTTTGATGAAGCTCGTCTTTCTGATTTAGCTGACTCAATAAAGCAATACGGAGTACTTCAACCTCTTATAGTTTCTCGTACTGAAAAAGAAAAAGAAGATGGGGGTTTAGTAACTGAATATGAATTAATTGCAGGAGAACGTAGACTCCGTGCCGCAATGATAGCTAAGGTATCTCAAGTACCAGCCATTATTCGTGAGGGAGATAGTTCAATGATGAAACTTGA
>Ga0172380_10009021_pt1 | contig 10726 bp, 8 predicted proteins | sample Leawe162metaG_FD_119747 | JGI IMG/M metagenome (GOLD analysis project Ga0172380, IMG submission 119747) | Leachate microbial communities from a municipal landfill in Southern Ontario, Canada - Leachate well 162 metaG | ecosystem: Engineered > Solid waste > Landfill > Unclassified | place...
AGGCCGGTGTCGAACGGGCAGCGCTTGTAGGCAAACGGCACCACGTTCTGCGGACGGATCGGGCGGTAGGCGCGGCTGATCTGATAGATGTGCTGACCGTAGTCAAGCCACAGGTTGCAGTCGTTGTCGCGCTGTGCAATCCACTCGAGCTCGCCCATGCTGAGCTGCGGAGCGAACTTGAAGGAGCCCTCTCCGACGAAGCGCTCCGGCACCAGGCGCTCGAAGGAGTCGCCGGCAACCATGAAGCCGATCTCGTAGGTGGCGTTCCGCCAGGCACTGTTTGTCCGTGCGCCTTTGCCTTTGGTGACACTTGCGCCAACTTCCGGCTCGATGAGGACCGGCATGTCGTTTTCGTCAAGGACATTGAAGCGCAGGGGCTGCGAGTCAACGCCGAAGGCGAAGCCGCGGTATCCCTGGAAGCGGTATCCGGCGATGGCTTCTTTGCCGACCTGGAAGGAGCCGGTGGTGAGAGCCACGAGGTCTTCCTTGACGTCCGCGTCGTTGCGGATGTTCTCGATCGCGTCCGGTCCCATGAGAACCTTGAAGAAGTCCCCGTTCTCGGTGCCGAAGGGCTCGGCGAGCAGGTCTTCCCGGAGGAAGCTGCCGAGACGGTAGAGGTTCTTGAAGTTCATCGGGCTCGTGGGCAGCGTCGAGATGAACGGCTGGTCGATCAGCTGCGAGTCGCCGGAGATCAGGTTATCAAAGGAGATACCCGATGCGGCGGTGAACTTGACGCCGGAACGGCGCAGGAGCGTCGCACGGATGTCGGAGTTCATCAGCTGGAGGATGCCCTTTTCCAGTGACTGCTGTGCCGCGAGATACGACCCCTTGAAGGCGGTGCGGCTCGTTTTGATACAGACACGTGGCCCCCGCCCGCGGAGGGACTGGAGCTGGTAGGAGTATTCCGTGGATCCCACTTCGTCGGCGTCGGCGCCGGTTCCGCAGAGTTCCACGTCGTTGGTGAAGGCGGGTTCAGCCAGCGAACTTGCGAGAACCGCGCGCTCCTGGATGATGCTCCGCACAACGTCGGAAACGTTGGGCAGGGTGCCGCCTTTGAGGACGTTGATGTAGGGGGATTTGCGGGCCAGAACTTTTCCGATCTGTCCAACAATCCGGTTAGTGTCCTTGTTCGCGAAGTCTTGGACCGCGGACAAGTCAATGCAATCATTTGCCATAATATTGAGTTGGTTTGTTACGTGGCCGCAAACCTTTTGAGACTACGACCACAGATTTATTTACTGACGTTGCCCCTCGGACGAGTGGGCGTTTGTGATCGTCCTCTTTGCCTTTCTGACCCTCCAGGCAGGGGAGTCCATGCGAGGACCAACCGGATTGTTGATCAACCTATGCGGACTGCACCCCGGGTTGTAAAGCAAAAAATGCTATGCGGCAACCAGGCTCTTTCGGGCCCAGTCCCGGACCGACGAGTCTTTGACGCCGTGCAGCCAGACGCATCCTGACGCCCGCCAGAAGTTGATCACCTTCTGCGTGGCCGTCTGTGCCTGGTAAAGATTGCGGATTTCCGGAAGATCTTTCCAGCCGAGTTTGTGAAAATCCTTTGAGAAGAACATGTCCCAGGAGTGCTGCTGCGGGCAGCTGTAGAGCTTGGGGGATCTTTTGCGCAAGTGCCACGTCAAACATCGCATTGCCGTTGATGTGCCCGATGTCGGCGCTCTGACTGAATGATCCCGGCATCCAGCAGCCGGCGACTGGAGCATTCGCCTCTTCCCAGGCGGCAAGGAGCTTGGCGCTCCAGTCTTTTGTCAGAGGGCAGGCATCGCCTTCCGTTGTAAGGACGGCAGTGTAGTCCCACTTGCCGAGCTTGTGCATGATCTCGGCGTGCTGCATGAGCTCGCACCACATCGCATTCGGTCCTGCTGGAAATCCGGCGTCTTTCCGCCTGGTCGACAGCACGTGGACATTGGCAAAGACGTCCTGGCAGTAAAGCTCAAGCTTCGGCCGCGGACGGCAGTCCTGGCGGTAAAGCAGCATGAGATCTGTCTCCTGGTTGACGGCGCCACCCTGGATGTCTGCAAGAAGCCGGGCCAGGGAGCAGGCTGCTTCGGCGTCGCCTTCCCACATCTGCAGAACGGTGAGGAACTTTTTCTTTTTCATAGGGGGAGGCAGGTGATGTCATACTGCAAACCGGTTTTTCCTTCTTCGACCCGGTAGCCGAGCTCGCCAAGAATATCATAGACCACCTCAGAAGAAGTTCCTTGCCGACGGAGCGCGCCCTTGTTGATCTCTATCACAAGCGCCGGCTTGCAGCGCTTGAGCGTCTCCCAGGCGCCGCGCAAAACTTTCACCTCAAACCCTTCGGCGTCAATCTTCATGAAGTTCAGCCGGCCGAGGTGCATGGAGTCGAGCGTCAGGACCCGTGAATCGCCGGCTTTCGCCTCGCTGAGATAAGCGCCTCCCCAGTTAGGATCCTGTGAAACCTGAACGCTCCCGCATTTGTCGCTGAGGCCGGCTTGAATCGGCTCGACGTGCGGATAAGGCGCCATGTTCTTGACCAGGGCCCGGAAGGTGACGTCGTTCGGCTCGAAAGCGTAGACACAGCCGCTGCTGGCCAGGTTGGCGTAGGCCAGGGTATGGTCGCCGACAAACGCCCCGACGTCAGCTACCACGTCGTCGCCCTTGATCAAGGGTGCGATGCGCTCCAGGAAGTGGATATCGAAGTCCAGGCGGCGGTGCTCGCGGATCCACTTGGAAAGATGCGTATCGCCTGGGATGACCCAGACTCCGAAGTCTGTGAGCACTGGCACCGGACCGAACTCCTTCACTAATTCCGGTTCGGCTTTGCCCCAGTCATCATGGCTCCAGTGCTGACGGACTCGGCGGAAAGCTTCGGGCCAGACACCAGTCCCAGTGTCGAACCAGGAATAGAGTTTGTTCTGCAGAAAGAATGCGACAGCTCCCATGTAGTTGAACTCCGAGAAAGCCGAAGCATTCTTGATGATGTGCTCGGCCAAGGCCTGAAACTTGTCCACTAATCTCGACTCGGCCAGCTGATGCGTCTCCCGGTTGACAATAAATGGGAAGGCTCGCATGAACTCTCTGGAGCAGGAGAAGCCAGAATAGTGCTCGGTCGGCTTCTGCCAGGGGACGTCGGCCGGAAGCTGCAAATAGCTCTGCCACATCCAGCACGGCAGGTCTCCATCAAAGAACTCAGCCAGTTTAACCGGTGCAATGAACATAACATCTGAGTCTACGTGGCAGATGTAATCGGCGTCTGAATACTTCCAAGCTTGAAGCTTCACCCATTGCTGCCAGAAGTATCCGCGCCCGGGCCAGTCCGGAATGAAGTGCCACTCGACACCTGGGATCTTCTCGAAGACGTCGTGATCTTGAACTGGAGCGACACCGACAATCTTGCGGAAGCCTGAGAAGTTCTTCTTGACTGAAGCAAGACTCCACTGCAGCCACTCGAGATCGTGCCGGTAGGTGACGTAGAGGATATCCGTCTGCAACTTCATACGATTGCGGTGTGGACACCGTAAACTCCGTAGCCGACATGTAAGGCATGAAGCCGCGCGTCGACATAGGGCTGGATACTGAGCTCTTTTGCCCGCTTGCAAAACGCCATGTCTTCACCCCGGCCGTCTTCGCCAGGCTGAAAGAAATTCCAAGGTTGATCCTCCCGCTTCGGCGCGAGCTCAGGCATCTCAGCCTGCATCTTCAGGAAGACGTTTCGGTGGACCAACATCAGGCCTGTGCCCATCCAATCGCAGGGGAAGAGTTGGTTCTCAAAGGACCTGGCCGCTCGAGTATAGTTCGAGTCACGAGCGAGCGAGTTCACCGGGATGCCTGTGCCGTTCCTGGTGTAGTAGGTCCCGCCGACCAGCCAGTTGCCGGACTCCTTCAGCCGGTCAACTGTCTGTAGGGCAAGTGGTGCATCTGGATAACTATCCGGTAATCTTGCCAGACGACGAATCATTGTCGCCCGCCCGATCGGAAAGAGCATGTCGTCATCCACAAACAAAAGCCAGGTGGCATCTGTCTCGAGGAACTTCATAGCCAGACGGTTTCGAGCGTGATAGATCATCGCGTCTCCAAGCTCCATGTCGAAGCGGATCTTCTCTTTCCGGTAGTCCAGGGCAAGGGCAAGCAGGCACCAGGCGGTTGCCGGATTAGTTGCTTTGTAGGCCGGGAAACCGACGAACACGTCTCGCCCTTCCCAGTCTGCTGCAGCTCGGTTTGGCCCAATAAGATCCGGTAATGCTGGCTCGGGCCTTGCATAAGGCTGGGGCTTCTGAATGTCGTTGGGCACCAAGTCATCTTCGGGCTCCGCGTCTGTGACGTCCTTCTTTGCTCCAGGATAGGCCGCGGTGACCTCCAGAGGCTCATAGCCTGCAGAATTACCTGTTTTGGCCTCTAGAGAGGGCTGCGGCGGTTTCCCGGCCGTTTCTGTCAGGTCACCCGGTCCCCAGAACTCGTGCTGGTTGGCCAACTCGCTTTCGCCTTCCATCAGGTCGGTGTCGTCCACCCCTGAGATCATGCCTGCTCCGTTAGTCTGGGCAGACTGTTCCAGAGCCGACTGCGCTTTGGCCTTTCCCTTGTGGGAAAGCTTCAGTTTGAGCTTGCTCATGGCTGATTACCGGGATTCGGCTGCAGCGAGGCCGGCTTCGATAGCATCGTCATCGGACAGCTTCGAGGTGTCCACATCAGCAGGGCGGGTTTCCCGGCCGGTCTTCTGACCGCCTGGGATTCTGCCGGCGGCACGGATGCCGTCGAGCTCTTTCTGCAAGGCTGCCTTCGCGGTGGACTCGGCGGTCAGCTGGGCCGCAAGCTCCTTCACCCTGGAGGCAAGCACTGTTGACGCGACAGCCGCGGCGGCAATCTCGGCCCGTGCCTGCGGAGTGGCTGGCCAGAGCGACTGCTGGAAGATCTCGCCGAGCTGGGCGACGTTGGCATTGTGCGCTTCGGCCTGCTGTAGCTCCGCACCTTTGAGGCCGGTCGTCGGAACGGTGTTGGCCCATGGAATATCCTTGGTGATTGAGGCGAGGTGCGTCTCGATCGCGGTCTTGTCCTGGGTGAAGCGCTCCACCTGGACCTTCTCGCGGTTGGCGAGAATCTCGTCGCGCTGGGACGTGAACTTCTCTAGCTCCTTGTCTTTCTGCTCCATGACGTCAGTGCGGTCGGCGATACGTTTTACGACCCGCTCGCGGTCCACTGCAGAGAGCTTGCTGAGGATGTTCTCCTCCCAGAACTTCGGGTCGATGTTGCCGACACCGAGTTGGCGCATCGAGTCCTCCGCCTCCTTGGGCAGCCCTTGCTTGCGCAAGATGCCAAACAAGTCCTCGTCGATCGAGGCGAGCTTGCCATCGAACTGCGCCTGGAATTCCGGATCGTTCTGGGCGTCGAACACCTTGCGGAACGTGCGGAGCTCCTGAAGCTCCTTCTTCACCTCGGCTGGAACTGCTCCGGCGGTCTTGGCTTTCTCCAACTCTGCCTCGAGCTCGGGGACGCGCTTGGCGACTTCGCGGTGGTGCTTGGCGACGTCGCGCAGCTTGTCGAAGTTGACCAGGTTGCGGGGACTCACACCGGCGGGCGGGGCGATCTTGTCCAGGTCCAGCGCCTCGAGGTCCGCAATGCGCTTGGCCTCGATCTCCTCAGGAGTCTGCTGCGGTTCGGCCGGGGGGACGGGTTCTGCAGGGACGGCAGGCTCGGCCGGGGGGACGGGTTCTGCGGGGACAGCAGGCTCAGCGGGAGCGGCCTGGGGAATGACTTCATCCGGCTGTTTGTTCTTGTCGTCGCCCTCTTCGGCTGGGAAGGCATCGTCCAGGCCAGCGGCGGCCATGGCTGCGTCCAGTTCCTGGGACATTCCGGATGTAGGTTCTTCGGTCTGTGCAATGTCGTCTTCGGGGGAAGGCGCTGTGGCTGTGACCGACCTCTCTGCTTTGGCTTTGCGTGGTGTGCTCATAAATCTAGATCTCTGTCTGTCATAAATTAGCTCATGTCCCGGTGACCGGCGTCCACCGACGAGGCGGGCTTGGTCAGGGCAAGGTTGAAGAAAAACTCGACGGCCTCGTCGAAGCCGGCGTTCATCGCGGCGGCACGGGCAAGACCGTCGGCCTCGCTCTTTAGGATATCATCGGCAGTCAGCACGGCGGGCTGGCCTTCCCGCATCAGGGCGCGGAAACGGTCCTGCTTGATTTTTGACAGGAAGTCGCGGAAGGCGACCCTCTCTTCAGGGGTGATGCTCTGGCTCATGACAATCGGCTGCGGATCAGGTTAACGGTTGTTCGCTTGGTTGCGGGATAAGCGGGACCGGCGTGGTTGCGACTCCGCCGGAAGGCGTGGGCCGCGGAGGCGAGGCGGCGTTCAAAGTGGTTTGCTGGACGCCAGGCAGACCGCCGGTGGCGACGTCGGCGGCCGGCACAGCGCCCTGACTGGAGCTCAGCGCGGCGGACGCCTGCTGATCAAGAGGGGGAAGCTGGACATACTGCTGCAGCTTGGCGACCATCTCGGTGAACGGCTTGAGCGCCGGCGGCTTGATCCCTTTCTTCAGGGCGCTCTGGATGTGCTGGTCGGCATGGGCTGCGGCCTTAGAGAGGAACTGCTGGGAGCTGGTCAGCGGCGAGATGTCGGGATTAGCGATCATCGGCGCGATACGGTCGGAGACGACCTGGAGGTGGGTGAGATCATCGTCGGTTGGATCCACAGGGACGTCGTTGCCGGTCAGCAGGGTGGCGAGCTCCATCAGCTGGCCTCGTCCCTGCTTCAGCTGCGAGAGCGGGTTGAGGTCGACGTTGAGCAGGCGCTCCGCGGCGTCGGCGCCGAGCTTCGATGCAATGTCCCGGCGCTTCAGCTCGGTCGTATCGACAAGTGGGTCGGCTGCATACCTGGCCACGATGCCCTCGAGCAGTCCGGACTGCGAAGCGATCGCATCTTCCACTGTTGAGCGGCTGCTGGAGTTGGCCAGCATGATGATCTGGACGACCGTGAGGCCCTCCTCGAAAAGCTTGACAGCCATCTTGATGGCATCCTGGTCGAGATACGACGGACAGTCGACGAAGAAAAAGTCCTGGACGGCTTGCGCTTTTGCCAAGTCCTGAAACAGCTTCTCGTCGTAGACCGGCATCTTGCCGCTTTTCAGCATCTGCTCGTGGACCTGCTTGGCGGCAAGGACTGTCTCAGGATGACAGGCGCGCCGCTGCATCTCGGAGATCATAGCAAAAGCTTGATCTGCGAACCTGGCGAGCGAGCCGGCTTTGATCTGGGCGTCAATGCTGGCCACATAGTTGATCTCGCTTGCGGTCCTGGCACCCTTTGAGTCCATGCTGACCTGGCCTGGCATGAACGCGCCGACCAAGATCTCAGCCTGTGCCGAGGCGTGGCGGTCCAGCGCGAAGAACGCCTCAGCATTCACCTCGAACTTCACGCCCTCGATCGGTTCATAGCCGTCGCCCAGGATAGCGAACGGGTGCTGGACGGTCAAAGCGTTGGTCTCGGTGCTGCCGGCGTTCTGCTTGCCGCTCTTCTTGATGAGGATCAGCCCGGAGAGGTGCAACGCGTCCTGGATCAGGTTGCGTGCTTGCTCGATCGAGACGTGGGTGTTGTAGAGGACGCGGCCGGCGCCACGGGACGAGTGGAGCGTGCGGTCTCCAATCTCAGCGGCAAACAGCTGGAGCACGTGGCTCATCTTGCTGTAGCGGCCGGCCATGAAGTAGAGCGGCGTGCCGTCGTCACGGTCAAAAATGTAGTGGTCGACAGACTTGCCGGTCTTGTCCAGGGCGAAGATGTGGCCGGTCTTGACGACCTTCACCGCGCTGGAATAGCTTGCGGCGTAGTTGTTCTCGCGGGCCAGGTCCTCCATCTGCCTGGCGTTCTCCTCGCTGGCACGGTTGTCGAACTCCTTGGGCGCCGAGTTGAGCTTCTTGATCAGGTTCTCGCGGTGCCAGCCGGCATCTTTCGCCTTGTCGCCGAGCTCGATGATCTCCATGACCTCATGCACCCTGAAGTTCTGCTTGAGCCCCCAGACCTCGACGTCGCCGGCCTCCTGCGGACAGCCGACGTAGAAGAAGGCCTCGTCCGAGCGGTGCAGCTTTGCCTTCCAGTCGAACTCACTGGCCCAGGAGACGGCTGCATAGCCGAAGTCAATATCCTCCGCGATGATCTGGTCAAGAAAGTCGCTCCAGCCTGTCCAGCCACGGATCATGTCGGTGACTCCCTTGCGGAAGGCGTCGCGCTCCTTGTCCGTGCCGAGATTCTTGGCCGGGAAATCGGCGTAAGTCAGAAGTGGGAGCTGGTCCAGCATCTGCTTGTAAGGGGGATGCAAGCGCCGGAGCATGGCGCTCATGAAGCCGGTCGGGCGATTGTTGCGCCAGGATTGGCCAGCGGCTTTGAGCTTCTTTGGGGAGTAGGGCTGCTCGCCATCCCGCTTCCGGGTGATGGCCGCGTTCTTGTTGTTGCGGTCTCGGTTGTCTTTGAGAAAATCCTTGAAGAGACTGTGTGCCTGAGCGAAGGTCATCTTCTTGCCGCTTGGCTCGCCGGTGTCGGCGCTCACCAGGTCATCGGTTCTCGAGGTATCGTTGTTCACGTTACCACTTCCCCTCGGGGCATGTTTCAGTTTTGAGCATCGTCTTCAGTCGGATGAGGCACTCGCAGCGCGAGCATTGAATCCCCTCTCGATAGCGGCAGTCCTGACAGATGGAAAGTCTTTTTTCCTTCGTGGATTTATCAACCCTTGGATCCTCAACTACCGCACGGTTAACCAGACGCCGCAGGGCGGAGACGAAGTTGCGTAGCCCGGCGAAGGTGAACTTCATAACCAGCAGTGACCAGGCAAACCATCAGGCTTGACCTCTAGTGGATGCCGCAACCACACGGCCGAGCGGCACTCGAACCTCGCCGCTGTGCAGGCATAAAGCTTCTTGCCCCATGGCGTGTCGTGGCCGAGACGGATCGCAGTGCCGAGACGGCCGACTTGCTCGGTGCAAGATCCGCAGGAGATGTTCCACTGCTTGTTGAGCGGGCACTTACGGCAGACCTCCGCTCGGGACTTTGCCTCGTTGGGCAGGATCAGCCGGTCGGATTCGTGCTTGTCCAGGACCTTGTCCATCCATTGCAGCATGTCGTCAGTCAGCCGCTGCGTCGGCGTCGCGGCCGGCCCTCTGGTCATGGTCACCTGAACAGAGGCGCCTTTGACCCGGATGCAGGAGCTTGGGAAGTTGGTGCAGATGTAGTCCTCGCAGTCCTGGACCACGTTGCCAATCGGGATCAGGTTATCTGCACGGAATTTCGTCACGGCGACGACCAGCTCATCGAAGGTGCCGGCTCGTATAGGCTGAGGTAGCGGACGGCCCGCACGGTCAACCTCGGGCTTGTGCCAGCCGCCCGGCATGACGATACCCTCAATCACCCGGGTCTTGTGTTTGGTCATGTTCATGTGCTCATGTCAAGAAACTCAAGACCATCAACTACCCCGTGGCTTATCGGCTTGGAAAGCGTTTTCTTCTGCATAGGTTCCTGGACCAGGACAGTCGACAGGCCGGCGTTCATCCTGATCCCGTGCAGCCCGATCATCAGTGAGTCGAACCTGTCCGGCGAAAGTCCGGCGTTCGCCTTCTTATATTCCTTCTTGCTCTGCATCTTCAGAATCCCGCGGCCGACCTGCGCATATCGGCGGTTTGTGGTCTCACGCTCCAGCACATTCCAGTTCATGTTCGGACTGAGCTTCAAGATGCCGGCCTCAATGAACCGCCTGACCGAGAAGCCCATCTCGGTGGAGATGTCCTGGTAGAGCTCGCTCGCCACCTCGGTGTCGTCGTCCAGGATCTTGGTCTCGGTCGCGGCCCAGGAGAACATGACGCCGAACACGGCGGGCCCGAACATCTGGCAGAGCGCGTCGTGGACGCCGGTCCCATTGCCGGTGCGGTCGACGGTCAGCCCCTGCGGTTTAATACTGAGATCCTTGCAAAGCCGGATGATTGCCCGCGCCTGATCAAGCGTCTGCTTCTTCTCCATGGCAATCTGCGACTCAACCTGCACGGCACGCTGGCCATTGCGGATCGGATGGAAGCGTCCATTGTAGTCGGTCCAGCCGGCAGCCTCGCCATGGCGCAAGTGGGTGAAGATGCAAAGGTCGCCTCCTTCAAAGGCCAGGTCGACGGCGCCGGCTGACGCGGTGGGACCGGAGAACGTGATCACGCCCTTCGCCGATGCGAACATGGAGCCGGTGAGGATCATCGCCCGGGCTGACTCCTCGGGGAACCAGCCCCGGGCCATGGTGAAGTATTCCGGATTGTTAGTGCCCATCTTCAGCATCCGCTCGAAGCCTTCATGCGTCTGCAGGCCGGGAAACACGACGCGCTTGGCTATGACGTTCTCGCACTTGGCGCCGTCCAGCCTGGTGACACGCCAGCCGAGAGCGCTGGTCCAGGACTCGTCCCGCTCGATGTCGACGCTTGCCCAGCCGTCGCTCGGCTCGGCTAAGAGACCGAATTTGCTCTTGCGGTCTTTCGGGTTGGTGGCGGCGAAGACTTTGACGTGACTGTCGTCCGCTTCCTCGGTCAGCAGCACGTTGTTGACGTCCTCCCAGACGCCGCCTGGAATCTCCTCGGCTTCATCGAGCAGCAGCATGACGCGGGACAGCCGGCCGAAGCGCGGATGCTTGTGCTTCCTTGGAACTGGGTGGAATCCACGTAATCTGCCTTTGCCGTCGTCGCTCTGCGGAATGCTGGTCAGGTGGATCCCCTGCTTCTCGTCGACGCCAATGCGGATG
>Ga0172380_10009022_pt1 | contig 10726 bp, 18 predicted proteins | sample Leawe162metaG_FD_119747 | JGI IMG/M metagenome (GOLD analysis project Ga0172380, IMG submission 119747) | Leachate microbial communities from a municipal landfill in Southern Ontario, Canada - Leachate well 162 metaG | ecosystem: Engineered > Solid waste > Landfill > Unclassified | place...
AACCATAGTGGCGGCCCGTTATGACCTGGACGCACAGGAAAACGAGGAGGCGACGACGTGAGAATCTGCGCGAAGTGTAGGCATCACAGACGGTGGGCGAATATATTCGGGATCGTAAACCGGACTTGCTTCGCCCGCGTAACGTACCGCGTCGACCCGATCACCGGCTATCGCAATGTTGACGGCGAGGTCGATTGTAGCAAGCGCAACGCCGACGGCAACTGCCCGGACTTCGAGCGGGCTGGGCTGATAGGCTGGCTGAAGAGGCTCCTCGGGTTGAACGCGACGCCCGCCGGGGAGACAATGCAGGCGGCGCAACAGCGGACGGAAATCCAGTGGCTAGACAAGAGCGAGGCACGGGATGGTCGTTAGCGTGTACGAGATGTTGGGCGGCGAGCGGCACGGCATGGAGTACTCGTACAATGTGCGCTCCCGCTATGCCTGTGGGGTGGAGGCAAAATCTGTCGGCGGAACGCAACTGGACGCACTCGTCGGCCACTATACCGACTGGCGCGACCGGGTGACGTGCAAGCGGTGCCTGCGGGCGCTGGAACGAACGGAGGCGAAGCGGGATGGCATTGAATAGCGATACGCTCTACGTCGGCATCGACCCGTCGCTGACCTGCACGGCGATGGTGTGCCTGCCGGGGTGCGACGTGCGGACGTGGCGGTTCAAGCACGGCGACGTGGTGAGCCGGTGTCGGGCCTACGCCGACGCGGCGCAGAAGACACTGGAGAATGCCCTCGACTGCCTGCGTTGCACAAAACCGTCAGCAATCTGCAGGGAGGGCCGGTGCGCAACGGTCTGCATCGAGAAGCCGCACTTCAACATGCAGGGCAATAGCGCGTGGCTTTTGCCGTTGTATGCATTCATCATGGAGAACGTTTCCGCGAACTGGCCGCGCGTCTACCCGGTCGCACCGGCCACGTTGAAGAAATTCGCGACTGGCAGCGGGCGCGCGGAGAAGTCGATGATGGGGCAGGCGGTGCAGCGGCATTGGGGCGACGAGTTGCCGGAGGGTCTGCTCGGCAATGACGCCATCGACGCCTTCGCATTGGCAAAGATGGCGCAGTGCATCGCGGACCCGGCAAGCGACTGGACGGCCTACCAGCGGGAGTGCGCGGAGAAGCTGGAGCGGTATCAGGTCGAGGAGGTGGCGTAGGGTGGTCAATGCACTGCAGGGGAGGTTGGCGATGCTTAGAGAACGAGTTGCGCACCTGCCCCGAAGATGTGTTGCGCACGAATTCATTGGGCACGCGCGCCCCGGATTGCTGTCAGTGCGTATGCGACCGCGAAGCGTAGCGGGTGGGTCTACCGGCGTGACTATATCGGGCCGCCAGAGTACCCCAAGCGCATGCAGTGGTATCGCATGGTCGACCTGTGCCAGGACTGCGCGAAGGAGCGTGGATAGATGAAACACCGTGTCCGTTGGGCAGTAGCCATAACGTGGATCGCCGGGGCCTGCCAAGGAGCGCTGGTCATGGCGACGCACTTTGTCTCCCTGGACGTGGCCGTGGTATTTGTAGTCTCAATGCTGAACATGACGAGTGTGTTGCTTGCTGGTGATGCCTCAGAAGAAGGGATTGGATAACATTGGAATCCACCCCCGCGTGGCACCTGTGCGACGTATGCGGCGGCAGCGGGCTAGGGGTATGGGACCCGTGGCGCACACATCGCGTTCGCAAGCCCTGCCCTTTCTGCTTGGGGCTCGGCTACCTGTTCGGCGTGTGGGTGCGCGACAACGCTGGGCATCGGCTATTCGTGGAGGTCAAGCAGCGGCGGTGGCTGGCAGACGGATTGAACGCGGGACGGTAGGCGGGTAGGATGCAGGAGTAGTAGGGCAGCACACAACGTGGCAGGAGGCATCAGTGGCCGCTGAAATCATCGAGCAAATCATGGAACGCAATCACACCCGGCGCGGCAGGCGATGGCAATCGCATGAAGATGCATTACTGCGGAAGCACTACCCTGCAACTGGGGCGACAGCCTGTGCAGACGAACTCAAGAGGTCGCCACGCGCGGTATACGAACGCGCAAGCGCACTCGGGCTGAAGGTCAAGCACGTTTCGACTGGCCGACCATCGGTGTGGACGGACAGGCACCATCAACTGCTCAAGCACATGGTCGGCTCGATAGCACAGGAAACTGGCCATGGCCGCCGGGCCATCGTTGCGCGGCTGAGACGGATGGATAGGACGGGTGAGTTCCGTGACGCTCAGTCAGATGATTGACAGGCCAACGTTCGGAGACGCGTCGGGTGTCTGTTATCTCTGTAGCGCGGAGACGATGGTCGGGCACGCCAAAGACCCGAGTAGTAGTTTTACCGCATGGGCGCAGTGCTTCAGTGGCGATGTGATATGCGAGTACTGCTACTCAATGCTCAAGGATAGACGCTTCAGGCAACGGTCGTGGATGGCGACACCCGGCACGGTTCGATATACCACGCAAGATGACCGCGAATGGTTGTTGCCTGCGCTACTATCTCCGCCGGAACCTCCGTTCGCATTCTACGTCACAGTGTCCTACAAGAAGCAGGGCTGGATAACGCTGCTTAATCGGGTGTCGTACTCGGGCAATCACTACTGGTGCGGGACAGACTTCGCCGATGCGGCGGTGGCTATGCACGTTGATAAGATACGAGATTGGTCGGCACTGCTTGACGTGCTGCGCGAGCAGAAGATACCGAAGTCCGCACTCGTGAGCGGCATGTACGGCCCGCACCACTACCGACGCGCGATGGACACCGGCATACTGCCAGAACTGGAACGCGCGCGACTACTCGCCGGGAATCCAGCGTGGGAGGTTGTTGTGAATGTCCATCACTGACGAGCAGCGCACATTGGCGATTGAGTTGTTGGCGCATATCTACCGACGCATTCAGTGGGCAAAGATCAACACGGCGAAGAATGCTTGGGACATCTGGAACCATCGCGTGCGGGCGTCGGCAACGCGGCTCAACCTGAACGAGTTCGCGTCGCGGCTCTGTAACCACTTCGGCCTGCAACACCTGCCGCTTGAAACACTTCCGATACTCAGCGCACTGCGGCAGGACGAAAGATCAATCCTGAACACCATGCACACGGAGCATATACCAATGGCCATGATGGCGGTGGCGAGGGCGAAGGAGATGAAGAAGAACAATGAGCGTGCAGAAGATTGAAGGCATTATTGAAGCACTGTCGCCAATAGTCCACCACGGCGACGAGAAGACCGGGAGCACGCCGATACTGCGTAGCCTGACGCACTGGGATGCTGGTCGCAACGAGCACGTGCGCCTGCCGTTCATCAGCGGCAATGCTATTCGAGGCATTCTGCGGCGCAAGCTCATGCGCGATATGCTTGATCGCGCGGGCTACGAGAATCAATCCACGAAGATACACCATGCGCTCTTCACGGGCGGCCTACTGGAACAGACGAAGGAGACATCGACGAAACTCGATATGGACCTGCGAGCAACACTACGCGACAACTTGCCGCCGGTGGCTCTCCTCGGCACCGCCGTTGGCAACCAGATAGTGAGTGGTTGCCTGCGCGTCGGACACGCCATGCCAATCTGCTCCGAGTACGCGGCGTGTATCCCCGACATAGACGACCCGCGCAAGCAGCACGACGTTCGCACGTTCACCGACGTGAGTTTCGCGACCCGCCGCGATGACCTGCGGGCCGACCGGGAAGAAGACGAGCAGGCGCATCAAATGAAGATCGAGTTCGAGGCATTCATCGCTGGCACAGGCTTCTCCCACCAGTTTGTGCTTAGCTACGCGAATGCCGTGGAAAGCGCCTGCCTTGGCCACGCGATGGACCTACTCGCAGAAGAGCCATACATCGGGGGCAAGTCATCAAGCGGCTATGGGCACATAGCGTGGCGGTACAATGGCATGCCGGACGGTGCGGCATACGTGGCGTGGCTCGCCGAACACGGCGATGCTGTATGCGAGACTATCGGGCGCCTGTCGGCGATGCTGGATGGCGGCAAGTTTGACGCACCGGAGGTGTGATGCAATGACAGAGTCATTTCGCGTGAAAATGACATTGGCAATGCCTGTCTCGATCAATCATCCGTGGTTGCACTTCGACGGGCTCATCAACCATCTGCGCTACATGCGTTTGTTGGGACGCGATTACTACACGCTTCCGAGCAAGCAGGTATGGACGCCGCCTGGGCACGACAAGTTTAAGGACGTGCTGTGCTATCGGCAGGACATACCGTTCGCGAGCGTGTCCGCATTCGAGCCCGATGCGCCGAAGAGCATCCAGTACTACAAGCGATATGACGACGAGTGTGCCCCGGCTAAGTCCGTCAATGTTGGGTCTGGGCGCTACCGCAACTGGATGCTGCGAACAGTCTACCAACCAGCACACACAGTGACATTCTACGGGCGCGGACACATCGACTTAGTGCTCGACCTGCTATCGGACTTGACGCACCTGGGCAACGATACGCGCATAGGGTGGGGGCAGATAGCGTCCATCGAAGTACGAGGGATTGAACGCGACCAGGATCGGAGTATAGTATGGGATGGCATTGCGCAGAGGCCAATCCCAGTGCGATACCTGTCGGGCTATTCAGATGCCGTTCGGCTTGCGTGGAAGTCGCCATATTGGGCAGCGCAGAATGTCGAGCTATGTGCGCCGCCGGGCGCGGAGGTTGCTTGGGCATGAACGATTGGCGACGGCCGTTGGGCATGAACGTGCTGGACGCGGCCCGCGAGCGCATATCGACTGCATTCGACATCGCAGAGCGGGTGTGCGTTTCGTTCAGCGGGGGCAAAGACAGTACGGCTATGCTACACCTCGTAATGGATGAGGCTATTCGTCGTGACCGTCGCGTGGGGCTGCTCTACATAGACCTTGAGGCGCAGTACCAACACACTGTTGGGCACATCGCGGAGATGTTTGACGCATACAAAGACCACGTCGAGCCACACTGGGTTTCGTTGCCCCTGCACATGCGCAACGCGGTCAGTCAGTTCGAGCACCACTGGGTGTGCTGGGACCCAAGCCGCAGAAACGATTGGGTGCGCGAACCACCCGGTATCGCAATCACAGACGAGACGTTCTTCCCGTTCTTCAGGCGCGCTATGGAGTTCGAGGACTTCGTACCAGAGTTCAGTGAGTGGTATGCACAGGGCAGAGAGACAGCCAGCTTCATCGGCATACGCACCGACGAGAGTCTCAACAGGTGGCGCACCATAACATCGCAATCGAAGGGGCGCGTAGACGGCCACTGCTGGACTACGCGCAAGAGCCCGAACGTCTTCAACGCATATCCGCTGTACGACTGGCGGACACGCGACGTTTGGATATACCAGGGCAAGAGTGGTAGGCCATACAACAGGCTCTATGACCGAATGCACCAGGCCGGATTGAGTATCCACCAAATGCGTATCTGCCAACCCTACGGAGATGACCAACGCAAGGGGCTATGGCTATGGCATATCATCGAGCCCGACTCGTGGGGGCGCGTTGTTGCGCGGGTGAATGGCGCAAACCAGGGCGCGCTTTACGCTGGCGAGAGCGGCAACATTCTCGGCAACATCAAGGTCAGCTTGCCGGATGGGCATACGTGGAAGAGCTTCTCGAAGATGCTGCTCGACACCATGCCAAAGCAGATAGCCGAACACTATGAGCGCAAGATACTGGTCTTTCTGCACTGGTATTCGGAGCGTGGGTATCCGAATGACATCCCAGACGAAGGTCCGATCACGAACGCGCAAGGCCAACCATCCTGGAAGCGTATCTGCAAGGCTTTGCTCAGGAACGACTACTGGTGCCGGGGCATTGGCTTTTCCCAGCACAAGACCGGCGCATACGAGAATTACAAGCGAATCATGGCAAGGCGGAAGGACGAATGGGGTATCGAGATATGAACAAGGCAGAATGGCTCATCGCGAGTATGCGGGAGTTGGCTTCGCAGATAGCTGATTTGCCGCTCGATGAACGGGTGGATGTGTTGAATGCTTCACGCGCTGCATTGCACGAAGCGAGCCCCTTTAACGATGAGCCCGTGGATTGTGTGCTTTGGGTGCGCGCCGATGGTGTAGCGGCGAATGACTATAATCCGAATGCCGTCGCGCCGCCAGAGATGCGCTTACTTGAACACTCTATCGCGGAAGATGGCTACACGCAGCCGATAGTTACTTGGCTGCGCGAAGACGGTACCCGCGAGGTTGTTGATGGTTTCCACCGGCATCGCGTCGGACGCGAATCCCTGAGTGTCCACGAGCGCATACACGGCTACCTGCCTGTTACGTCCATCAACACGGATCGCGCGGACCTCGGCGACAGGATGGCGGCGACGATACGCCACAACCGTGCGCGCGGCAAGCACCGCGTAGACGGAATGTCAGAGATAGTGCTGGAACTGGTGAAGCGCAAGTGGTCAGACCAGCGTATCGCGCGCGAGTTGGGCATGGAGCCCGATGAGGTCCTGAGGCTGAAGCAGGTTGGCGGGCTTGCGGAGATATTCGCCGACGAGGAGTTCAGTGAGGCGTGGGGCGTCAATGATGAACCCGATGTGGAGTGATGCGTTCGGGCTGTGGGCGCAGACCGAAGACCATGTGCGCGTGCTGATGAATGCTACGCGGCGGATAGACGACGCGTTGTCTACCGCGGCGCGGCCCTACGTGGCATTCAGCGGCGGCAAGGATTCGACCGCTATGCTCCACTTAGTGTTGCAGCGCCGTCCTGGTGTAGTCGTGTGGCACTGGGACTACGGCCCAGCCTTTGTGCCGCGAGAGTACGAGACACAGATAGTGGCTAATGCCTATGCGCTGGGGGCGGCGCAGGTGGAGACGGATACGTCGGCGGAGTATGCTCGGCTTGGGCGGGACGCCGATAACGTATGGGGACATGAGTTCTTTGCGCGGGTAGCGCCGTCGCTTGTAGCGCGCGGATTTGACCTCGCATTCGTCGGCCTACGGGCGGAAGAGGGTTGTGGCAGGAGGCGACGCATAGCGACGCAGGACTACGCAGGGCCGATGAATGAGTGCTGGCCATTACAGGATTGGCGTTGGCTCGACGTGTGGGCGTATATCGTGAGTAATAGCCTGCCGTACTTGGCGCATTACGATGATGTCGCCGGATTGGTGGGCTATGAGAAGAGCAGGTTCTCGACACTGTTTGACAAGCAGTTTCTGCACTTGGGCACCGAGCAGGTTGATAACGTTGTACACTGGCGGCACAGGAACGACTGACGCACGCAGCACACCACATCACTCAGGAGGCAAACTGGATGATGCAACGTGACAGACAGAAAGCAGCAGCCGCACAAGCAGCAACCCGTCGAAAACTGGTGGACGCCCGGTCGCGTCCGTAGGCTCCTCAGCGTCTACCCGCAACTCAAAGAGGCAGCATACCTCGACTGCCGCATTGACGCGCCCGACGGTGACAGCGGCACCAACGTCGGGAGCTCGCGTCAACCCCGACTACTCCCCCGAACGCTCGACTGCGCAATGATGAAGGCCGACCTGGATATGGCGATTGCGCGCCTGCCGATGCACCTGCGCATGGTGGCGCTGGTATACTGGGTGCGCGGGTACTCGGATGCCGAGGCAGTAGGGCGAATGCTCCGGCTGTCTACCCGGCAGATATTCCGCCACCTGAACCAAGCGCGGGAACGCATGGTCTCCCACCTCTGCGAAAACCAATGTCAGTAAACTCCCCACTTGCGTTGAGTACTTCTGTGAGGGGAGGAACATGGCGACACTTGCAGCAGAGAATGCGCTCGCTATCTACAACAGCCTGATTGTCTCGATATGCCGCGACCTGTGGAGCCGCAGGGCTCCGTCAACGTGCGACTGGGAAGACGTGGCGCAGGAAGTGCGGCTTGCCATTCTGCAAGGCAAGCGCAACGTGAGCGCAGACCATGCCGCCGATGACATTCGCAACGAGGCTCGTAACGCACTGAAGCGCCTCACCCGCGACGCGCACATGGTCACCGCATCAAGCGACCCGGCAGTCGAAGCACTCTTCTATTCGTCTTCCGGTCGGGCAGAACACGCGCTGCTCGACTGACTACGGTTCCGGCCCGCCCCGCCCCGCCACCTGTAGGCCCAAAGGGCACCTATCTACAGCGGAGAGGCGGCTGTGTGGACGGGCCGAGCAATGACCGCACCGTCCACCTTCGCGGGCTGGCGGCGGTGTGCGAGAGAAGGGAAAGCCCGCAGTGACAGACCGGCGGCCCGTGCGCTTCATGCAAGCGGGCGGCCCATCATTCCCCCTGCTGCTGGATACTGCGGCTTCCGGCGGCAGTCATTCCGTTGTCGAGCTACCGGCCCATATCCCGCCGCAGTCGGTAAGCTCACCCGCAGACAGGCCCGCGCTCCTCCGACAGGGGCGCGGGTCATTCTACTATCCCACATAGGTTGAATGAAGTTGAACGCCAATGCCAGCTCCCAAACTCAAAGACGGGCATCGAGAAGCCCTGAAGGCGTGGCTTTGCGAGGGCCTGTCTAATGGCGACTGTATCGACAATCTGAAAACCGAGTTTGGCATAGATGTTACGCCTCCGGCCATCAATTACTACCGTGACCAGTGTGCGGATCAGATAGCCGAAGCGGAGGCCGCTGCCTACAAGCGCATCATTCAGCAGGGCATGACCCGCAGGAGCGAGCGCATCAAGGCGTTGGCAGCGGAGGCAACGCGCGCATACAGTGCTCTGCAGCAGTTCAAGCCGGGTCAAAAGGGCTGGGCGCAGGCAAGCGCGGAGTGGCGTGCGTTAGTCAAGGACTTGCGCGATGAAATGAACCAACTGACGCAACGCATCGAGATAAGCGGCCCCGGCGGCGGACCTGTCCAGGTGGTGCCCATCTTCGCACCGGAAGACCCGCTGAACCACATCAACGAAGACAATGACAACGATAGCGGAGAAGACGACGGCGCAGACTGACGCACCTGTCGAGTGCCAACGCTATCACAGGCACCCCGGTCAACTTCAGTTCCTCCTCGACCCGTCGCGCTATCGCCTCGCCTGCGCTGGCATCGGCGGCGGCAAGTCGGAAGTCGCGGCATTCGAGATAGTGCGGCACATGCTGCGCTACCCGAAGATCGAAGCCCTCGTCGCGGCCCCGTCGTATCGCATGATATACCGCTCCGGTGGTCCCGCCGAGGTCGTCCGGCGCGTGGCCCGCTGGTGGGGCACCGATAGCGACGGCAAGCCGCATATCGTCCAGCAGGACAACCGCTCCGGCGACTGGATAGAGTTCGCCAACGGAAGCAAAATCTGGTACTGCTACGCCGCCGAACCGGACAGCATGCGCGCGGCAGAGGTCAGCATCTTCTGGCTTGACGAAGCCGCGATGTGCCCCGATGAAGCATTCACCATCCTCATCGGCAGGTGTCGCCAACCGGGCAAGTACCCGCACCGCGGCTGGTTGACGACGACGCCGCGCGGGCAGAACTGGGTCTACAAGCGCTTCGTGAAGGACCGCGCCGAGTGGTCGCCTGAACGCCAGGCGCGCTACGGCTATCATCACTGGACGACCTATGACAACCCCGGCCAGCGACCCGACGACCTCGTTGCGATGGAGGAGGCCTACGGGCCGGGCACGGACTTCTACCGGCAGGAGATGCTGGCGGAGTTCGTTGCATTCGCCGGGCTTGTCTACGCTATGTTCTCAGAGGACAGACATGTCGCAAGTGGACCCCCGAAGCGCGAGAAGCTGCGTCGAGTTGTCGCTGGTGTTGACTGGGGCGTTACGCATCCTGGCTGTATTGCTGTCTGTGGCGTGGACGTCGACGGCGTGCACTGGTGGTTAGACGAGGTGCACGCACGCGGCATGGTCACGCACGGCGAGCCTGGCAATGACTGGCTGACCGAGGCGCGACGGCTGCAGGCAAAGTGGAACATCAGCACGTTCTTCTGCGACCCGGCTGACGCGAATGCACGGTTAGCATGGTCGCGCGCTGGCTTGCCGGTGACAGCGGCGGACAACAGCCGCCTCCCCGGAGTCCGGCAGGTGCAGGCGCTCATGGCGGGCGACAAGCTGCAGGTCATTGCGGCCAACTGCCCGGCGACCATGAGTGAGCTGACGCAGTATCACTGGAAGACGGACAAGGACGGAAACCCGCTCGAAGACGCGGACCCGGCCAAAGAGTTTGACGACGCACTGGACGCCCGCAGGTACGCCGAAATGGGGCTTACTACTGCGGGCGCACCTGCGAGCATTGCCACTTCCGGCGCTGGCTACGTGGCCCGCTACTGACCACCACGAGGAGACGCATGGCAGCTACAGCCGACAGAGACATCGATGATATGCGCAAGCGCGGCCCGGATGTCGGCACGTCGGGCATGGTGGCCGCCGAGAACTGGGATGACTGGACGCCCGGCCCGTACAGTGCCTTCCCATCGCGCAAGCAGCGCACCTACGAATACAACCTCATGGCGCACAAGGACCCGACAGTCCGAACCTCGCTGATGATTACGCAGTTCATGCTGCTCAACAAGCTCGGTGAGTACAGCAACGAGAACAAGCAGGTGCAGGAGCGTGTGCGGGACCTGCTGCAGAAGATCGACGGTGGCATGCGGCACGTGTGCCAGCAGCTTCTGTCGGCGTTGTGGGCAGGCTACGCGGTGCTTGAAAAGACCTGGGAGACAGGCGCGAGTGAGTGGTATGTGCGAGAGTGCGAACTGCTGCACCCGCTGACGTTCTTCGCGACCAATAAGGACACTGAGGGTATCGTACTGGACCCGGTGGCAAAGAAGGTCACCCAGGTGGTGCAGTA
>Ga0172380_10009024_pt1 | contig 10722 bp, 13 predicted proteins | sample Leawe162metaG_FD_119747 | JGI IMG/M metagenome (GOLD analysis project Ga0172380, IMG submission 119747) | Leachate microbial communities from a municipal landfill in Southern Ontario, Canada - Leachate well 162 metaG | ecosystem: Engineered > Solid waste > Landfill > Unclassified | place...
ACAATCGCAGCCCCATGCCATTCGGTGTGGGGCTCTTCCGCACGCCCGGAGGTGGCCGTGAGCGAGCTCTACCGCTGCACATGCGGCTACACCTACCGCGTCACACGGCGCAGAGGACAGCACGTCCACGAATGACAGATTGCCGCCTCGACCACGCCACAAGCGGGGGTCGCACCCCACGGAGGGGCGGCAACGTTCACGCCGCATGGCCTGATACCCATGCGGTACAACCTGCCTCTGGTTACGACCAGCGGCGCGGTGCGCTTCGTCTCCCGACTGCCGGATACGGAGGGACTAGAACCCGCGCACTCGCACATCCGACCGCACCCTGCACGGGACGCCGTGAGCCGTCAGGGAAACACCACACACGACCCGTCCGAAAGGACGTGAGCATCATGCCGGGAGGCAGGCCGACGAAGTACAACGCTGAGAAGCACCTGCCGCTCGTCATGGCGACAGCGGGTACGGGCGCGACACTCCGCATGATCGCAGTCGCGTGCGATGTGGATACCGCAACAGTCAAGCGGTGGATGAAGGAACACACCGAGTTTTGCGCCGTGGTCACGCGCGCGAGGGAGATGTCCGACGCGCTGCCCGAGTCGAAGCTGTACTCACTCGCCAACTCAGGCGACATGAAGGCTATCGCCATGTGGCTCAACAACCGGGCGCATGACGAGTGGCGCGACAAGCAGGCTATCGAGATTACCGGCAAGGATGGCGGTCCCGTGGAGGTAGATGTCACCGATGCCTTCACACGACTCGATGCTGCAATCGCTCGCGTCACTGACAGGCGCGCAGCGGGCGAAGGCGCTCAAGATAGCGAAGCTGACTGAGGCCGAACTCGACGCCCTGCTTGCGTCATGGCGATTCACCGCTCGACCCGAGCAGATGCCGCCTGATGGTGAGTGGTTCGTGTGGCTCATCCTCGCAGGCCGAGGTTGGGGTAAGACGCGCACGGGTGCCGAGTACATCAAAGCAGCGTTGCTGGCTAACCCAGGCTGGCACGCGGCACTCGTAGCCGAGACTATCGCTGACGCACGCGACACGATGGTGGAGGGCGAGGAGAGCGGTCTGCTGCGCCTGTTCGACGACTCCGATCTACGGGGTGGCAGCGTTGAGACGGCTTGGAACCGCTCGATGGGCGAGCTGTATCTGGCGAACGGCAGCAAGGCGAAGACGTACTCGGCGGAGAAGCCTGGACTCTTGCGAGGCCCGCAGCATCACGTAGCGTGGTGTGATGAGGCAGCGAAGTGGAAGGACGCACCCAGGGGTACCGAGGAAGACACCACATGGTCCAACCTCATGTTCGGGCTCAGACTCGGGCACGATCCCCGGTGCATCGTCACCACCACGCCGAAACCATTCAAGCTCATCCGCGAGTTGATCACCGCATCAACTACCGCCGTCACGACTGGCACCACGTATGAGAACCTCGACAACCTCGCACCTGTCTTTCGCGCCGCGGTCATCACGAAGTACGAAGGCACGCGGCTCGGCCGGCAGGAGCTTCTAGCCGAACTGCTCGACGACGTACCTGGCGCTGCATGGGCGCGTGCGGACATCGACACACACCGTGTCACAGAAGCCCCCGATCTACGGCGCATCGTCGTGGGTGTGGACCCGTCAGTCACGAGCAAGAACGACTCGGCCGAGTGCGGCATCATCGTGGCGGGCCTCGGCGCGGACGGACACGGCTACGTGCTCGCGGACCACTCACGCAGAGACACGCCGAAGGCATGGGCTACGGAAGCCGTGACTGCGTACCACACGCACCACGCAGACCGGCTCGTGGCCGAGGTCAACAACGGCGGCGAGATGGTCGAGCTGACCGTACACACAATCGACTCGACCGTGAGCTACAAGCCCGTCCATGCGCAGAAGGGCAAAGCGGCGAGAGCCGAGCCGATCGCAAGCCTCTACGAGCAGGGGCGGATACACCACGTCGGGCGCTTCGATGAACTCGAAGATCAACAGTGTTCGTACATCCCCGGCGCCGAATCACCCGACCGCCTCGATGCGCTCGTCTGGGCGCTCACCGAACTCATGCTCGAGCGCGAGATCGACTTCGCGTTCTGACACAACGCCCCGAGGAGGCCGCGTGTACTCAGACGACTCCGCAACCATCCCTGTGCCCTACTACGCCGACGACTGGCTGACGCTGTACCACGGCGACTGCTACGAAATCGCCCCGCTCATCGAGGGTGTGGACGCGCTCATCACCGACCCGCCATACGGCATGGCTTACAAGCCGCTCCGTGGTGCTGACGGCGGCAAGAAGTGGAGCGAGGGCATCACTGGGGACTTCTCCAAGTTCACTGCTGCTCCGTTCGTCGGCTATCCGTTCGTGTGCCTCTGGGGAGCCAACTGGTACGCAGACACGCTTCCAGCTCGCGGAGGATGGCTCGTCTGGGACAAGACCCCAAGAGGCCGCAAGGAGGGCTTCATCGCCTCTGACTGCGAGCTTGCATGGACGAGCATCGACGGACGCATTAGGAAGTTCTCGCTTCAGTGGGGCGGTGAGGCAAGCAACGGAGAGCCGAACCTGCACCCCACCTCAGAAACCCGTTGCACTCATGCGATGGGTGGTTGAGCAGTTCACCAAGCCGAACGACCTAATCCTCGACCCGTTCATGGGTAGCGGTCCTCTCGCGCAAGCCGCCAGAGACCTCGGACGCCGATACGTCGGCATCGAGATAGAGGAGCGGTACATCGTCACCGCCAAGCGTCGCCTCGCACAAGGCGTCCTGCTGTAACGACTAGGAGAACACATGGGCCGCATCCGTGACGCATACGCCGCACTCCGCGGCGAGAAGGCAGCGCAGGAGTATCCCGAGACTTCCGGCGCGCAGTTCCTCGTGCCGCTCGGCATGAGCGGGCGTCCCGTCACGCATCAGACGGCGTTCGACTTGGCCGAGCATACCGACGAGTTGGTAGCCGCCGCGCGTGACATCTGGCGCACCAACCTCGCCGAGCCGCCACTCGTGGTGTTCGACGGCGACGAGCCGGACTACACGCACCCGCTGTCGGTCGCACTCGCACACCCGAACGACCACATCACGCAGACGATGATGTGGCGGCTGGTGAGCGACTACCTCTCCGGCCCGGACAAGGGTGGCGCGTACATCCTCGCGGTGCTCACCGTCGGTGGCGAGGTCGCCGAGTGGTGGACGAAGCCGGGTAGTGAGGTGCGTCCCATCCGCGACAGGAGCCGCTTCATCAGCGGCTACCAGTGGCGTGACGGTACGCGGTGGGTGCCGGTCGATGAGAACATCGTCGTCGTCCGCTGCTACTTCCCCGACTCAGATGACATCTGGGCGCACCGTTCCCCGCTCATGGACGTGGTGAAGTCCATCCGCACGAACGACAACGCGAGCGTGTGGCTCGACTACATGCTGCAAAACGGCGGCGCACCGTCGGCTGTCATCGCGGTAGAGGCATCGCAGGACACCGCGAAGCAGATGCAGGCGCAGATCAACGATGAGGTCATGGGCGCCGAGAACGTCGGCAAGGTCGGCGTCATCTCAGGCGCGCACGTGTCGACTATCGAACTCGGCAGCAAGCTCGCCGACGTTGACTTGGGGCCGCTGAAGGATCGCCTCGAGTTGGCGGTCGCACGAAGCTACGGCATCCCCGCCGAGTTGCTGCAACTCTACGTCACAGCCGCGAAGGGCGAAGGGCTTGCTGGCAACAGCTACCGCGAGAAGCGGAAGATCCTCTACGCGAACAAGCTCACGCCCGCTCACCACATGATCGAGGAAGCCGTCGGCATGGCGCTCTGCCCGCTGTACGGCCTGCCGATAGCCGCACTCAGATTCGACTACTCCACCGTGGACGTGTTCGACGACACGCCGCTTGAGAAGGCGCAGCGGGTACAGACAACGCTCGCCTCCATCGCGTCCATCGCATCAGTCACCGAACGCCGCGCTATCGCATCCTCGCTCGGCATCGACCTCGCGGACAGCAAGCAGCCGGGAGCCGATGACATCCCCGAGTTGGCGATGCGCGCACGACTGACCGCGCTCACGTCGTATGACGACGGCAACAAGGCCACTGAGCGCAAGGGCACGACGCCGCGTGAGGTGAAGCTCGTCACGTTCGACACGAAGGCGCGCTCGCTCGAAGCGTCGTTCGCACGCAGGGCGGCGCGGGTGTTCGCAGCCGAACGTGCTGCGGCAGAGGATGCGCTCGGCAAGCTAGGCGATTCACCGACGCAGGCAGCCGTCGTGAAGGCCGCCACCTCCGGCATCGACGCCGAGGCGTGGAAGGCAGCGTTCGCCGATGTCATCCGCGACGTGATGCTCGACGCCGCCGAAGATGCGATGCGCAACGTCGGCAAGGCTGCACCCGCACATGAGCGTAAGGCCGTCACACCCGCCTTCGACATCACGCACCCTGACGCGCTCGAGGCCGTACTCGAGCGTGTATCGAAGCTGGCGGGGAGCGTCACGCAGACGACGAAGGACACCATACGCGCGTTCGTCTCACGCGGCATCGACGCCGGGCAGACGATCCGTGAGGTTGCAGACTCCATCGTCGGCGAGGTCGGTCCCATCGGCACGCAGACGGCCGCCACACGAGCGGCCACAATCGCACGCACCGAGACGATAGGCGCACTCAACGAGGGCGACAACCTGGGCGCCGCACAAGCGAACGCTGAGACGCCGCTCACGAAGGAGTGGCTGTCGGCTGGTGACGGTCTAGTGCGTGACGAGCACATGATCGACGGCGAGGTCGTCAAGTTCGACGACTCATTCAGCAACGGCCTCGCGTATCCGGGCGACCCGTCCGGTGATGCCGGATCCGTTATCAACTGCCGGTGCGTATGCCTCTACGACGTTGCCCCCGAGGGCTAGGAAGGAGCGAGACATGCCTCGACGCAAGACGAACGAGACGATCCTGCACAAGACCTACGCCTTCACGGTCACGGAGACGAAGGAGGCAGACGAGCGCACCGGCGTCATCGTCGGTGATGCGAACGTGTACGGCATCGTCGATAGCGTGGGTGACATCGTGGAGGCGGGCGCGTTCAAGCGCAGCCTCAAGGGTGATGACGTGCGCCCGCTTCTGTGGCAGCACGACACCTACGAGGTCATCGGCGACGGCGTGTTCGAGGAGACTGACAACTCCCTGCGCCTCGCTGACGGCCAACTCTACAAGGGCGTGCAGCGTGCCGAGGAAGCGTATGAGATCGCCAAGCAGACGCGCCGGCCGCTCGGCCTGTCCATCGGCTTCAGCATCGCATCAGGCGGTGCGTACAACGACGACGACGGCATCCGGCACATCACCGAGGCGAAGCTCTACGAGGTGTCACTCGTGACGTTCCCCGCCAACGCCGCCTCCATGATCGACGGCGTGAAGGCACAGCCGGAGGAGTACGAGTCGCTCGCGCAGAGCATCCTCGATGCCGACCTGTCGCTCCTGGCCGACGATGACATCGCCGACCTGCTCGAGGCCGCGGTGTACCTCGCCGACGCGCTCACACCCGAAGTCAAGGATGACGAGATCATCCCGACGATAGCGGCAGACGACGCAGCGAAGATGCTGCAAGATGCCGCGCTCGCGCTCGCCGCACTCGTGTAGTCGGACCGCTCCCACCCGGTACGGACCGGGAGCACCCAGACGAACGACCCGCTGGCACCGCACTTTCATCCGACGCACGAGAAAGGAACAACCATGTCCGTAGACACCCTCGTTGAGGGCAAGGCAAAGGCTCTCAAGGCCGCAGCCGACGAGATGCGCAAGATCGCTGAGAAGTCCGATGGCGTCATCACCGGCGACGACGCGGTGCGCTTCGACGAGCTGCGCCACGAGATCGAGGAAGGCAGCGAGCAGGTCAAGGCGCTCGAGGCCGCGGGTAGGCTGACAAACGTGCTCGACATGCCCGCCGCTGTCGTGCCGCACAACACCGAGCCGCAGCCCGTGCGCAAGAGCATGGCCGAGCAGATCCTCGGCAACCGCGCTGAGTTCAAGGGCTTCGACGGCCGCCACATGGCGACCATGAGCCCGGCCGACTTCAAGACGCTCGTGGGTCACACCACCTCCGGCGGTCAGAACCTCATCCCGACTGAGCGCAACGAAGGCGTGCTGCTCCCGCAGCGCCAGCTCCTGATCCGCGACGTGTTCACGCAGGTTTCGGCGTCGTCCAACAACGGCGAGTACTTCAACCAGACGGTGCGCACCAACAACGCTGACTTCGTGTCCGATGAAGTCACGTCCCCGGCCAAGCCGGAGAGCGCCGTCACCTACGAGCTCAAGACGTGGACGGCTCGCACGCTCGCGCACTGGATCCCCGTCACCAAGAACATGCTCAACGACTACAGCGAGATGGAGGGCCTGCTCACGGTTGACGGCATCTACGGCCTCAACTACGCAGAGGACCTCGCGCTGCTCTGGGGCGCAGGCACCGGCAACGAGATCGACGGCATCATCGCCGCGACCGGCACCACGGCGCACACCCGCGTCGCTGGTGACAGCATCGCGGACACCGTTCGCCGCATGATCACCAAGAGCTTCGCAGGCGGCGGCGTCCGTCCCGAGTTCGTCGGCATGACCCCCGAGACGTTCGAGGGGCTCGAGCTGGCGAAGGCAACCACGGGCGAGTACCTCTACGTCACGGTCAACGGCCGCGTGTGGGGCCTCACCATCGTCGAGTCGCCCGCGTTCGAGGATCCGGCCAACGCTGGCAGCCACTACCTGCTCGTGGGTAACGGCACACTCGGCGCCCGCATTCACGACCTCGAGGCCGAGAACGTGGAAGTCGGCGTCATCGACAAGCAGTTCGTGCAGAACACCCGCACGCTGCTGTTTGAGAAGCGCCTCGGCTTCTCGCACCGCATCCCCGGCTCGTTCATCTACTGCAACAACACCGAGGATGGCAACGGCTACATCTCCTAGTCGCCGCACAGCATCACGGGGGTGGGGCTTCGCGCCTCACCCCCTCACCTGAGCGCACGGCCGGTACTTCCTCGGGGCCGTCCGTGCGTTCTGTTGAGGGGAGCACCCCTTGCTGTTCCTGCCTGTCACCCGCCCACCTGATCCGCGCGTGGTGGCATCGCTGGTGGCATCCGACATACCCCGCTCGGCTATCGTGTTGGTGGACTCACCTCACGGCGCCGCGTGGCCGAAGGCGCTCATGGCCGCAGGGTTCGCGGTCACGGCGCACAACACCGGCAACTGCCGCGCCCCCGTGTCGGTGGACGCTAGACGCGCACGCCACCTGTCCATGCGCCGCCACTCACAGACGCTCACCCGCGACTGTGGGCGCGTGCTCTACCTCGAGGACGACGGCATCGTGCCGCCTGATGTGTGGACGCGCCTCACTCGCTTGCTCGACAGCGGGTACGTCGCGGCTACCGGCATCGAGACTTCGCGGCGCGGGGAGTTGCGAGCGCCTGGATTGTGGCTGCATCGCGGAGATACATGGGCGACCGTATGGCCGTCTGTGGCGTCACCAGTGGACGCCTGCGGCCACTTCTGCCTCCTGACCGACGGAGCGACGTATGCGCGAGTATTCACACCCGAATACGGCGAGGCTATCGACCGTGCGCATACCCGTCTGCTCACGCCACTCGCTTGCGATCCTGACTGCGTTGTCGGCCATCTGCTCGACGATGGGCGCGTGGTCACATCCCCGCAGCACCTCATCGCGTATCGCAACGGCATGGAGGTGGCGAGGGTGAAGGCGTATCGCACACCGTCCGGGCTGTTCTGGCCCGACCTCCACACACCCGAGTACGACCCCGCACTCCCGTATGACGAAGACGGTATCCAGCGTGTCATCTCGAGGAAGGAAGCACCGATGCGCGACTCACGCACGTATGTCACGAAGGGGACGGTCATCCGAGGCCGCGGCCACGTCGAGTCCCGGCGTCGGCGCGAGATACCGATGCACGTCGCGCGAGCCCTTGCAGACGCGGGATGCACCTACCTCGACGGTCCACTTGCTGGCCGTCCGCTCACCGATGACGCCGACCTGTTCCCGCCCGCGCCGTACGAGCCGCGCACCGACATCAAGCCTGTCGATCCGCGTACCGCGCTCAAGAACGTCTGCCCTGAATGCGGCAAGGCGTGCAAGAGCGCGTCCGGCCTCGCATCGCACATCGCGGCGGGGAAGTGCTGACCGACCTGTCCGTGCTCGTGTGCTCCATGCACGCACGGACCGAGAAGCTGGCGCGTCTGCTCGAATGCTTGAGTGAGCAGCCGGCCGAGTTGCTGGCACGCACGCAGGTGCTCATCGACATAGACGACGCGCCGAGTGTGGGTGCGAAGCGTCAACGGATGCTCAAGGCGTCACGCGGGCGCTACGTCGCCTTCATCGACGACGACGACCTGGTGACAGGCGACTACCTCACGGAGCTGTTCCGCGGCATCGAGAAGCGCGTGGATCACATCGGCGTCAGGATGCTGCTCTGCCACCAGGGAAGCCGCGCCAACGTCGAGTGCTCCATGCACAACGCCTGGGAGACGCGGGACGGCGTGTACCTGCGAGGCCCGCAGCATGTGTGCGCGGTGAAGCGCACGCTCGCGCTCAAGGCGGGCTTTCCCGACATATCGGTAGGCGAGGACAAGGCGTACTCGCTCGCACTCACGCCGCTGGTGAAGTCCGAGTACCTCACCGCTACCCCCGTCTACCTCTACTTGTGGGAGCCGAAGTGAGCCTCACCGTAGTCATCCCCGTATACAACCACCTGCACGACACGCTGCTCACGCTCGACACGTTGGCGGCCACGACCTCGTGCGATGTCATCGTGGTAGACGACGGCTCGACCGATGACACGCGCCACGCGCTCGACGCGAAGTACCTCACCTACATCGCCAACGAGACGAACCTCGGCGTCAATGCCTCGTGGAATGTCGGCATCCGTGCCGCGATCGCCGCAGGTGCGAAGTACATCTGCGTGGCGAACAACGACCTCGCGTTCTCGCCCGGCTGGTGGCGGCCTCTCAAGCGTGCGCTCGACAGCGGCATGGCCGTGGTGAGCCCGTACTCCACCGAGGGCGTGCTACCCGCCGACTGGCCGCTCGGTGGCGAGAGGCACCCCAACCCGCACGCGCTACCGCTACTCGGCTCGTGCTTCTGCTTCCGCGCCGCACTTATCCAACGCATCGGCTACTTCCCCGAGGACATGCGCCACTACTACGGCGACAACTGGATAGCCGACACATGCACGGACGAGGGGCTGAGGGTCGGCTACGCGCCTGAGAGTTACGTCCACCACTTCTACATGCAGACATCCTCGAGCGTCCCGCACAAGCAACTGCTACTCGACGGTGAGGCGTACCGCCGCATCAGGGGGACAGCATGCAGATAGGTCCGCACACCTACCACGGCGCAGGATGCAGCTTCTCCGAGTTCGAGGGCCACATCACCATCGGTGACTACTGCTCACTCGGCGAGGCCATCACCATCATCGCGGGTGGTGAGCATCACACCGAGGCCGTGAGCAGCTATCCGTTCGCGGTCAAGTTCGGCGTCGGCGAGCTCGCTGGATTCAGCCGCGGCGATGTCAACATCGGCTCCGACGTGTGGATCGGCTCACACACAATCATCCTGCCGGGAGTCACCATCGGCCACGGCGCCGTCATCGGTGCCGGTGCAGTCGTGCCGCGCTCCGTTCCCGACTACGCGGTCGCGGTGGGCAATCCCGCCCGCGTGGTGCGCAAGCGCTTCGACGACGTGACCATCGCGCGCCTCATCTCGACGGCATGGTGGACGTGGCCAGAGAACGTGCTGCGTGAGCGCATACCGCTGATGACCGACGTGCAGGCTTTCTTGGAGGCGGCGGGATGCTGAACGGTCGCAAGGTGATAACCGTCACGCCCTGCTACGCGCCCGCTGCGATGTTCGACGCATCCCGCGCCATCATCCCGTGGAGCGGCGTCGTCGATGAGCGGTGGGTGTTGCTCAACAAGTACCCGCTCCCGAGCGTTGAGGAGAACGAGGCCGCGCTTGCGGAGGCGGCTACCCGCTACGGCTACCAGACGTTCGACAGCGGCGATGATCTCGGCCTGCAAGGGAGTCTTAACAACTTCCTCGCGCACAATCCGCAACCACCGGGGACCATCCTCATCACGGTTGACCCCGACAGCGCGTGTGTGACGCCGGGTTGGGACGCGGCACTCGCCGAGGTCATGTGCGCGGGCGGCTACCCGATGGTCGCATGTGGCATCCCCGAGTTGGCATCGCAGCAGACCATCCGAGTCGCGGGGCGGCGCGTGTTCGTACACCCGTCCATCCAGATGTTCAACGTGTGCGCGTTCGACCTCGCATTCATCGCCCGGTGTGGTGGCTTCTCGCAGCCGGTGAAGTATTGGGGCGGCCTCGAGGGGTCGCTCTACGAAGGGCTCAAGCGCGAGCGCACGCATATCGCGTACCTGCCCGACTTCCCGAACATCGACTACAGCATCCGTGACTCCCACGATCCGCGCTACGCGGTGTGGAAGTGGGAGCACTTCTACGGACGCTTCGACGGTTCGTTCGCCGACTACCTGAGGAGATAGCCATGAGTGAGTGCGATGAGATAGCCCGCCGCGCACGCGCTACCACGTTCGGTCAGTGGAGGCCGACCGTGACCATCGCGGGCCACCGCTTCATTCACGCGGGCTGCTGACCCCATAGCGATCTACGACACCATCGTGCATGACAACCCGTTCGGTGCCCGTCGCATAGCGCGGTGGGTGCTACTGCAGCCGGGGGGCCTCGGTGAGCCGCACTACATCGTG
>Ga0172380_10009025_pt1 | contig 10721 bp, 8 predicted proteins | sample Leawe162metaG_FD_119747 | JGI IMG/M metagenome (GOLD analysis project Ga0172380, IMG submission 119747) | Leachate microbial communities from a municipal landfill in Southern Ontario, Canada - Leachate well 162 metaG | ecosystem: Engineered > Solid waste > Landfill > Unclassified | place...
CAGGAACAACCGGAATCTTTGCCGCGAGCAATTCTGGTGATAAACCGGATAATGTATAACAACGCTCCGACGACGAGCAGACCAACTACGATATATTCATTCATGATACATCTCCTGTTCTAAAACAAGTTTCCAATTTGATAAATCACAACGGCAGCAACGAATGCTAACGCTGTACTGTAGGTGGCGGAGAAGACCGCCCAGCGCCATTTGCCGGTTTCTTTCTTTATTGCCGCCAGCGTCATCAGGCACGGGGCGTAAACCATGACAAACACCAGCAGGACAAATGCCCGCAACCGGTTCCAGTTTGAATCTTCTGTTAATATTTGGCCTATTGATTCGGAATTGTCATTATCGGAATTCCTGCCCATGGAGTATGCAGTTCCCATTGTTCCCAGCACAACTTCTTTGGCCGCCAGTCCGCCGATTAGAGCAATGTTTTCACGCAAGCCAAACCCTGCCAGTTCTGATAATGGCGTTAGTGCCAGACCAATTTTTCCGGCAAAAGAGTTCTGCAACTGATTGTACGCCAATTCATTTTTCAGTCGCTGTTGCTCATGTAGATAATTCTGCCAGGCGACAACGGTATGCCGGTCGTTTTCGGTTAAGCCTGAGGCTTTGCCGTCAAGCGCAACTTTAAGTTTTTTGCGCAGTGCGCCAAGCTGATGATTAGCGTCAGAGATATCACTACCGGCACGTTCGGTATGTTCGCGTTCGTCACCAGTAAGCACCGGAGCAAAAATTGAATTTTTCGCGACCTTTTCCAGTTGCTGAGAGTTTTTGCTCATAGTTTCCTTGATGTGCGCAGAGTCGAAACGCGGATAATACATTAACGCCCACATAATCAAATTTACTGCGAGAATAATTGTTGTGGCTTTTTTGATAAACAGATAGGTGCGATTCCAGGTGTCCATCAGCACGCCTTGCAAGGTGGGCAGATGATATACCGGCAATTCCATCACAAATGGCGTTTGCTCGCCTCTGATTACGAATCTTCGCAACAGCCAGGCTGAGCCGAGCGCGAAACCCCATGACATCAGCCACAATAAAAACATCATTGAGCCTTTAGCCTGAGTGAAAAATGCCCCAATCAGCATCGCATAAACCGGCATTTTTGCCGCGCAATTCATGAACGGAGCCACCATAATCGTTACCAGCCTATCTTTTTCTTCGCGCAACGTGCGGGTTGCCATTACTCCTGGAACCGCACAGCCGCCCGCTCCGAGTCCGCCGGAAACAATCATTGCCAGAATGGATTTTCCTTGCAGTCCGAACGTTCTTAGTATCCGGTCCATGATGAATGCTATGCGGGCAACATAACCGGAATCTTCCAGTGCGGCAATGAAGAAAAACATGAAGAATATCAACGGCACAAAAGACATTATGCCGCCGACTCCGCCAATGACTCCGTCACAAATCATGGATTGGAGCCAGGGGGCGGAAATATATTTTCCGGTTGCATTGCTTAAACTGTCAAAAATTAATTCCATCATTCCTACTGGACTAACCCATTTTCCGTTGAACAGCGGCAGCCAGGTAAGTGATTGTGAAATCTGGAATACCATGGCAAAAAGCGCGAACACTACCGCACACAGAATTATTGGACCCAATAAGCGGTTGCACACAAATTTGTCAATCGTTTCAGTCAGCATCCGCCGCGACATTTCAGATAAAAGTGTTACTTTTCTGGCGGCTCCGCTGGCAAATCCGTAACGGGCTTCAGCTATCGCAGTGGCCGTGTCTTCATTGGAATGCGCCAGAAGTTTTTTTTGCGCCAGGCTTAACATGTGATCGATTTTCTCACATTCCGGATTATGCTTAAGCCGGTCTAAAATAATTTCGTCGCCTTCCAGCAATTTGATGGCGGTCCATCGGACAGGGAAACGGCCGCAAAGCGCAGTGTTACCGTTTATCGCCTCCTCAAGGTCAGGCAGAACCAGTCGCAGTTCATGCGAATAATCTACACTTTTAGGCAGAATCTTTTCTTTTATTGTTTTTAAGCACGCTTGCTTAAGCTTGTCTAATCCTAAACGCTTGCAGGCAACCGTCTCCACAACTTCAATGCCAAGTATTTGAGCTAACAAGTTCGCGTTGATTGACACGCCTTTTTTCTCTGCCACGTCCATCATATTTAACGCAATCACGATTGGAACATTCAGTTCCAGTAGTTGGGCTGTCAGATAAAGGTTGCGTTCCAGATTGGATGCGTCGACAACATTTATGATAACATCGGGCTGTTCGTTGACAATATAATCCCTGGCAACCAGTTCCTCCTGGGAGTAAGCTGTCAGAGAATAAATCCCCGGCAAGTCTATCATTTTTGATTTTTCGCCGCAAAGGTTGCAGTCGCCAGCAACAAATTCCACTGTCACGCCGGCATAGTTGCCTACGCGTTGCGAAGATCCAGTCAAATAATTGAACAAACAGGTTTTGCCTGAGTTCGGATTTCCTGCTACAGCTATTCTGTACATAACCGCCTGTGTATAGTTATTGTTATTTAAAATGTAAAAGTTGTTTTTCTATTGCTTCCACTTCAATCATTTTTCCTTCTGAAACCCGCAACGCCAAAGAGTAACCCTTAACCGTTATCTGAATCGGGTCCCGCAACGGCGCATAACGTTCTACTTTTACCTCCATGCCACGGGTAATGCCCATATCCAGCAAACGCTGTTTTATGGCGCTGAAACCAGAAATTCTGACAATCTTGACGGTTTCGCCAGCAACCGCATCTGCCAATGTTTTCATTATATTCATATCCATATTTGTTGTCTTTTTGTATAAATTAGGGTTCCCTAATAAAATTGCAAGCAATGTACTTTAAATAAAGATGTAAAATATTATTTTAATGGAATGTATGGTAATAAAAAAAGACGCGGTTTTTTGCCGCGCCTGAATAATTTCAGATAACAATGCGTTAGAAGTTGAAACCGATAGTTACTGGGAGGAAACCTTTTTCATTGAAATTGATAAAACCAATTTGCAGGCATGAATCTTTGCCATTTCTTTCGGTTTGAGTGTTATTGACCACGTCGTAGACTATTTTATCCGGATCTTTGTCGCTATTAATGAATCCGAGCTGAAGTCCGTCAAAATAGGTGTCGCTGAGGTTTACAACTCCGAGCTGGCATCCGGAAAATACCGTCTGGGATAGATTTATCCAGCCGAGCTGGCATCCGGCGGCATTTCCGCGGTCATACAGTGGGTCATCACCTTTCTGACCGGCTTGATTGAACAGACCTGACTGTACTCCATAAAAGAATTGGTCGGCAACATTTACGCCGCTGACAGCAAATCCAATCTGAGTGTCATCGCTGGCAGAAAGCAGGCAAGCCTGAAAGCCGATGGATTCTTCGGAACGGTTGAGCAATCCCAGGTCAAGACCGTAAACAGCGCGACTTTCTAAATATCCGAGTGAAATTCGCATGCCGTAGATGGTGGTACTTTCTTTGCATAATTGAACCGGCGCTCCAAAGCCAATCTCAAAAGCTGATGATTTGGCATTGATTGCGCCTGCATTGCACAACGATGTTCCGAAAATAACTGCCAAACAAACCCCGGTAAATTTGAAAAAACGATTCATCCGTTTTGCCCTCCTGATATGTTTTTTACGTTTAATGTTTATAAAATAGCCTGAAATTTCAGCAAGTAAAGTAACGCAAGCTTTTATCTGAAAGGAAATTTTGTGAATTATGGATGAAGTTATTGACGGAAAAAAGCCGGAGATGAAAAAACCATGCTTTTCATCTCCAGGCTTTTGATTATATTATCTTATTCCAGAGCGTGAGGTCTTCGAGCTTCGCCTTGATTGCATTGACAAATTCTGCTCCCATGGCGCCGTCAACCACGCGGTGGTCAGCGCTCAAGGTGACTTTCATCATATTGCGCACCACAATCTGTCCGTCCTTAACGGCCGGAGTCGGAAGCGCGGAGGAGACAGCCAGAATCGCGGATTCTCCCGGATTGATAATCGCGCAGAAGTTTTCAACATTCAACATTCCCATGTTGGAAATGGTGAACGTGCCGTTTTTCATGTCGTCCGGTGAAAGTTTGCCTTTGCGGGCTTTTTCCGCCATTTCGGCGACTTCCGCCTGGATTTCGTCCAAATCTTTCCGGTCGGTATTTTTTACTACCGGAACGACCAGGCCGTTGTCAATACTGACCGCGACCCCGATGTTGACTTTTGATTTCCGGGTAACACTGCTGCCGTTGGTCACGGCGTTAACCAGCGGAAATTCCTTGAGCGTCAGCGCAACCGCTTTGACAATGAAAACATTGACGCTGAGGTTGATGCCGGAATCTTTCAATTCCTGCCGCTTTTTCATCAGGTCGGTCATATCAATGCTGACCGTTACATAAAAATGCGGAATTTGCTGTTTTGACTGAGTCAGGCGTTGAGCGATAACTTTGCGCATGACGGACATTTCCTGCGGTTTTTCCGCAATCGCGTCTTTTACGTCTGCCATCGTGATGCGTTCGTTGTCGCCGGAACCGGAAATAGCCAGCAGTTCCAGTTTTTCCTGTTGCGCCAGATTGAACGCTACCGGGGTAATCTTTTTGGCAAGGTAACCGGATGTTTCAAGATAGTTTTTAACATCCTGCTCCGTAACGCGTCCGGTTTCACCGCCAGTGCCGGATACTTTATTCAGGTCGATTAAGTAATCCGCCGCAAATTTTTTGGCGCGAGGACTGGGATTGGGTTTATGAAAAACCGGCGAAGGTACAGAAGGGGACGCGGGTTCGAAGGGTACGTCCTCTTGCTGCACCTTGCCGGAAGTTTTAACGACCGGGGAGGTGGCTGCTGGTTTGGTCGCCACTGGAACTGGCGCGGCGGGTTTGGCCGGAATTGTCGCCGGAGCTTTGGGTTGCTCAATTTCCGGAATGGCTTCGCCTTCTTCGCCGATAACGGCGGCAATGCTCATGACCGGAACCTGTTTGCCGGCGGGAATAACTATTTTCAGCAGTTTGCCTTCAAATTGTGATTCCACTTCCAGCACGGCCTTGTCGGTTTCAACTTCAAACAGGATAGCGCCTTTTTTGATGTCGTCGCCTTCTTTGACTAACCAGCGTTCTATGGTAACAGTCTCTTCGGACTGCCCTAATTTAGGTATTGGAACTTTCGTTGACATATTGTGTTTCTCCTGCCTTAAATTAAATCAGTCGTTTCGCTGCGGCAACCATATCGTTTGCAGTCGGCAGGAATGCCGCTTCCAGCGTGTGAGCTTGCGGGGCAATACCGTTTTTCGCGCCGATTTTCAGAACCGGAGCATCAAGGTAGTCAAAACATTGGGCATTGACCTGAGCAACGATTTCCGCGGTGAAGCTGCCGATATCAACGCATTGGCTGATGGCAACGCAACGACCGGTTTTCTTGACGGATTCAAAAACAGTTTCCCAGTCAAACGGAACCAGTGTTCTCGGGTCAATTACTTCCGCGCTGATGCCTTCGGCCGCAAGCAGGTCAGCCGCTTTCAACGCATCGCTTACTGCCGGACCCCAGACGACAAACGTGACGTCGGAACCTTCACGGATGACATTGGCCTGACCGAACGGAATCATATATTCCTCTTCCGGAACAACGCCTTTGACATTATAAAGCAACTGGCCTTCAACGAAGATTACCGGGTTGTTGTCGCGAATCGCAGTTTTTATCATGCCTTTAGCATCATACGGATTGGACGGATAGGCCACATAAGTACCGGGAATATGTGCGAACATTGATTCCAGCGACTGTGAGTGCTGGCCGCCGTAGCCTTTGCCGCCGCCCACGCTGCAACGGATTACCAGCGGAACTTCGGTGGAAGCTCCGGTCATGTAATGCCATTTCGCGGCCTGGTTGGAAATCTGGTCGGAGGCCATCAGGGCAAAGTCCATATACATCAGTTCCGCAATCGGACGGTAGCCGGTCATGGACATTCCAACTGCGGCGCCGCAGATACAAGCTTCAGAAATCGGAGTGTTGAACACCCGGTCACGACCGAAAGATTCGACCAGACCTTTAGAAAGTTTGAACGCCCCGCCGTAATCAGCGACATCTTCTCCGAACAGCACTACGCGCTTGTCGCGGAGCATTTCTTCCATGATGCCTTCTTTAATCGCATCGCGGTAATTGATTTGTCCATTCGCATCGCGTTTTACTAACGGCAGTTCTTTGTAAAGTTCAACTTTTTTGAACTGCTCGGGAACGTTTTCGCAAACAGTATCGGTGTACATATATTTGATGACGTCTTCTGGAACCGGATCTGCCGCGTCGGCGGCTCTGCGAGCAGCGCGGGCATTGCGTGATGCAACTTTTTCTTCCAAAGCCTTGATTTCTTTTTCTGAAGCGACTTTGGCATCAATAAGCTGTTTTCTGAAAGTATCGACCGGATCGACGGCTTTCCAACGGGCTTCTTCTTCACGGGTGCGGTATTCATTCCGCGGATCGGACAGCGAATGTCCGTAATAACGATAAGTGTCGAGTTCAAGCAGAACTGGACCTTTGCCCTGGCGAATAATTTCTCTAGCGCGGAGGATGGCGTCGCGAACCGCCATGACATCCATGCCGTTGACGACTTCCGCATGCATATTGTCATCATCGAAACCAGCTCCGCGGCGGGCGAGATAATCCACGCCGTTGACTTCGCCGTCAGCGCGTCCGGTCATGCCGAAATGGTTGTTGACGATACAGTAAATTACTGGAAGACCAAATTTAGTCCGGGCAATTTTGCCGGTGAACTGATCTTGAGACGCCCAGTTGAGCGATTCCAGCACTACGCCGTTGGAGTAAGCGCCGTCTCCGGCGAAACAGCAAACCACGTTATCTTTGCGATCTTCGTCAATTCGGCAGGTCATGGCTGCGCCGGTGGCAATCGGAATTCCACCGCCGACAATGGCGTTGGCGCCGAGGTGTCCGACCCGGAAGTCGGCAATGTGCATGCCGCCGCCGCGACCTTTGCCGTAACCGGCTTCTTTCCCGAAGAGCTCGGCAATTGTCCGGAAAACGTGATCTTCCATTACTGCTTCGCGAAGTTCAGCACCGGCTAAACTGGAACATTCCGGGCAGCGGGTTTTGAGTTCAGCGTCGGTCATCCGGCTGATGGCGTGAAAACCTTTGGCGATAGAGTCGCCGTGACCGCGATGGGTGGAAGTAATGAAGTCAGAAATATTCAATACGGAACATGCCCCGGCGGCAGTGGCTTCCTGACCGATGGATAAATGGGTCGGACCGCGATAGTCGTAATCACTGATTACTTCGTAAGCGCCAGTACGGCATTTCAAAATCATTTCTTCAAATTCGCGGATCACCAGCATTGACTCATAGAGTTCAATAAGTTCAGCTTTGTTGATTTTCTTTGCTTTGTATTCATCAGCCAGCGAAGCGCTGTACTGGTACGCTTGAATACTGTTCAGTTTGATTGTCCTTTTTTTGAAATTCGGACCGAGATCGCTGTAATAGTTGCCCATGTTCTGCTCCTTAATTATCTTTAGTTAGATAGTTTTATTTTTGAACTAATTTTTATTATTACTGACTCTTACTTTTCTCGCTTGCTTACTTTTCTCGCTCGCCGCCTCTCCTGGCTATTGATAAACCACCTCAATATTCTTTTTTCTAAGCTGCCGGACGACTTTGTCCGGAATATTTTTGTCGGAAATAACCACATCAATGTCGGTAATGTTTCCGCTGACGGCAAATGACGGGATGCCGATTTTACTGCTGTCCAGCAACAGAATAACTTTCTGCGCCCGTTGCATGATTAATTCTTTAGTATAGGCTTCATTCGGGTCTGTGGTGGAAATTCCATCTTCCACGGTGAAACCGATTGTGCCCAGGAACGCTTTGTTGATGGTCAGTGAGTTGACAATGCGTCCGGTCAGCGGGCCGACCAGCGTCCGGCTTAAAGCGCGGAATTCTCCGCCCAGCAGAATCAACCGGTGTTCGCTCTCCATCAATTCCGCCGCCGCCATCAAGGAATTGGTGACGATGGTCAGGTCTTTTCTTGCTCCAAGTTTTCTGCCGAGACTTAACACCGTGCTGCCGCCATCCAGAAAAATCGTGTCGTTGTCTTCAATATAATTAAGCGCCAAATCGGCAATTAACTGTTTTTCATCGGCATGAAAGGCGGCTTTTTCGGTGAACATCGGTTCGGTGCGTGGAAATTTTACTCTGACCGCGCCGCCATGAACCCGCCGGGCTTTGCCCTGGTCTTCCATTGATTGCAAGTCGCGCCGGACTGTTGCTTCTGAAACCCCAAGTTCTTCGCTGAGCTCAGTAATCGTGCGCACACCTTCGCCAAGCGTCTGCAAAATCAGCCGCTCGCGTTCCGGAGATAACAATTTTCTTTTACTGTCAGTCATCTTAAAAAAACCGCGTTCATGTTTTGTTTATGACATGAATATACAACGTTTGCAATATTTTGCAATATTTTGAAAGAAAATAAAGTAAAATTTTCATTTCTGCAAATATTAAGCATGGCATAGGCTCGCAGCGCGAGTCCGCGAGTTTAGGAATCGACGCAGTCGAGGAGTCCCGCGACTGCGGGAAGCGAATTAAGTACGCCCTAAAGGCACGATTAAGCGGAGCGTTGAAGAATTTAACCCCGGAATTGTCCGCAGATGACGCAGATTAACGCAGATGAAAACAGAAAGAATTTTTAACCACGGAATATACTGAAGACACTGAAAGGTTCACCATGAAGGTTTAAGTAGTCTTACGCAAGAGTCAGCATGACGAACAGCGTTATTTTTTCGCCGTTTTAAGGCTAAACCAGGCGCTACTTATTGAAAAAATCATTTCTCCAGTCGCAAATAGTTCTGAACGGATTATGTTAAACTTAACGGAATTTAAGTAATTTTCGGAAGGAATGGAATTTTGAAAAACCTGTTGCTCAATCTACTGTTTCAAGGCGCTCACCGGAGCAGAAAAATCCTGTGGCGGATTTTTCGCCCGACTACGCTCGGCGTGAAAATGTTGCTGTTCTGCGATGACAAAATTCTGCTGGTAAAAACCCGTTACAGCACAAAACTCAGCCTGCCTGGCGGAAAAGTTAATAAAATGGAAACGCCTAGGGTTGGCGCAATGCGTGAACTTCGCGAGGAGACCGGAGTTGTGGTCAACGACTGCCGCTTGGTCGGCATCTACTCCAACTTCACCGAAGCAAAAAATGACACCATTGTGCTCTTTGCCGCTGAAACTGCGGAATTAAAATGTTCTCCTGGCTGGGAAATAGAAAAATGCGCTTTCTTTCCTTTAAGTTCGCTGCCGGAAGAAACTTCCCCCGCCACTCGCCGCCGGCTTAAAGACTTCCAGGCTGGCAAAATCATCGACGACCGCTGGTAACATGACAAATCAGCCGAAAATACTGATTCAGAAGTAACGCCAACTCCAGTCCTTGGCTGTGCAGATACTTCGCTGTTCTTCAGTGCGAAATCATCTTTGATTAGTCCTGCGACGGCTTGCCGAAATTGACGGAGGCATCCGAAGTCATTGCGTCGTCCGCGCCACGGTAGTGTGTGTCATAAGGATACGTATTCAAAGAAGTTCCGCCGTGTCTCACATTCTATGTTCAACAAGCCGTCTTTAATAGCTTTTTTTTGTATCCCCATGTTACATTTTCTTCTGTCGAAGCCTTTAATTGAGCTGCCTATTTTTTTATCCATGTAGGCACATTGTAAATAATTCCAATGACCTACATTTACTTTCTGATGGCCAACACAACAACCCCGCATGCGACCAGAGCAATTCCAGCCCAATCTTTAATAGACGGCCGCTCATTAAGAAAAACCACTGCAAAGATTGCCACTAGAACCAGACTAAGTTTATCTATCGGCGCCACTTTTGACGCATCACCAATCTGCAATGCCCGGAAATAGCACACCCAGGAAGCCCCAGTTGCAAGACCTGACAATCCAAGAAACCACCATGTTTTTGATGACAAAGTTAAGGGGCTGCACCATTTTCCAGTAAGCCATACAAACAGCGATAATATAGCCATTACAAAGGCTGTTCTGATCAGCGTGGCGTAATCCGAGTCGACGCCTTGTATGCCAACCTTAGCTAAAATTGCAGTCGCCGCTGCGAACACAGCGGATAGTATCGCCCAAATGAACCATTGTGATGAAGTCGCCATACTGTCCTTACGATGAGTCTAACAAGTTATCATATAGTTTTTACATATCATCTTGAAATTAAATGTCGGATATGTTAAGCGTTTTACGGTTTGACTCCAAACCACCACACTCAATATGCCTTTCCCTAGTGTTTTTGCAAGCCAGTCTTGTTCGAGTTTGAACCATGGCTCAGTAAAGGTGTCCAGTTAAATGTCGTTTTTTAGTCTCTGAGCACATGACCCGCTTGCTTGAAAATCTTTTTTTCGGGATTTGAAGATGCGACTAAACTTTCTAAATTATGAGCGAACTCAACTCAAAAAAGTTCCCGGTGCGCCTCTTTTTTATGAATTTGTCTGAACCTGACCGGCTTCGCTGGAACTTCTGACGCGAAGCGTCTTTGGACTGCGATGCCTCTGTGCCGCTTTGGCTTTTTCCCTATTCCTGCTTAATCTCAGACAAGAGTGTCTGAGTTACATTGAAACAACAAATTAGAATTGAATTCGCCGCAAGCTAAAATCCACCAGGTCATGTGTTCCAGAGTCTCGCGCAACAACTTATACGCTTCCGTCAGGAACGTTCGTAAGCTCACAGGAATGCTTTGCGCAGGAAGAAAGTAATTAAAAATCAAGAAAAAA
>Ga0172380_10009026_pt1 | contig 10719 bp, 8 predicted proteins | sample Leawe162metaG_FD_119747 | JGI IMG/M metagenome (GOLD analysis project Ga0172380, IMG submission 119747) | Leachate microbial communities from a municipal landfill in Southern Ontario, Canada - Leachate well 162 metaG | ecosystem: Engineered > Solid waste > Landfill > Unclassified | place...
GTGTCCGAATCCGTGCGGCGCAGGCGGAACTTCGCCAGGGCCTGGTCGTGGATCTTGCCGAGATTGTGCTCGAGGCGTTCCACCTCGAGCCAGTTGCCGTCCGGTCCGACCATCTTCCAGGAGGCGAGGTTGTCGAGCGCCGTGCCCCACAGCACGGCCTTCTTGCCGCCGGCGTTCATGGCGATGTTGCCGCCGATGCAGGAGGCGTCGGCCGAGGTCGGGTCGACGGCGAAGACCAGGCCGGCTTCCTCGGCGGCCTCCATCACGCGCCGCGTCACCACGCCGGTGCCGCAGTGGATGGTCGCGTACGGCCGGTCCGTTCCGGGCAAAGTCAGTTCCTGCGGCACGGCGAGGCGGTCGAGCTTTTCGGTGTTGATGACGACCGAGTTGGGCGTCAGCGGCACGGCGCCGCCGGTGTAGCCGGTGCCGCCGCCGCGCGGGATGATCGTGAGCCCGAGCGCGATGCAGTCCTTCACCAGGCCGGGGACCTCGTCTTCGCTGTCCGGGCAGAGCACGACGAAGGGATACTCGACGCGCCAGTCGGTGGCGTCGGTGACGTGCGAGACGCGCGAGAGGCCGTCGAAGCAGATGTTGTCGCGCCGCGTGTGCTTCGCCAGGGCGCGCAGCACTTTGGCGCGCAGGGCGGCGGTGGCGGCGAAGGCGGCGGCGAAGCGCTCGACGGCCACGTGCGCCGCCGCCAGCAGTTGCGCGACGCTCTCGTTGCCCTGGCGGCGCTTCTCGATCTCGGTGAGGCGGTGGCGCAGGGCGCCGATCAATGCCTCGCGGCGGCTCGGATTGTCGAGGAGATCGTCTTCGAGATAGGGATTGCGTTGCACGACCCAGATGTCGCCCAGCACTTCATACAGCATGCGCGCCGAGCGTCCGGTGACGCGCTCCGCGCGCAGCTTGTCGAGCACCCGCCACGCCTCGTCGCCCAGCAGGCGGATGACGATCTCGCGGTCGGAGAACGAGGTGTAGTTGTAGGGGATTTCGCGCAGGCGGGCGGTCATGCGGGCGGGGACGGCGGCAAAGAAGCCCGATTTTAACTTACCGCAACGCAACAAGCAGCGGAATCAAGCCACTGCGGGCGATGTGGCCTTGGCCGCCGTGCTGCGGTGGCTGACTTTTACAGGTGAGGGAGAGTATTCCGGGTTCGATTGGAATCCAGTTCGAGCCCCGTTAGTCCCAAGCGCGAATTTGCTGCTGCGCGTAAGCTTGCCCAATCGGCTGCGAGCAAGGGGAACGCCGCCGCGCACGGGGCCGTCGCGAAATCCGGGGCGGCAACCTACACCTGAAACAAGAGGAGGAATCGCATGACCGATGACAAGAAGGTCGCCGACGGCGGCCGCAGACCCTTCATCGCCCGTATGCTCGGTGCGCTGGCTTCGCTGCCACTCCTGTCGGCGTGCGCCGGCACGCGCGGCGAGGCCGCGGGGACGGGCCGCGGCGGGGAATTCGCCTTCGGCATCGTCGGCGACATCCCGTACACCCGCGCGCAGGAGGCCGAGTACGCGCGGGTGATCGAGGAGATGAACTCGCGCGATCTCGCCTTCGTCGCCCACATCGGCGACGCGATGTTCGACCCGCGCCCCTGGGAACGCAACCCGAAGCTCGCGCGCCAGCCGGCCACCGACGAGAATTACGCCTACGTGCTGGGCACGTTCCAGTCGGTGCGCCACCCGCTGGTGCTCACGCCGGGCGACAACGACTGGTCCGACGTGGTGCAGTTCAAGACCCTGAAGATGGACCCGCTCGAGCGCCTCGCCAAGCTGCGCGCCATGTTCTACCCGAAGGGCCGCTCGCTTGGGCAGAACCCGATGGCGGTGGCGAGCCAATCCGGGGACGCGGGTTTCGGCAAGTTCGTCGAGAACCTCACCTGGAGCATCCGGGGCCTGCGCTTCGCCACGCTGCACATCGTGGGCAGCAACGACAACGCGAGCACCGCGCCCGAGGAGCAGAAGGAACGCCAGGACGCGAACATAGCGTGGCTGCGCAAGGCCTTCGCCGCCGCGAAGGCCGAAGCGAGCCCAGGCCTCGTCCTCATCACGCACGCCAACCCCGGGTTCGAGAACCGCTGGACGCGCTCGTACGCGGACCGCTACGCGCGCGTGGTGCGCGGCGCGAAAGCGCCCGAGCAGGCTTCGCCGACGCCATACGACGGCTTCCTCGACGCGCTGATCGCCGAGATGCAGGCCTATCCCAGGCCCGTGCTCTACGTGCACGGCGACACCCATATCTTCCGCACCGGCAGGCCGTTGCTCAACCCGAAGACGCAGCGCTTCTTCGAGAACCTGACGCGGCTGGAGACCTTCGGCTGGCCGGATTCGGCGTGGGTGAGGGTGGTGGTGAACCCGGCGAACCGGGAGCTCTTCGAGATCCACCCGGAGTACGCCCCGTCGAACTCGGCGAACTTCCGCGGCTAGCGGCGGAAGTTCGCCGGCCATGCGGCTGTGAACACGCTCCAGGCCTGATTCCATGACTACCGACTACCTCACGAAAATCCTCAACGCGCAGGTCTACGACGTGGCGATCGAATCGCCGCTCGAACCGGCGCCGAACCTTTCCGCGCGGCTGCACAACACCCTGCTGCTGAAGCGCGAGGACATGCAGGAAGTGTTCTCCTTCAAGCTGCGCGGCGCCTACAACAGGATGGCGCACCTCCCGGCGGCGGCCTTGAAGCGCGGCGTCATCACGGCGTCCGCCGGCAACCATGCCCAGGGCGTGGCGCTGGCCGCGCAGCGCATGGGCTGCCGGGCAGTCATCGTCATGCCGGTGACGACGCCGCAGATCAAGATCAACGCCGTGGCGGCGCGCGGCGCCGAGGTGGTGCTGGCGGGCGACTCCTACGACGAGGCCTACAAGGCCGCGCTGGACCTGGAAAGGAAGCGTCGGCTGACCTTCGTCCATCCCTACGACGACCCCGAGGTCATCGCCGGCCAGGGCACCATCGGCATGGAGATCCTGCGCCAGCACACCCGGCCGATCCATGCCATCTTCGTGCCGGTCGGGGGCGGCGGCCTGATCGCCGGCATCGCCGCCTACGTCAAGCGCCTGCGGCCGGAGATCAAGGTGATCGGCGTCGAGCCGGTCGAGGCCGACGCCATGGCACGCTCGCTCGCCGCCGGCCACCGCGTGCGCCTGAATCAGGTCGGCCTCTTTGCCGACGGCGTGGCGGTGAAGCAGGTCGGCGAGGAGACTTTCCGCATCTGCAAGGAGGCGGTCGACGGCGTCATCCTGGTCGACACCGACGCCATCTGCGCCGCCATCAAGGACGTCTTCGAGGACACCCGCTCGATCCTCGAGCCGGCCGGCGCGCTGGCCATCGCCGGCGCCAAGGCCTGGGCGGCGAAGCACAAGCTGCGCAACGAGACGCTGGTGGCGGTGGCGTCCGGCGCCAACACCAACTTCGACCGCCTGCGCTTCGTCGCCGAACGCGCCGAGGTGGGCGAGCAGCGCGAAGCGGTGCTGGCGGTGACGATTCCCGAGACGCCGGGCAGCTTCAGGAAATTCTGCGCCCTGCTCGGCGCGCGCAACATCACCGAGTTCAACTACCGCTACGACGACCCGCGCATGGCGCACGTCTTCGTCGGCGTGCAGGTCGGCAGCCGGGCGGAATCGCTGAAGCTGGTCGATTCCCTGCGCCGCCACGGCCTGGCCACGCTCGACCTGACCGAGGACGAGATGGCCAAGCTGCACGTGCGCCACATGGTCGGCGGCCACGCGACGGTGGACAACGAGCTGATCTATCGTTTCGAGTTCCCCGAGCGGCCCGGCGCACTGATGAAATTCCTCAACAGCATGAGCGCGAGCTGGAACATCTCGCTGTTCCACTACCGCAACCACGGCGCCGACTACGGCCGCGTGCTGGTGGGGATGCAGGTGCCGCCGCGCGGGAAGGCGGCTTTCCGCGCCTTCCTGAAGGACCTCGGCTACGCCAACTGGGACGAATCGAAGAACCCGGCTTACCGCATGTTCCTCGGCTGAAGCCGTCCGGCTTCGACCTGGAAACCCCCCGCCTCCGTGACGATGAAATCCATCGGCAGGTCATGCGCCTGCGGCCGGATGCTGGCCACGCGGGCCAGATCGAAGCCGATGCCGATGGCGCACGGTCGCGGGTCGAGCGCGGCCAGGCTGCGGTCGAAATAGCCGCCGCCGTAGCCGAGGCGGTAGCCGGCCTCGTCGAAGCCGTTCAGCGGCATGAGGATGACATCGGGCCGCATGGCCGCGCCGCGCGCCGGGATGTGGATGCCGTAGCGGTCCTCGATCATTTCGCTTTGCGGCGTCCATTCGCGGAATTCCAGCGGCGAATCGCTGTCCATCACCACCGGAAGACAGGCGCGCAGGCCGCCGGGCAGCCGTCCGGAGACCAGCGCGCGGGCGTCGAATTCGCCGCGGAACGGCCAGCAGAAGGCCAGCGCGGCCGGATTCAGGGCGTCAACCAGGGCGCCCAGATGCCGTTCTATCTTGCGAGACAACTGCGCATGGCGTTCGGCCGGCAGCGCTTCGCGGGCGGCGATGAGGCGGCTGCGCAGGGCGTTGCGAAAGGCGCGGAGTTCGTTGTCGGCGGCGGAATCCGTCATGCGCGGTATGCTATTCTCAAATTGATGGTGAGCAGCTTGAAGCAACTATATCGAATGCAGCGTCTGCTGTGCGCCCTGCTGGTGGGATTTACGGCATCGGCACTCCAAGCGGCAAGCGGGGACGACCGCGTGCTTGCCGCACGGGACGCCGTCCAGCGCGGAGACCGCGCCAAGCTCGCCAGGCAGCTCGAGGCGGTGCGCGGCCACGAGCTCGAACCCTACGTCGAATACTGGCTGCTGCGCCTGCGCCTCGAGGAGGCCGACCCCTCCGAGTTGCGCGATTTCCTGGCGCGCCAGTCCGGCAGCTACCTGGCCGACAAGCTGCGCGGCGAATGGCTCAAGGTGCTGGGCAAGCGCCGCGAGTGGGATACTTTCGACACGGAATACCCGCCGCTCGTCCAGACCGACCAGGAAATCACCTGCTACGCCCTGCAGAACCGCCTGCGCCTGGCCGACCTCGGTGCGCTGGAGGAGGCGCGGCCGCTCTGGTTCGTTCCTGCCGAATTGCCCGAATCGTGCACTCCCCTGATGGAACAGCTGATCGCCGACAAGCGCCTCGGCGTCGACGACATCTGGGAACGGTTGCGCCGCCTGCTGGAAGCGAAGAAGCTCGGCGTAGCGAAGATCACCGCGGCCTATCTGCCGTCGTACCAGTCGCCTGCCGCGAAGACGCTGGACACGGTCGCCGACAAGCCGCTGCGCCACCTGGCGCTGCTGCCGTCCAGTTTTGCTTCAAGCCGTCAGGGTCGCGAAATGGCCCTGTTCGCCGTGCAGCGCATGGCGCGCAACGATCCTCTCCAGGCGGCGCAGCAGTGGGAGGGCATCAAGGACAAGTTCTCCGCGGCGGACCGCGGCTATATCTATGGTCAGCTCGGCTGGCAGGGCGCACTGAAGCACCTGCCCGAGGCCCTGGACTGGTACGCCAAGGCCGGCGCTGTGCCGCTCTCCGACGAGCAGGTGGCCTGGAAGGCGCGTGCCGCCCTGCGGGCGCTGAACTGGGCCATGGTACACGAGGCCATCGAGCAGATGCCGAAGACCCTGCAGGCGCAGCCGGACTGGATCTACTGGCTCGGCCGCGCCCACGAGGCACTCGGCCGGCAGGAGGAAGCGCAGGCGCTCTACCAGCGCATTGCCGGACAGCCGAATTTCTACGGCAACCTGGCCGACGACGAGCTTGGCCGTCCGATCATGCCGCCGCCCCTGCCGCAGAAGCCGGCCAGCGAGGAAGTCAGGACGGTTGCCGCCCTGCCGGGCATCCGCCGCGCCATCGCGCTGTTCCGCACCGACATGCGCATCGAGGGCATCCGCGAATGGAACTGGACGCTGCGCGGCATGGACGACGCGAAACTGCTGGCGGCGGCGGAATTTGCCAACCATCAGGAAATCTTCGACCGCGCCATCAACACCGCCGACCGCACGCTGGCGCAGCACGACTACTCGATGCGCTATCTGGCGCCTTTCCGCGAGCATGTCGAACCGAAGACGAAGGCGCTGCAGCTCGACCAGGGCTGGGTCTACGGCCTCATGCGGCAGGAAAGCCGCTTCATCACCAACGCCAAGTCGGTGGTCGGCGCCAAGGGCCTGATGCAGCTCATGCCGAAGACGGCGAGCTGGGTGGCGAAGAAGATCGGCCTGGCGAATTTCCACCCGGGCAGGACCAACGACACGGACGTCAATGTGACCCTCGGCACTAACTACCTCAAGATGGTGCTCGACGAGCTCGACAGCCATCCGGTGCTGGCCTCCGCCGCCTACAACGCCGGGCCGGGCCGGGCGCGCAAGTGGCGCGACGTGAAACCCATCGAGGGCGCCATCTACGCCGAAACCATCCCCTTCAGCGAGACGCGCGATTACGTCAAGAAAGTGATGAGCAACGCGGTGTATTACTCGGCCCTGTTCGACGGTCAGCCGCAGTCGCTGAAGCGTCGGCTCGGCACGATCGGGCCGAAGAACGGCAACGGCGACATTCCCAGGACAGAAGACCTGCCCTGACCCGCCAGAGCCCGGATCCGGCCGGATTTCGCAGCTCGCCGCCACTCGCGCCGAGCAGGATGCGCTGCTTGAGATTAAAATTCCCGTCCCGGCTTGCCATCTGATTCATCATGAAAACGAAGAACATCCTCCTCATCGGCGGCTCCGGCTTCCTCGGCGGCCACGTCGCCCAGCGGCTGGCCGCGCAAGGCCACAGTCTGGCTGTGCCGACGAGGCACCGCGAACGCGCCCGGCATCTCATCGTGCTGCCCACTGTGGATGTCGTCGAAACCGATGTGCACGACGACGCCCGGCTGGCCGAACTGGTCGCCGGCCAGGACGCGGTGATCAATCTCGTCGGCATCCTGCACAGCCGCTACGGGCTGCCCTACGGGCCGGACTTCGCGCGGGCGCATGTCGCGTTGCCGAAGAGGATCGCGGCCGCCTGCCGCGCCGCCGGCGTGCGCCGGGTAATCCATGTCTCCGCCCTGAATGCGGACAGCAACGGCCCCAGCCAGTACCTGCGCTCCAAGGGCGATGGAGAGGCCGTCCTGCGCACGGCGGATGGGGCGCTCGACCTGACGATCTTCCGTCCCTCGGTGATCTTCGGCCCGGAGGATTCCTTCCTCAACCTCTTCGCCCGCCTGCAGCGCCTGGCGCCGGTGATGCCGCTTGGCAATCCCGGGGCGCGCTTCCAGCCGGTGTACGTCGAGGACGTGGCGCAGGCCATTGTCGCCAGCCTCGATCGCCGCGATGCCGTCGGCCAGGCCTATTGCTGCTGCGGCCCGCGCGTCTACACGCTGGCCGAACTGGTGCGCTACGTCGGCCAGCAGATCGGCAAGCCGCGGCCAATCATCGCGCTGCCCGAGGCGCTGGCCCGCATCCAGGCCGGCCTGCTCGAACTGCTGCCGAATCCGCCGATGTCGGTGGACAACCTCGACTCGATGGAGGTCGACAGCGTTTGCCCCGGCGGCGATCTGCTGCCCTTCGACGCGACGCCGGCCGCACTGGAAGCGGTGGCGCCGGAATATCTGGCGGCCAATGCGCCGCGCTACCGCTATTACGGCTATCGCCTGAAAGCGCGCCGCTGAGCCAATCAATCAAGTGATGAAATCCTACGTCGTCGGCGGTGCGGTGCGCGATCGGCTGCTCGGACTTCCCGTGCAGGACCACGACCATGTCGTCGTCGGCGCGACGCCGGAGGACATGCTGGCGCGCGGCTTCAAGCCGGTCGGCAAGGATTTTCCCGTTTTCCTGCATCCCGACAGCCACGAGGAATACGCCCTGGCGCGCACCGAGCGCAAGACGGCGCCGGGCTACAAGGGCTTCGTCTTTCATGCCGAGCCCGACGTCACGCTGGAAGAAGACCTGGCGCGGCGCGACCTCACCATCAACGCCATTGCGCAGGACGAGTCGGGCGCACTGGTCGATCCCTTCGGCGGACAGGCCGATCTCGCCGCGCGCGTGCTGCGCCATGTCGGCCCGGCCTTCGCCGAGGATCCCGTACGCGTGCTGCGCGTGGCGCGCTTCGCCGCGCGCTTTCCCGATTTCCATGTGGCGGAGGATACCCTCGCGCTGATGCGCCTGATGGCGGACAACGGCGAGGTAGACCACCTGGTGCCGGAGCGCGTCTGGCAGGAGCTTTCGCGCGGCCTGATGGAGGCGCGGCCCTCGCGCATGTTCGAGGTGCTGCACGCCTGCGGCGCGCTGGCGAAGGTGCTGCCCGAGCTTGACCGCCTGTTCGGCGTGCCGCAGCCGGCCGAGCACCATCCGGAAGTGGACACCGGCGCGCACATCCTGCGCGTCGTCGACCAGGCGGCGTCGCGCCATTTCCCCCTGCCGGTGCGCTATGCCGCCCTGCTGCACGACCTCGGCAAGGGTGCCACGCCGCATGCGGAATGGCCGCATCATTACGGCCACGAAGCAACCGGCGCGGCCCTGGTCGAGACCGTCTCCGAGCGACTGCGCGCGCCGGCGGACTGCCGCGACCTGGCCGTGCTGGCGGCGCGCGAGCACGGCGTCATCCACGATGCCGCCTCGTTGCGTCCGGCCACCGTCGTCAGGCTGCTCGAGCGGGTTGACGCGCTGCGCCGGCCGGAGCGCTTCGGGCAGCTGCTGGAGGCCTGCGAATGCGATTTCCGCGGCCGGCCCGGCTGGGAGGACAGGCCGTGGACGGCGGGCGATATCCTGCGCCGGGCACTCGCCGCCGTGCAGGCGGTGGACGCCGGCGCCATCGCCACCGCCACGACCGACAAGGCGCAGATTGCGCAGCGCATCCACGAGGCGCGCGTGGCCGCTCTAAAAAAATCGCCGTCTTGCGAGGACTGACTTTTAATTTCGGCATAACGCGCTGCGCGCATTAGCCTTCACTGAAACATTTTTGAAAATAATGTTTTCATGCAAAAGAAAATAGTCCCATTGCTTCTGGCGTTGCTTGCCGGCGCCTCGTCCGCGCTTGCGCAGGAACTTCCCGCAGAACAGCAGCCCGCCGCGCAGGAAAAACCGGCGGAAACCGCCCCCGTTCGCAGCGCCGAGGAGCAAATGGCCGCCTTGCGGCCGGTGCTGATCGGCAAGCGCTATATGGACCAGGCGCGCAAGCGCCTCGCCGTGCAGCTGGCGCGCATGAGCCGCAACCAGGACGACCCCGGCCCGTGGATCGAGGACAACGCCCTGGTGGTGCGCGATTTCCTCGCCGACGTGCAGATCATGTATGCCCTCGAGTTCAGGGAAGGGGCGCAAATCGTCTCGCACGGCATGATGAAGTCCTGGGGCATGGATCCGGAGCGCCTGCACCAGCGCGCCCTGGCCAACCTCGACCGCGCGCACGGCGAGATCGCCATCAAGCAGGTCGGCAAACTACCCTGGCTGCACGTCATCGAAACCGGGGACGGCTACGCTGCCAGCCGCGCCCTGTTGCACTGGCGCTGGGCGGAATTGACCCTGACACTGGGCGACCTGCTCATTCTCGGCATGCCGACGCGCGACGTGGTGGTGTTCACTTCGACTCAGGAGCCGGAGAAGGTCGAGCAGATGCGTGAAACCGTGGAGACCGTGGAACGCCACCAGGGCCGCCCCGTCTCGAGAAAGCTGTTCCAGTGGACGCCGCAGGGCTGGCAGGAATATGAGGGCCAACCCCTCGCTCCCCTTCCCAAGGAAGGGGATGACTGCGGCTCGCTTCGCTCGCAGACCAAAGACTGTCCCGCCTTGGGGCGGCCCGGCGGCGGGACGCTAGACCAGCCGGTACAGCAGCGTGGCGAGCAGGGAGAGCAGCAGGGTGGTGCCGAAGGGAAAGTGGTAGAGGCGCCCGCGAAAACGGAAGCTGAAGTCGCCCGGCAGGCGGCCGATGCGCAGGAAGGCGGCCAGCCGCGGCAGGAAGACGCCGGCAATCAGCACCGTGATCAGCAGGGCAATCAGCCACTTCAACATCGATAACGAGGAAAGCTACACGATGATCGAACTATACACATGGGGCACGCCCAACGGCCGCAAGGTCTCCGTCATGCTGGAAGAGTGCGGTCTCCCCTATCGGGTGCACAAGATCGACATCATGAAAGGGGAGCAGTTCGCGCCGGCCTACCTCGCCATCAACCCGAACGGAAAGATCCCGTCCATCGTCGATCCGGGCGGCCCGGACGGCAAACCGATCAAGATGATGGAGTCCGGCGCCATTCTCGTTTACCTTGCGGGCAAGACCGGCCGTTTCCTGCCCGCCTCGGTGCGCGGCAAATACGAGGCCCTGCAGTGGCTGATGTTCCAGATGGGCGGCGTCGGGCCGATGTTCGGCCAGACCCATCATTTCCTGCGCTTTGCCCCGGAGAAGGTGGACTACGCCATCGGCCGCTACACCAAGGAGACGGCGCGGCTCTACGGCGTGCTGAATGCCCGTCTGGAACAGCACGAATACCTGGCTGACGAGTACTCGATCGCCGACATTGCAACCTTCCCCTGGGTGGCGCGCCACGAGTGGCACGAGGTGGCGCTGGCCACCTATCCCAACGTCCTGCGCTGGTTCAAGTCCGTCGCCAACCGCCCGGCCGTGCAGCGCGGCATGGCCGTGCCTGGCTGATGAGCGGTGCTCGATTCGGCGGGCTGGAAGTCATCAGCCGCCAGCCGCCGGCAAAACGCTCCAGCGTTTCGGTGGAGGCTAATGCCCGCGGCGCGGGCGTTA
>Ga0172380_10009027_pt1 | contig 10719 bp, 7 predicted proteins | sample Leawe162metaG_FD_119747 | JGI IMG/M metagenome (GOLD analysis project Ga0172380, IMG submission 119747) | Leachate microbial communities from a municipal landfill in Southern Ontario, Canada - Leachate well 162 metaG | ecosystem: Engineered > Solid waste > Landfill > Unclassified | place...
GCCACCAAGAATTTCCACCAGTCCGTTGTACCTACCGCCTCCCACGATCGTGCCCTGTCTTGACTTGTCATTTTTTTCTACAATCTCAAAGACAGTGTTCGAATAGTAATCCAGGCCACGCACTAGTGTCGGTGCTAGATCATACTTAATATCGAAATAATCGAGCAATTCCAGAGTTTCCTGGAAATGTTTCTTACAGTCAGTACAAAGACTATCGAGCATTATCGGGGCATCTTTGGTAATCTCTTGGCATTTTTCAGTTTTACAATCCAATAGTCTAAGTGGATTGATCTCGTATCTGTTTTGACAATCTGGGCAAAGTTCGGAGAGATGGTCTTTGTAGTATTTTTTGAGCTTAGTCAAATATTTGGGGCGGCATTTCGGACAGCCGATCGAGTTAGTATTCACTATTAGATTTTTCAAACCCAAACGAGACAAGATTTCCCAAGCAGACATGATGGCAAGGTAGTCGGACGAAGCTGTTTCGTCACCAATTATCTCAATGCCTCCTTGATAAAATTCTCTATACCTTCCCTTTTGCGGTCTCTCGTGGCGAAACATCGCACCAAGGTAATAGAGCCGTACTGGCTGAGGCAAGCTGCTCATCCCGTTTTGGATGAAAGCTCTGACAGCGCCTGCTGTACCTTCCGGGCGGAGACAGTATTTGACTGACTCTTCATCTTTGCGTGATTCTAGCGCAAACATCTCTTTTTGAACTATATCTGTCTGCTCGCCGATCCCTTTCTTGTAGATTTCACAATTTTCGAAGTGAGGGAGATCAATTCTACCAAAACCTAAGCCCTGCAAGGTATTCTCGGCGACGGCACGGACTTTTTGCCAATATGGCTGTTCTTCTGGCAAAATATCTTTTGTGCCACGTGGAGTTTGGAAATTAAGCTTTGACATAATTGCTCCTATTAGTAATCTTGCCTCATGTTAGCAAGACCACAATTAAAAATCAAATATGGATTAATAGTGCTAGATTTCGATAATTCGTTTTGGATCAGCACCAAGTAAGCGTTTACAGTCCTGTCTGTGGATTTTGATGACATGTTCTCGCCCCAAATAGCCAACTTTTTTGTCGGAAATCCTTGGTTTGCAGCAGCTCGCAAACTCATGCTTGATTCCCTCTAAAGGATCCAAATTATCGCTTGCTGTGACCACGATTTTCTTTTTTCTTTTCTCACTGGTATTCAAACCTGGATACAGGGCTTTGGCTAATTTGACTGCCTTTAGAGCGTTCTCGCCGACAGCGACAAGCGCTCGCTTGAATGATTTGTATGGTAATGTTTGATCGCGGATTGTATCTTTTTCTGTCACTTCTGCTGCTAAGCCAAACTTTTTGTAAATATCACGAAGTTTTTTCATTCCTCTTGATATGAGATTTTGTTCTTCAATTTTTCGTAAGTGCGAACGAATATGCTGTCTTGCTTGAGATGTAGCAGCATAGCGAAGCCATTCACGTTTGGGGGAGTTGTTCTTATTTGTCATCAGCTCCAATGTATCACCTGTCTGCAATGGGGTGCTGATCGATACAAGTCGGTTGTTGATTCTAGCTCCAGATAAGTGGTTGCCAAGATCAGAGTGGATGCGATAGGCAAAATCAATTGCTACTGCCCCTTTTGGTAATCGAACAATATCACCCTTTGGTGTGAAAACAAATATCTGATCAGCGAATAATTGATCTTTTAGTTCTGTCAAAAATTGACCGTTGTCGTTTATCTCTTTCAATTTTTCGAGCTCCCTTGCCCAACCTAGCTGAGCATTTTGGGATGAGATTTTATTGACGGTCTCCTTGTATCCCCAGTGCGAAGTCAGAGGGCCGTACTCCGCTAGCTGGTGCATCTCGCTAGTTCTTATTTGTATCTCAAATATATCATCATTCTTACTTCGAACAGTTGTATGTACCGATTGGTATCCGTTGCTTTTTGGTTTGGCGATATAGTCATCGATTTGATTTGGCACTGGTTCATAAAGCGAATGGACTATCCCGAGTGCGGAATAGCACTCCCCTATTTCCTTGACAATAATTCTCATGGCGACTATATCGTAAATCGTTTGAAGGCTGCCCTTCCTTAACAATTTTTTGTACAAGCTATATTGACCTTTGGCTCGGCCTGAAATTTGCAGAAGATGTACTCCTTGTTTTTCTAAGGAGCCCTTCACTTCTGGCGTCAACTTTTTGACGGCCTTCTCGGGATTTATGTATAGTGCCTTTATTTCATTGCGGAATTTCGAATACTCTTCAGGGTATGCATAAGGAAAGGCAGCATCTTCAAGCAGAGTTTTTATTTTCCCCATTCCTAGTCGTTCGGCGATAGGTGCAAAAATCTGAATTGTCTCTCTTGCATAAAATTTTTGTTTTTCTGGTTTGAGCCAGCGGACAGTTCTGATATTATCTAGTCTGTCATAAAGTTTGACGATAATTGCTCCGGGATTTGAGGTCAGCGCAAATATTATTTTGCGATAATTATCTGTCTGATCAAGGAAGCGCTCAGTGTCCTCAAATATTTTTGATTTATCCTGGAGCCTTACTTTGGATACTTTAGTGACTCCTTCGACCATCCTGCAGATCGGTTCTCCAAAAAGTTTTTTAATCTCATCTCTATTGCTGTCGGTATCCTCAAGAATATCATGGAGTAATCCCGTGATCGCAATCTGAATATTGTATCCATCCTGCAAGAGGGTTAGCGCGACCCTGGCAGGGTGTTCGATATATGGTTCACCCGAAAAACGTTTTTGTGTTTCGTGCTTCTCTTTCGAGAATTTGTAGGCCATAGATAACGCTTCGATATCAGGTAGGCTAAAACTGTCCAAATATGGATGGTATGATTTTGGAAGTTCGTTTTGCATAATTAATCTCCTTAGGCCAGAACAATCTGGTCTTTGTCGATTTTACACTCGATAGTGCTGCCACTTTGATATTTATCAGCCAGTATTGCATCGGTGATACAATTTTCCATATGGTCAGAGATATATTTCCTGATTGGGCGAGCTCCGTACCGAGCGTCATAGCTTTTCTTTGCGATAAAGTCGCGAACGACAAGTGGGATTTCTAGTCTAAATCCTTGTTGCAAAAGGCGTATCTCTAATTCTTTGAGCTGTAGGTCGACAATAGTTCGCAAACTCTGATCTTTAAGTGGATAAAATATAATTACTTTGTCTAGGCGGTTGATAAATTCAGGCCGAAATGTCCTATCGACAGTATCTAAGATACTCGATTTAAGGCGGTCATATTGTGTTTGATCGTCAGACTTCGTGAATCCGATAGTGAGCTGGTTTCTCAAAACATCTGTGCCCAAGTTTGAAGTCATTATAATAATGGTATTTTTAAAATCGATCTTGCGCCCCTTTGCGTCGGTAAGGATTCCATCTTCCATTATCTGGAGCAAGATATTGAAAACTTCAGGGTGAGCCTTCTCTACTTCATCAAAAAGTATAACTTGATATGGATTCTTGCGAACGCGCTCAGTTAATTTCCCGCCTTCATCATAACCAATGTACCCAGCTGGGGCTCCGATTAATCGAGCAACATTGTGCTTTTCCATAAATTCAGACATGTCAATCTTGAAAAGATTATCAATGCTCCCAAAAACTTCCCGTGCCAGTACTTTGGCTAGCTCTGTCTTGCCTACTCCCGTGGGGCCGAGAAAGATAAATGAGCCTATTGGGCGCTTCGGATTGCCGATTCCAACTCTAGAACGTTTGATCGCTTGCGATATTTCAGTGATTGCCTCATCTTGGCCGATAACGAATTTTTTTAGTGTTTTTGAAAGATTAAGGAAGCTTTTTTTCTCTTTTTTGGTCAAAGAGACGACAGGCACTCCGGTCCAATCAGAAACTAATTTCGCGATCTGGTCTGAATCGATAATTGTTTTATTTTTTAAATTTTGTTCTGTTTTGAGATTGGCTAGCTCGATTTCCAGCTCGGACTCTTCTTCTTTGAGTTTGGCGGCTTCATCATACCGTTCATCAGAAATGGCTTTTTCTTTTTTCTTTCTCGCCAAGGTCAATACCTTGTTTATCTGGCTGGCTTTATCGTTGTCAGGATTTTTGTTGGCTGCACAGGCTCCCGCTTCATCCAAGAGATCGATCGCTTTGTCAGGCAGAGATCGATCGTGAATGTATCGATCAGAGAGGTTTACAGCAGCGCTGATGGCATCTTCAGTGTAGACTACATGATGAAAAGACTCGTAGTGTGACTTTAGACCATTCAATATCTGAACTGTTTCAGAAACAGTTGGTGGCAGAACATGCACAGGTTGAAAACGCCGTTCGAAAGCCGGGTCCTTCTCGATGTGTTTTTTGTATTCGTCAAAAGTTGTGGAGCCTATAAGCCGAAGCTGACCTTTGGCAAGCATTGGCTTCAAAAGGTTTGCTGCATCGATGGATCCTTCAGTTGATCCGGCACCTACCATCATATGAATTTCATCCACGAATAAAATGACGTTGCCACGCTTGTCGATCTCGGCCAAAATTTTCTTTATTCTACTCTCGAATTGTCCTCGATACATTGTACCAGCTAGTATTGATCCAAGATCTAGAGACATTATTTCGCAATTTTGCAGTTTACTAGGTGCAAAATTGCGGGCGATTCTTTGTGCGAGTCCCTCAACTATTGCGGTCTTGCCAACGCCAGGTTCACCAACCAAAATGGGGTTATTTTTGGTTCGACGAGACAAGATCTGAACTATTCGTCCGATTTCCTTTTCGCGACCGATTACAGGGTCAAGTTTCCCATCCTTAGCCATCTTGGTCAAATTATTTGAGAATTGTTCTAGAACGGAGTCTTTCTTCACGGGAGTAGCTGGTGATTGCAAAAAAGGTATTGGGCTGGATCCGAGAAAGCTTTCGTCCATTCCCTCTGACATTATGTTTTCTATCGGCATCTGTTCGATCAGAGAATCATGCTGATTAAATGATTTGCCAATTCCTTTGAATATTGTTTCTATCTGGCGCTTGATCTTCTTGGGATCAATCCCTGCTCTTTCTATTATGAGAAATGAATTGAATCCCTTATTGGATATTAAGGCTAAAAGTAGGTGCTCAGATCCAATCGTAGCATGATTATATTTCGCTGCGTATTGAACTGAAAGCTGTATTGATTTCTTGGCGTCCTCTGAAATATTATAGGAAACTCCCTGATTGTGATCTATTAAGTTTGCGATAAGGTCGATACGATCAGCCGATATATCAAAAGAAGTAAGAATTTCGTAGGCAAGTGTTTCTTTGTTCAAAAGCAGAGATAGGAGTTGATGCTCTGTGTTAAGTGCAGAATTGCGAGACTTAGCAATTTGCTCAGAGTTCAGAATGGTCTTCTTAAGGTTGGGCGTAAATTTTTTGAATATATCGTTGTTCATATGATTGAAATCGAGTCAAATCTAAATTGAGCTATTATTATACCAGTGTGTGCAAGTAGAGAGTAATTTCTAATTAACCTAATTACTCTAATTAACCCATTCGGCTTCGCTCAGGGCAAGCTCTAAACAAACCCGGAGCTCTAAATTAGCGATTCGAACTTGGATCTTGTTTAGATTAATTAGGAATTAGAAATTAGAGCAATTTAATTTACTCTTCTGATTTTTTTTTGCGTATAGATTTCTTCTTTGGAGATTCGGCTACTTCGCTATTGATCTCTTGGCCGGACTCATGAGCTTCTTCTAGTTCTTCGTTGAATTTGATATCGATTCCCCAGCCAGTAAGTTTTGAGGCTAGGCGTACATTTTGACCATTTTTACCGATTGCAAGCGAGAGATTATCCTTATCTACGTAGACTGTTGCCTTGCTATCCTTGGATGAAAGTGAGATATGGCGTGTTTTTGCTGGTGAGAGAGCGTTGCTGATAAATTGCTCAATGTCGTCATCCCAAAGGACAATATCAATTTTCTCAATACCGATCTCATCTAGAACAGCCTGAACGCGAGTGCCGCGTTGGCCGACACATGCTCCGACTGGGTCTATCTTTTCTTCAGTTGCAATCACGGCGATCTTGGTGCGGGAGCCAGCTTCGCGAGCGAGACTCTTGATTTCGACAGTGCCTGCCGGAATCTCTGGGACCTCAACCTCGAAGAGCCCCTTGATTAGATTTTCATCAGCTCTTGAAACAATAATTTGAGGACCCTTGACCGACTGAGAGACCTCCTTGACGTAGACCTTGATACGTTGGCCGATATAATAACGCTCGCCCTGAATTTGTTCTGAAGGGTATAGAATTCCATTGGCTTTATTTAGGGTCACAATGACATTCCGACCGTCAACTTGAGATACGGTTGCATTAACAACCTTGTTTTCCTTATCTTTGAACTCGTTGAAGAGAAGATCTCTCTCTGCTTCGCGAATGCGTTGTATTATGACCTGCTTAGCAGTCTGAGCGGCAATCCGTCCGAATTCCTCATGGTCAGGCAGTGGGACGATAACTTCTTTGCCATATTCAGCTGCAGGATCAATCTCTTTGGCTTCATCTAGGGTGAGCTCGTGTTCATGTTCCTTGATCTCTTCAGGGTCCTCGATTACATCGTAAACACGGAACATTGAGGCTTTGCCAGTCTCAGGATTCAGCTTTGACCTGATAATCTGTTTTGGCTTACCATAGTCTTTGCGGTAAGCAGCTGCAAGAGCGGCCTCTACTGTCTCAATGACAATATCAATGTCAAGGCCTTTTTCTTCACATAGGTCTTCGATGGCGGCCATAAATGGATTAATCTTTTTCATACGGTTCCTTTTGTTATTTTGCGTTTTAATTATATCAGTTTGATGCAAGTCGGGTAAGTGGCAGAGGGGCTGAGAGGCGGAGAGGCAAATTTAGATTCAATAAAGTGCCACTTAGTCGTTGCCCCCGTCCCTATTTAAACAAGAAAGTGGGCCAATCTGGTCCACGTTTCATTGCTAAATATACTCTAGTTTATTGATTTGTCAAGAGAAAGGTGAACATGGAGGTTCTGAGTTTCTTCAGTTCGGAAGTTCGGGTCTCTGGCCCTCTGACCCTCTGAACCTATTCCTATATCACTCCTAGATCGCACAACCTTCCATATAATTGTCAGCTGCATCGACAACCTTCTTCAATACTTTGATGGCTTCAAGGGGATAGTCGCCGTTTGCTGTCTCGTCAGACAGCCATACATAGTGCGCGCCCTCAAAAACAGCGTTTGAGATATCAGAAACTTCAGCACGTGTTGGATAAGGCGCCTTGGTCATATTTTTGAGCATTTGTGTTGCGACTACAGCAGGCTTCAAGTGTTGGTGAGATTTTCTGAGCAATCTCTTTTGGATAATAGGCAGCTGCTCGTATGGTGTCTCAACGCCGAGATCGCCCCTGGCAATAATCACGATATCAGACGCGTCTATAATTTCATCGATGTGATTTAGTGCTTCTCTACGCTCGATCTTGGACATAATCTTGACTGGTCGATCGCCAATTATTTTGCGGATACGATTGAGCTCATCGGCTGAGCCGACGAAAGAAAGTGCTACATAGTCAACGCCAACTGAGAGAACATAATCTAGGTCTCGGAGATCTTTATCAGTAATCGATGATGTCGTAAGCTTAGTAGTTGGCAGATTGAGCGCTTTTCTGGGATAGATGACGCCGCCGACAAGCACTTTGGCTTCAAATTTGTGGCTATCTGGGATTGTCTTTGTGATCTCGAGCTCAATCATACCCGATTCGATCAACATCGGATCGCCGACCTCAACATCAGCATGCAAGTATGGATCAGTGATGATTAGCTCATCAGGCTGTTTGTCTTCACCCGGAGTAGTGACAAATTTCAAAATATCGCCATCGTTAACCTTGATTCCCTTCTTAGGGATATTTTCGCCAAGTCGGATGCTCGGTCCACGCAGATCAGCCTGAATTTTGACATTAAGATTGTGTTTCTTGTTTACTGCCTTGATAGTGTCATATCGAGCCTTGTACTCATCGTAAGTGCAGTGAGCAAAATTGTTGCGCATAATATTCATGCCAGCTAGAGCAAGCTTTTCGATCATTTCTGGTGTATCTGAAGATGGACCGATGGTTGCGATAATTTGTGTGCTCATAAAAACCTCGTTAAACTATTAAATATAATATTGTTTCTGAATTGAACTTTGATACTTTACCAGTTGTGGCTTTCTTAGTCAATCAGTGGTCAGTTGACAATCGTTAATTTAACTCATATAATATCGCCAACGTTGCAACGAAGGAGTATGTGTTGATGTCAAATCTTCATCTGAATATCGTATTTCCTTGGCAGCATGCAGACGTCATTATCCCTGCACCAGCGTATACGATGGGTAGGCCCAACAAATTGATCGAGGATGCAATAGAAAAGGCGCTCAATATCTTACTCAAACGTGGGGATTCTCATGTTGAGAAGGTAAATGGCGCTTACGTCCTGCAAGTTGATGCTGAAAACGCCTTTTCGCTCAAGCAAGTATTTGAGTGTATAGGTACACACTGGGAGATAGTTAAGGTGATCCCCTGGGATGTACGTGCCAAAGATGCTAGGGTGACGAGTACCCCAATGCAGCACGTCGCCCAAGCTACTCTGGATCGGTCTCCGGGCGACTTCTGGCAATAATTCCCTTTGCCTCAACCGAGCGATCAAGCTCGAATGCGCCGCGCTCCAAGTACTCTCACTTGGAGCGTGTGTCACTCGATCTTAGGCGTGTCTACCATTGACATTTTGTGCGATATATGATATAATTATAATATGCACAGTTCGTGATTGGTCTGGAATTGGCGAGACTCTTTAATTGCTCGCCCGATCCAGTACCCATTACAGCCGTCCCTTAGGAGGACAATTCGATGAAAATGCTCATGTCCGCGCGCTTTGCGCGCAAATTCTTTAATTTGGCAGTGGTTGCGATGTTCCTTTTGGCCCATGACATTGCAATCTTACTGCTGATACCGGCCGCTGTGCCGGTCACTTTCCCAGCCTTGTTCGTACTGGCTGGGCTGGTCATCCTTGGCGTTTTGGGTATAATGCCCCGGCTTATCAAGAAAATTGCTCTCTCGAGCGTCTTCTTGCGCCGATGTGACGCCGAGCGCCGGGCTCGGTCGACCGAGCGCATAATGCGCCAGGCTGACCGACACGCTCACGAATGTCGCGTGAATAGTGCCCTGTTGGGCTACACTCACGCACAAGCCCGTGCGCAAGCAATAATAGATCATGCTCGATGGTTCGCGGAGGACTTGATGTCCTGGCGTATCCGCCACAGAGCCTAATCCGACCCCCATATTGACAAAGCCTTCCGCTTTCCTCAAGTGGGGGTTTTGTTATTCAAGCGCTTATTGTGCGAGCTGATATAATACTTTTATCTCGATCTCTGGAGTACCTATGGAGCAATATTTGAACGCAGCCCGAGAAAATGAGCCGCTTCTGACAAGGCCCGTTGTTTTGGTACTGATTGGCCTCGCAATCGTGATTCTGTCCCTTTGCTATGCTGACTTGCCTGAAGAGTGGTGGATGCTGCCGTCGGCCCTAATTTTGGGCTTTTTTCTTTCCGGCCTAGGAATTATCCTAGGCCTTACTCGCTCATAGCTGAGCATGCCCAGGCGCGAAGCATCACTGCTCTGCGCCTTTTTATTATAGTTTCATTCTTATTAGAGAGTCAGTTGGCACAAATTTGTCGAAAGGAATCTCGATGATGTAGCCAGAGTGAGCTGTATCGATAATTTCATCTTTACGAGATATTTTTGTAATTTTAGTCTTAAATATTTTACCTGGCGTCATTATCTCAATCTTTGCGCCGGTAGGAAGATAATTTTTGCCCTCAAGCTTGAGTAGTTTATTTTTTTCGTCATACGAGATGACTCGGCCGACATAGCCCCACTCACTCTTTGTCTTGGCGCTTTTGTAATTATTTGTGTCTTTATCTGGCTTGGAATAATAAAATCCAGTAGTCAGTCCCCTGTTGGCGGCTTTGGCTACTTCTTTTTTAAAATTTAACTTGTCTTTCTTATATTTGGTCGGATTTTGAAAAAGAAGGTCGATAGCTTGGCGATAGGCGCGAATGATTGTGGCGACGTAATATTCAGATTTGAGCCTTCCTTCGATTTTCAAGGACATAACGCCAGCCTCGACGAGATCTTCGAGATGATCGATCATGCAGAGATCCTTCGAATTTAAAATATGAGTCCCCTCTTCGTCTTCATAGATTGGAAAATATTCGCCTGGTCGATATTCTTCTTCTAGAGCGTACATTTTGTATTTGAAGCGGCAGGCCTGAATACATGTACCTTTATTGGGATCACGTCCCGTCATATAGTTTGAAATCTGGCAACGGCCCGAGTGTGCCATACACATCGCTCCGTGGACAAAACATTCAAGTTGAACTTCTGGAACTTCCGCGTTAATTTTGGCGATCTCCTTGAGTCTTAATTCTCGAGCCAAGACGATCCGCTCGACGCCCTGTTTTGCCCAAAATCGAGCTGAGAGTTGATTGGTAGTATTCGCCTGAGTTGAAAGGTGGATAGGAATATCGAAATTCTCTTTGACGTAAGTCAGTATTCCAGGATCGGCGATAATTAATGCATCAGGACTGAGCTTCAAAAGCTTTGCGACATGGTTTTTGAGTTTAGCTATCTCAGATGCATGAGGAAAGGCGTTGAGCGTGACGTACACCTTTTTGTCGATCGAATGAGCATATTTGATGCCTTCGGCCAAAGATTTTAAGTCAAAACCAACTCGCGAGCGCATAGCAAAGGATGGCGTGCCGCAATAGACTGCATCGGCGCCA
>Ga0172380_10009028_pt1 | contig 10719 bp, 11 predicted proteins | sample Leawe162metaG_FD_119747 | JGI IMG/M metagenome (GOLD analysis project Ga0172380, IMG submission 119747) | Leachate microbial communities from a municipal landfill in Southern Ontario, Canada - Leachate well 162 metaG | ecosystem: Engineered > Solid waste > Landfill > Unclassified | place...
ATGGGCTAAGGTTATGCAGGAAATAGTCCCTGATCTTGATAGAATAGGCTTACAACAAGGAAAAAAGAATTTCAAGTATTGGGAAGTCATGATGGTCAAGTATGCTGGTTATAGCAAGGTTCCCATGGCGCAGAGCAACGTAGTCGTGATGGTGAAAGATTACAACGATGTAGAGGTATCCGAGTAGCACCCCTGTCCGTTTCGTGCGTTCTAGACCCCTTGTAGCGCGTCATATCTCAAAAGGCCTTAGCCTAACGTGCTTAGTAGTGCACTACGTGGCGTAATACGCCCATACTTTGGCACTCCCGTATCCCGATTGCCAATTTCCCCTAGAAAAAGAATAAAAAAGAGGTAGGGGCGGGTAAATTTGATACTTCTCGTTCCGAAACTGTGGTCATTTTCCTATAGCGCCCATGATATAATACTGGTATTGACATTGGATGACGTTGTGTTACAATAGATGACATTGTAGGTAAGTTTATGATGGGTAGGGTTATGATGAAGGACCGGTTGGTAAGTTTGCGGTTGGATGTGTCGACGTATGGCAGATTGAGGGACATGGCTATTGAGCAGGGTTTGGGTCCGAGTACTTTGGCGAGAATATTAGTGACAAAGGGTCTTGGTAACATTCCACTCATGCAGTATCCAGATGGTAGTAGGGTGGCCTTTGAGATAAAAGAGAAGATTTCTGATCCAAAGATGGTAGACGTGATTACATTCGATGACACTTTAGACGAATACGGTATTACAAAGTATTTGGAGATGAACAAAAAAGATGAGGACTTAGAGTTTAATGAGATGAATTCTGATACGAGGGGAAAATTAAGGAAGGATGTGGAGTGGGTCAGGTCGACATATGGTAACGATACGAATAATTATCGTATTGGGATAGCAAAAGTGGCGAGAAAATATGGCTTACTAGAGAAAAAAGAGGTTCTTGTTTCTAACGGAGGTGTTACCTTTAATTCTACGAGACCCGCGCCTGATATAAATCCTATAAGCAAGGCAGACCAGATTAAGTGGATGAAGAAGTCAAAAAAGAAAGGAAAGCTATGAGAGAAATAAAGTTTAGGGCGTGGGACAGAAAAAGAAAAATTATGATCGGGAGCGACTATCCAGATAATTGGGATGATGACGTTGATAGTAAAGACGAATGGTGGGAAGACGTAGATATGATGTGCTTGACTGGAATTGAGGACGCCGTCGATAATGAGAACCTTTTTATTATGCAGTACATAGGTTTGACTGATTGTAGTGACAAGAAAATCTACGAGGGAGATATTGTAAAGTGTTTTCTTAACTGTGACGGTCAGGACATTCTAATGGACGAGTACAACAATGGGCCGAAAGGAATTGTCTTGATCTTCTGGGATTATGCTGGATTTTGCGCTGAGGTTATTAAAAAACCTAAAGGATACCTTGCAAACTATATCGACCTGGTAGACTGCACGACCCTTCGTGTTCTAGGCAACGTTTTTGAGAATCCAGAACTGCTTAAAAAGAAACCGTATGAGTTCGAGGGGTTCTCTATGAAGGGTGGTGGAGATATCAAAACTTATAGCGACTAATAAATGCCCGAACAGATAAGGATTCCATACAACTTCGTAGAACGGGAGTACCAGCTTCCTTTAATGAAGGCGATCTGTTCCAAGAAGTTCGATAGGGCGGTAGCAGTTTGGAATCGCCGCTCAGGTAAAGATAAAACGTGTCTCAATATAATGATGGTACGAGCCATGAAAGAGGTCGGCTCTTACTTCTATTTATTCCCAACCTACGAGCAGGGCCGCAAAATTATGTGGGACGGTATAGACCGAGACGGATTCCGTTTCATGGACCATATTCCGAAAGCGGTACGCAAGAAGACTGATAACGCGCATATGTCTATAGACTTAGCAAACGGGAGTAACTTCAGAATTGTAGGAACGGACGACGTGGATTCTCTGGTCGGTACGAACCCTTTAGGATGCGTCTTTTCTGAGTACCCGCTTCAGGACCCGAAAGCGTGGGACTTCATTCGACCTATACTTGCGGAAAATAAAGGATGGGCGATTTTTGCGTATACTCCACGCGGTAAGAACCACGGTTGGGATATTTACGATATGGCTAAACACGACCACCACTGGTTCTGTGAAAGACTTACCGCAAATGATACTAAGTGTATTCCAGAAGAGGTGCTGAAAAAAGAGAGAGAGGAAATCGTGGCGATCCATGGAGACGACGCCCTCTACCAGCAGGAATATATGTGCAGTTTTGAAGTTCCTATGCAGGGCGCATACTACGCTCTGCAGCTGCAAACCGCCTACGACGAGGCTAGAATTACTCGCGTACCATACGACCCCCGCTTACCAGTCAATACCTATTGGGATCTCGGTATGTCAGATACTACCGCTATCTGGTTTGTCCAGTTTGTAGGTAAAGAGATTCATTTCATAGATTGTCTGGAAGCCTCTGGAGAATCCCTGCAATATTATATTAGAGAACTGAAACAGAAGCCGTATGTGTATAGAGACCACTATGCACCCCACGATATCGAAGTCAGAGAGCTGAATACCGGCATGTCACGCAGACAAACTGCCCGCAATCTAGGTATACAATTCAGAATAGCCCCAAAACTGTCTATAGACGACGGTATACAAGCCGTTAGAACGGTGCTTAACATGTGCTACTTCGATGAGGTAAAATGCAAGCGAGGTCTGGACGCTCTTAAACAATACCATAAAGAATTCGACGATAAAAATAGAACCTACAAACCGCACCCAAAACACGATTGGTCTAGCAATTTCGCGGACAGCTTGAGGTATTTCGCGGTGTCGTACCGAGAATCCAACTCACGCGAAATACCTATAGAAGAACACGGAAGAAAACAAACAAGACGACAATCTATCGTCAATAAATTAACCGGCTGGTAATATGAAAAAACCATGCGAGCTGGAAAAAAGCATGGAAAAAGTGTTCGCCTCCCTGTTCTCTCGGTCACTCTCATACGTTATGACATTCGATAACCTTACTGTTATCTCAGAAAATGATAACGTACTACACCTTTCTGTAGACTTTACCGTGCTTTCTAAAGAAGAACGGGAAAAAAGAAAAAAGAATCCGTACTCCCTACATAATATGTTTCAAGAAAATAATGTACAAAATAACAAATAACGCTCTCTCAAAAGAACTTGCCCAATTCGATGTGCTCGATATATACGCACTTACTACCGAACAACTCGAATCTATATGTATCGATAAAGGAGTTGAGGTACTCTATAGACTCAATAACAAAAAAGAACGGCTCGGTATAGACAAAATCAGAACCGCCGAAAACCTGGAATCCAGATTCTCGGTATCCGAATATATGGGAGAACTACATTGGGAAGAAAGACACCGACTTCTTAACACCGAAGCCGGTATACTCGATCAAATCGCAGGACATACCGACGGAGACCAAACGTTTGAAACGTATTCCCGATATAAACTTGGCGTGTTCAAACTCAGACCTGGACAATCTGCCGACGTAGACTGGACACCACGCTGGATTAAAGAAGTGTTCGAACATAAACCGTTTAAAGAATTCTGTACACTTGAAGAACTCGGCGCCGCACCTATTGTATTAGAGCCTGGTAAAGAAGCCATAGAGGTATCAAAACTGGTGAGCCTGGACGACTTGGACTATGATGCCCTCCTGAAAGAGGCTCGGAAACGAGGCATTGTAAACCGCAGGGTAGTCAAGGATGAACTCGTCAAAAAAATACAGTACGCAATCCAACATCCAGAAGCACCAAACGAAGAACCAAACGAAGAACCAAACGAACCAAATACCAACGAATTAGATGAACAAATAGATACTCCTGTTGACGTTGCAGTCTGAGATGCGGTATTGTATAGTATAAATACGATTGACTACCCAAATCGTACACATTATGTCCGATTCAAACCAAATTACAAAGACGTTCGACCCAAATACTATCGATTTTCGGAAGTATAAAGGTAAATGGCAGACGAAAAAAGAGTTTGAAGTGGTAAACACGGTTAGAGATAGACTCTCGCTTATGCAAGCAGGACGCCGTACCTCTTGCCCATGGGCATCCGCTCCGTCAGAAAGCGGCAATATCGATACGTCATCATCAGAAGTAGAAGACGGATCCACCGGAAGCGATTATAAACCGCGGTGGGATATGGACTATAAACAATGGTCTATGTGGCACGAATACCTATCAGACCGATCTAACCTGAAATCCCCTATCACGTTCTCTCCTGTAGAAGCACTTATGGCAGATTTCCAGGAGAATAGACTCGGTATATCCCTTACTCCAACACAGGCAGAAGATAACCAGAAGGTGAAAATCTACGAGAAAATGAATACCTACTGGGAAAATAAGTCCGAAGTAGATAAGGTAAATAACGAGTGCATGCACGAATGCGCTATTACAGGAACCGCGTTTCGGTATGTTACCTGGCAACGCGTAGAACGAGAAGTAACCCTAATAGAGGGATCCCAGAAAGTTACCGAAGAAATACACCAGGTTATGAAATTCGGTACGAAAAGAGAAAAAGAAAAACTCGCAAAACGATTAAACGAAGATAAGAAACCCATTACGAAGAAAACGACTGTAGTCGAGTATGACGACGTAATACATATTCCCGTTAGCAACTACGAAGTGTTTGTAGACCCAGACGCACGACACCTACGCGCTCCAGCATACGAAGCTACTGACGCCTCGTGGAGACAACTACCGTCTGTCGAACAGTTCAGAAGAGAGTTTTCTAACTCGTCTGATCCGTTTATCATCCGAGAAAATATAGACAAAGTGGTTCCCGCAGCAGACGCAGAAGGTATGTACTTCGACGGAAACCCGTTCTTCTCCGCACCATCCGATATACTATCGCAAAACCAAATCGAGTTGTGGAGATATTTCAATAAGGCAACCGATAAATATATCGTTATCGCAAACGATGTGATTATCCGAGACGGTCCGCTACCGTTTAACCATAAACAAATCCCGCTTGCAGAACATCGGTTTATCAAGTGGCCACAACAATTCTACGGAATCGGTGTCGCTGCCGTTCTGGAAAGTCTGCAATCAGAAGACGAGACGCTTCGAAATATGATGTTAGAGCAGCTAAAACTGGAAATCAATCCACCCCTGTTTATTAACCAGGATATGTACGAAGATGTAGATTCAGGATGGGATAGAATAGAACCAGGGCTCAAAGTGTCCGTTTCTGGAGACCCAAACCAAGGCATATCATGGCTTAGAAGCTCTGGATACAAGCCCGAATACGTCGAAATGAGAAAATCCATAGAATCAGACGCGCTGAAAACGTCTGGAATAAACCCGCTTATGTACTCTATGCCAAAGCCGTATGAAGCGGTTAGAACCAATATTATGGCCATGGAATCGTCTCTAAAAATGATTAAGAAAGGTATCCGAAACTACGCAGAAGGATACCGAGACGCACGGCTACAAGGGCTGAAAATTATGCAACAATATTACCCGCTTTCGTATATTGAGGAATTAAACGAGCAGACCGGAGAGAAGAAAATGAAAGGAAGAACCATTCCGGTAAGAGGAATCTCGATTACAGACGAACGAGACGAATTTGGAAAACTGACTCAGATTAACGAGCGGAAACTAGAGAACCCAAACGAAATTACCAACCTAGAACTGAAACCAGAATACTTGGACCTGACCGGAGACATAGACGTTTCTATAGACGTAGACACGATAGCTCCAACGTCCAAGGCGATGAAAATGCAAAACGCAGAACGGTTCTTACAACAACTTGTTCCGATACTATCCAACCCGCAACTCAGAAACGATCCGTCCGTTCAGGGGTTACTTCGGTATTATTACGACCTGTACGGAGTGCCAAAAGAAGTTTCCGATATGCTTACCGAAGCGCCGTCTAGAGACGGACTTATTCGCGCTGATATACAAAATACACAACTTATGGCTGGACAATTAGTGCCTCCATTCTCTGGGGAAAACCAAGACCATATTAAAAGACACCAGGAATACCTGATCGAACTGGTTACACAACGTGAAAATATGTCCAGAGAACCCAATACCGCATTACAACAGATGAACGATTTAAGCCGCACAATCGCGCTTCTTGCTAAACATATAGAAGGAGACTCCATTCCGAAAGAACTTGGCGGCCAATATGCCTCGAAACAAGCCGCTCCTCAACAGCCCCAGTCACCACAACAAATGCCACCTCAAGGACCGCCTATGCCACAAGGAGGACCACCTATGCCACCTACTGGCATGGGAGGACAGCCTTCTGAAATATCTCCGTTTCGAACCCCTGGCGCAATGCCAGGTATGGGTGGAGCTGGCAGTATGCCGTTTATGAACCAATAAACAAGATACATGAGCGAAGATTTTACAAAATCAAAGCCGTCTAAGCTGAAAGAAGAAATACTCTCAGACGAAGAAATGAGGGTTCTTGTCGATTGGATGACTACTCCGTCGTATAAGGTGTTTCTGTCATACCTAAAAAAAGTACACGTGAAACGCGCGTTTGATATGTCTCGCTCTATGAATCTTGCGGTAAACTCGGAATCTATTATCAGAGAGGCTCTTGTTGGGAAAGGACGGATCATGGAAATCGAACACCTATTGTCTCTTCCAAAGCGTTTAGAAAAACTGTTAGCAGACAAGAAAACTGAACCTGGAAGCATATAGTATAGACGCCATGCGGCAATTTTCGGATATTAACTAAACTTATTAATATACAAAATGGAGAACAGAAGCCAACGCAGACGAGACGAGCGGGCAAAATCGAAAGAAACGGATTCTCTGGAAAAACAGAAACAACAGGAGATAAAACTGAGGAAAGTAACCGAGCTGATATCTCGGTTTAACGCGAAACTTATTACCGAGTACGGACTGATGATGGTTGCCGGAATAGACAGACAAACAATGCAGGGATATTTCTTTGACGTGGGAAGAATCGCTCTGTTCGATGCGCCATCTCAGATAAAAGAAGACGCGAAAAAACTGCTTGGAAAAGACGAATTGATATACGCTGCGTCGTTTAAAACGACAACCGTTCCTACACAAGGAGGCGGTCTTGCGGCAGGATTGACAGGAAGATAACGAAATCGTACGATTACCGGTATGATTGAGCGTACCTATGTGCAAGTATGTGCGCTTATGCGTACCGTTCATTAACTTTATCACCTCCTAAATGGCTGATGATAAAGACCAATCGGTTACGGTAGAGACCTCCGCAGATAACGGACCGTCAAAACTACCGGACTCCGAAACGATCTCTCCAGAGAGCGTGGAGACCGTCGCGGTCAGTGTAGCTCAAGACTCCTCTGGGGAATCTACTTCGCCTCAGACTGAGAAGGTTCTTGAAAAACAGCCCCTTGATCCTGCAATGGCAGGAAGAGTGTCTGTGTTAGAAAAGGAAAGAAACGAACTATCGAAACAAAACGAGGACCTAGAAAAACTCAATCGGTTGTTCGCAACAAGTAATGACGCTTTGTTCAGAGGTAACAAGTCTGCATACGAAAAATGGAGACAAGCGGTTATCTCCAACGGAGGTCAAGACTTTGGCTCTTACGAGACCTTGTATGGAAACACACAAGGACAGGAACCTATGGCTGCACATTCAGATGCGGCTTCGGTAACCCAAAATACTGACTTGAACCTGATGCGTTCTGTCGCACGACAGGAACTAGAAAACGATCAGGGATTCAAACAGTTTGTAGACGCGGTTCCAGAAATGGACCCACGGAAACTAGATACCGAAGAGAAACGGAAAGCTGCTGCTGGAGAGTTTGATAAGGTGATTCGGTTGTCTGCAACGTATAGAAGCGTTAATCCTACACTAAGTAGCGGAGACGCGTTTATCGAGGCGTACAACTTTCTTCATCCAGAAAACAGACAGCGGCAAATAAGACACGCTGAAGAAACAGGCGTTCTTATTGGTAAGGCGCAAGCGTACGCAAAAGGTGCAGGAGAAGCTGGAAGTATCGGTGGCGGAACTGCAAAATCGACAGAAACAACGGTGGTACAGATGACGAAAACACAGAAAGAAAGATACGACCAATTGGTAACAGAAAAGGGAAAGAAGTTTGCAGATTTATACGCGAGAAACGTAGCCAGTTACGAAGAATAGGTTTCCTATAATAGACATCTTGATAGTGCCGAGTTTATCGGTTCTATCGCAACATAACTTTGATAAGCACATAATATGGCAGTCAGTAATTACGGGACACCTCACATGCCGAAAATCGTTCGGTTTGCGGGCGGAAAAGCCAGGAGCACCGTCTCCATGCCAGGGCTTTCCAGTGCGGCAATCTATCTTGGCGGATTCGTGCCAATGATAGACGGCTCAGACGCAGCTCCGGCAGGAACCGAGTTTGGGGTTCCCGCATGGGGAGACGATGACACGATCTATGGATTCGTGGTCGGGTTCCATAAATTGGGAAAAATAATGCCAATTTGGGAGGAACCAGATTATGCAGGTACAGTAACTGCGGCAACAGGTGAGCTTCCAATGAAGTACACCTTCAACGCGGCAAACTCGGAAGCGTCTACGACAAGTGGATACTACGAGCAAGTGGAAATCATGCCGGTCATGTCAGGAGATATCCTAGAGGTATCTTTGTGGGGTGCAGGTGCGGTTTCGGTAGATAGAGCTACCACAACGGCATGGGGTACTACAACGTCCTCTGCAAATATCGGTGTTGGATTGGCGGTTGATACAACGTATCATTTTGCGCTTCTGGAGTCAGGAGCCGCTGCAACACTTGCAAATGACGACTTCATGACGATAGAACTGGACGGAAAGAAACCAAGACGGCTTCACCGAGTATATGTACAGTGTATACGGGCCTTCAACAATTTCTACGGTCCAGAATAGTAGATAGATAACTAATATGAGTTCATAGTAATAATGGCGCACTTAACAACCAACTGGCAGACGTGGAAGCCAGAAATAGATGCGTACATTCAGGACGAAAAGGCCGCACAGCCAAAATCGGTGTATAGCCAATTATTCGATGTGCGATCTACAAACCGCCTACAAATCAACGACGTGACGTATTCTGGCATGTCCAAAATGGAGTCCGTTGGAGAATTGGGAGACGCGGTTGAAGACGAGTCCCTGGAGGGATATACCACCTCGTATAGCAGAAGCTATTACAGGAAATCGGCAACGTTTAGCGCTGCGTTAATGCAGACTGACCAAACCGGTACGGTAGAAACTCTCGCACGAGACTTGGCTAGACTACCTGAATATACGAGAAATCTCGAAGCGTTTAGCGTGTTCCGACGCGGCTGGGATACAACGAAGACTTACGGAAACGCAAAGCAGTTAATCTCGGTTTCTCTTCCTCGAAAAGATGGGGGCGGAACCCAGTACAATACGTTTTCAGACGGCGTTCAGCGCCCACTAACGTATGACAACGCACTTGATCTGCAAGACCAGCTGATTGCTCTTTTGAGCAACTCTGGAAACCTCATGGGAGTTGGAGACATGGGTCGTAACAAAACGATTCTATGCTCGCCGTATCTACGCGAGGACGCATTTCAGATTGCCGGAGTAAACGGTCCAGACAAGGAACCCGATACAAACGAAAACAACATGAACTTCTTTCGAAAGGGAGATAAGTTCGATGTGTTGTGTACGCAATGGATATCGTATGAGGCAGCCGTAGACGCTGCGGAAACAGCAGTTGCGAAGACTTCTGCAAGTAACTATTGGGATTCAATGTGGTTTATCATTGATACAACCATCGTTAAGAGATATCTCAAGTTCTTCTTTTCAGAAGGATACGCGAAATACGACGACGAGATTACAAAGGCGAATGAAGCATTGGTGAAGTATGTTTATGACAGCTTCGCATACGGTGTTTCATCTCCGATCTTTGTGGTCGGTAGCAAAGGTGACAATACAACCTTCGCGTCGTAAGATGAGAAGTCTCTGTATACTTTATTGTGCAATACAGACGAGTGGCTCCCGTAAGGAGCCTAAAAAACAATAGGGTGTATCTGGCAGGTCTGAGTTCTCGAAAGAGTTTGCAAGGTCTGCTTACGTACTAAACACGGGATACATCTCATAAGTTTAGTAGGAAATGTTATGAAACATTTTCCGTTTGGTGCAGTTCCAGTAGTGCTTGGTATGGAGGGAATGGCTCTCTATGCTGGTACTGGACGAGGAAGAATCCTCTTTGTGGATGGAGATAGAGGATCTGATACTGGTCATGAGGGAAATTCTCCGAATAAAGCGTTCAAAACCATACAGAAAGCTATTGACGCGGCTTCTCCTGGGAGTGTTATCTATATCTTTCCGCTTGCTATGGAGGCTACGGATACAGACCCAGATAGCTATGCCGAGACTCTTATTATTCCAAATAATAAGCCTCAGCTTTCCTTGATTGGTATCGGTACGGGATTGACCCAGGGCGGGGTTCCGCAGATACGGATTGGTGCGGGTACAACCGCGATGCTTGATATTCGTGCCCCAGGGTGTCTGGTAAAGAATCTTGGATTCAACGGAGCCGACTCAACTGGTGGTGGAATCAAATTAACCGATAACGGAACGACCTATGTGGCAATGGGAACGACGATCACTGGCTGTCACTTCAAGAATTGTAAGTGTCATGCGACACACGCAACCGTAGGTGGCGCGATCTATGCGACGGGTTCTCCGTGGCAAGTTCGTATCCAGAATAACGCGTTCTACAAAAATCTTGGTGGAATCGTTATCGTA
>Ga0172380_10009029_pt1 | contig 10719 bp, 11 predicted proteins | sample Leawe162metaG_FD_119747 | JGI IMG/M metagenome (GOLD analysis project Ga0172380, IMG submission 119747) | Leachate microbial communities from a municipal landfill in Southern Ontario, Canada - Leachate well 162 metaG | ecosystem: Engineered > Solid waste > Landfill > Unclassified | place...
AGGTGCTCCTGATCTCGACTTCAGGATCATAGGAGCGTCCGCTTTCCCGGTACCTGTAGGTTTCATCGCGTGCGGGAACCGGCAGGCTCATATCTTCGCCGCCGCGATAGCTTCCGAAGACCCGGGCACCGCACTGGAATTCCTGGGTACCGCGAACGGTAATCAGCATCTTTTCGATCTTGCGGCGCTGCTCGCCTTGCCCCACCGGCTGGCCGCCCTCGACGTTCACGAACAGCGGCTTCAGCGACCATTCGAAATCGACACCAATGGTCACTTCATTGTATCCACCGAAGCCAGACAGAATTCCATCAACGGGAACTTCAATGGTCCCGAAGTAGAAACCATCGGCAAAAACCGTCACTTCCTTTCCAGCGTAGAACCCAAGCGTGAGTCCGTCGATCGACAGATAGCTGCCATCTTCCATCACCAGCGGAGATCCGTCTTCGAACTGTAGAAAATCGGAAGACACCCCCGGATCGAACGTCTTCGCACAGTCGCAGAAAAGGCTGTAATCTTGCTCTTCGGCTACTCCATATTCGATCCCGCCGAAGATGTAGCTCGCCATCATCATCACTTTGCCGTAGGAGCCGGCAACGCTGATCACCCGACCAGCACCTTCCTGCTTTAGCCAGCCGATATATTCCCGATCAGGATTGAACTGCCCGACCACATACGACCCATCTTCATTCACAACATAGATCTGTCGCGCCGGAAATTCCTTCGTTGCCGATGTTGCAGCAATCGATTTTATGCCGTTGAAAAGGTGGCGATGAAGCCGATTTATCTCATTCGCGATGTATGGACGCGCTGTCTGCCCTGTAGCCGAAATCACGTAAATCCCGGTCTGTGACTTATCGACGAAGATCAACCCTTCAGTCACCTGAATTGGCCTGATCGAGGATATCTCGGATGTGAAGATCGGCCGGAACTCAACTGAACCAGGCGCCAGAGGAGAACCGACGGAAACAGGGATATAAAGAATCCCTTGGTCTGTGACCGCGAACTCATCATATCCGCCGACAACGTGATAGACCTGGCATTCCGCCGTGATGAACTCCAGCATGGCATTGTCGGCTTCAGCGCCAACGTTTCCATCCCGGTTGTTCCCTGTCGACAGCCAGAAGATCGCGTTCTTCTTCTGTGTGAAATTGGTGAAAATCAGACGCTCCCGATCCTTCGAAACGGAGCGCGGCCATCCGCGATAATTCGAGATGAATTGCTCGTCCCATTGAACCGCAGCTCCTGGGCTCGTCGTGGTCGATGCAGTGATTTTCGAGGATGCAGACGGACCGACAAGCGTTTCATCTACCTGCGGCGTCGTCAGCTTGTCGACTCCGACCATGGTGATGACATTGCCGGCGACACCAGTGATCTCTCCTTTGGCATTGCTCGTGTCAGTCTCGACAATCTGTCCGATTGAGAAGCCTGTACCGCTGGCGACAGTAACAGAGAACGTTGGTGGAAGCTCTTCAATGACGGTGGCTGAGGCGAAGGTTGACGAATGGATGGACGTCAACCGCATCTGCCGACCGGCATAGCGGAAGACGACGCCCAGGTGCTGGCTGCTCAAGACTGGCGCCGAGAATGTCACGGTAATGCTACCGGTTCGCGCCGAAGGCTGCATCGTGATGTTCTGGGTGACCTCGAACCGGTAAAACGGCATGCGGATCTTGCCATCGAGACCGATCGAAAAATTGTAGTCCTCGATCAACCATGTCAGGATTCCTTCAGCGACCCATATCACTTTCGTTCGGCCGTTCCAGGCAACGATGATCTCATTGTCCATCGCCTCGAACACAAGGGAATCAAGGTCAGCTTCTGTCCACGGCGCCACCAGAGATGCGACAAGAGACCCGTTTTCTGTTCTGACGCGGACGCCGCCGGCGACGAAAACGACACGGTAGGCAATGTCATCAAACGGCTTGAAGTCCATGACAACGCCATATTCCTCGAACAGGAAACGCCGGCCAGGACGCCGGATCATGGCGCCGGTATGGGTTGAAACGACATTGCGCGCATATCGCACCGCGAACCGAAGCGCATCCATGTCATCTCGACGGATCGCATCGGGATCAATTTCTCCGGCTGAGAAATCGCGCTGTCGGATCACATGGTCGGAAATGCTCATACCCGGCGAGACCTCCTGGCTGCGGCGATCTTCGACTTGTAGATATTGCGCGCCGGGTTCTGCTGATCGACATGCGGCCGCGCCTCCTGAAGCAGGAGTTCAGCATTGTTCTTACGTCTGGAGGCTTCCGCGAAATCCTCATTCAGGCCCTGAAGGCACCCTTCCTCCACATAGAGCGTCAGGATCTCCTCAGCCATCGGGTGGATCTTCTCTTCCGAAACCTGCTTCACAACGTTCGCGAAGACGCTGGAGTCATATCGGCAGGAGAGAACGTTTCCGATGATCTCATAATCGGTCAGAGGAACGGTGTCCCAGAACACCTCCTTGACATGAAGCGTGTTGACCGGGAGCGCGAACCCGTTCTCACGATACCGGCGTGATTTGTTGTCGCCATCTGGCACGCGAACCAGTTCTTCGATCGTTGATGCAAACGGCCAGGAATGCCGTGCCGTCAGAACCCGAAGCGCTCGCTCGAATGCACCATTGGCAATCTGGTACTCTTCCGACGGATCGTTGAGCACATTGACCGTATTGTTGCCGGTGGCGCGGAGCGCATTGTTTAGGATCGACAGTTTATCCATCAGGCAGCCCTCGCGAACTCACCCGCTATGCGGATAGCTTCTCGTTGATAAACTGCATGTGCAGCCAAAGGGTCGCTGAAATAGCCAAGGTGGCGCTGCTTTCCGCCATCTTTGATGTAAGCCGCGAACTTGCCTTTTCGCCTGTTGAAGGTGACGCCCTTCAGCCGGCTGACACTATCTGCTCGCACCCGCTTGTTGCGAGCGTTCTGCGTTCTGGTGGCGAGCCGCAGGTTTCTCCAAGCATTGTTGGTGCCAACAGTGTCGCGATGATCGATCTCTTGATCCGGCCACTCCCCAGTCATGTACAGCCACGCCAGTTGATGAGCCATCTTGTACTGGCGATCGACGCAGATCACGACGTAGCCGAATTTAGTTACAGTGCCGGCGATGTCGCCCGGCTTCACCGGAGACTTGGGATGCGGGTTCTTCCACCTGAAAACCCCAGTCATAGGATCATAGGAGAGGCGATGCCGAACCTGATTTGCGGTGAGCTTATCCATGCCGGGAGAATGGCCGCATCGTAGATCAACGGCAAAGCACAGGAGCAGGCAAATAAAAACCGGGGGTGTAACGAGTCACCCCCGGTCCTTCAGCCAGCCGGTCGCGATGGTTGAGCAGCCAGCCTCAGCTCTTGTTTTCGGTCTTGACGTATTCGGCCTTTTCGTCCGCCGTCAGGGCGTTGAAAGCTTCTGCGTCTTCCTTCGAAAGGCCTTCCATCACTTCGGAGCCGGAAGCGTCGAGGATGGAATAGGAACCCTTGCCGCGGTGCTTCGCTTCAAGAGCCGGTGCAGGCGCCGTTTCTTCCTTCTTCGGAGCAGCTTCCTTCGCGGCTGCAGCCGTCGGGAACCAGTCGTTCGGATGCGCCTGCATGGTTTGGCGCGCGTCGATGGCATCCATCTTCGCCTTCTCGCCAGTGACCCTGTAAATCGTCATCTTCTCAGGCATTGTCTTCTCTCCATCGCTGTTTCAAAAATGGGTGGGACCGAGCGCTTAGTAGCGCTCGGCAATCCAGGCCTTGAGGGTGATCGACGCACTCACTCCGGCAACATCGACATACAGCCGAACCCAGTCATAGACTGTATCATGCTGTTCAGTCGTGAACGGGATTTCGTACCGGCCAATCACGGAGTCGACTGCACCACCAGGACGAACTTCGGTGGCGCCCAGCGTGATCTGCGCAAGTGTTTCGACGGTGGTAAAAGCGTCATCTCCGCTCGCTGCCCCCTGCAATAGCAGGTGATAGGCCTCGTCATTGCCTACGATATCGATCGCCGAAACATCGATGATGAGAACACCCTCGAAGCGGCCGGGGCCAACCTTCTTGTAAGCGGCCGCCGAAGCCACCTGAGTGACACCATCAGCGGTGATCGCGGCAGCGCCATCTGCAAGGATCAGTTCAAGATCCTGATTGTAAACTCTCTGACCCATTGGTCCGATCTCCTGTTGAGAAAAGACCCGCTTCTTCGCGGGTCAAAGTTGCGTCAGGCGACGATCGCCGCATCCGTGATGGAGTCGAGACGGGTCGCACAATAGTCGCCGTCATCAACGATGCCGACATCCCATTCGACATTGGTGCCCCAATTCACCGCATCTTCGAGAAGGCCCATATCGCGGGCGCTCATCGGCGTGAGCTGGATACCCTTCAGGCCGCCATCCATCAGAGACAGTACGAAGATGGAGCCGGTGACAGCCGATCCGCCGCCGCTTGCGACCTCATCGAAAGGAAGGATCGTGGTGTGGCGATCCTTCGGATAGCCGCTCAGGATCGGAAGATCCGCGTAGGACAGTACGGGTTTGCCCACACCGTCTCTGGTCTGCATGATGTAACCGGAAATCGCGGTATTCCTCATCGCGGCGATGAAACGAAGTTTCATCTTGCGCGACATCAGGATATGCGTCGGGTTACGCGTGTTGTCGATCGCCTCGTCAAGCGCGCCGAGCGACAGTGCAGCGCCGCCGGAGGCAGCGGAATTGCTGATGCGCCGGCCCTTGGAAATGGTGCACCGTGCCTTCAGCCCGTTGAACTCCTTCGGGTTCGACACGTTGTCGCCGCCGATGAAGGTATCCGTGAAGAGTCGGGCCTGTGCCTTCATCTGCATGGCCTCCTCGCGAGCACGGCGGCTTTCGCCATGACGGCGAAGGATGGCCTTGTCGACCTTGAGGATGGTATCGATCGGGAAGCTCGTTTCCTGGAACGGAGCGATCTTGCCCTGAGACGAGCCGGCGCCTTCATTGATGGCGCGGAAGCCGGCAGTACCGATGTCGGTCTCGCGATAGCCTTCATAGGCTGCGCCCTGGAAGGTATCGAACGGGAGGGCCGAGAGGATATCGGATTCCGCTGCAAATGCTTCGATGAGTGGGCGCTCAAGGGCGGTCTTTTCGAGGCCCTTTGCGTATTCGGGAAGCGTCATAATATCAGGCATTTCAAGGGCTCCTTAGAGGCCGTCATTTCTTCGAGTGCTGACGGGCGTAATCGATTCTTTGTGCGTCGGTCATTTTCGACCATTCGTCATCCGAGAGTTCAGTTCTGCCGATATCGCGACCTGCTCCGGGATTCCCCGGCACAGCACCCCTGTTGAGCCGCATCAGCGACTCGAAAGCTTCAATCTGGGTTGACGTGAACATCATCGATGTCAGCGCCTCAGCCTGAGCGGCTGGCAGTTTCGCACCGATCCACGTCTTCACAGATCCGATACGCTCCTGCGCTTTCGGGCCGAGCTTCTCGACCTGCTGTTGCACGGCTTCATTGAGCCGCGTCTGCTCCGCGATATCCATCTGGACACCGGTTGCGATCAGTTCGGAGAACTGCGTCTGGCTCATGTTGTTGGCATGCGCGAAATCGCGGGCGGCGACGATGCGTGGATCATTCGGATCAATCAGATCCGCAACGGACTGGCCGTCATCCAGCTTGAAGCCTTCCGGCAACTGGAATTCGGTCGGCAGCTCGACCTTGTAGCCGTCCGCCTTTTCCGGAACCTGGGCCATATTGGCATCGTGTTCCGCCTTGAACGCGGTCAGGGCATTGAGATCGTCGGCCTTGAATCCCTTGTCAGTGTCCCACCAGTTCTCGGGGATATAGTCGGGACGGACCAGCGTGTCGCCGGTACCTGAGTCGCTGCCTGCATTATTGGAGCCGGAACCGTTCTGTTCACCAGAACCGGACCCGTTGCCACCAGCGCCAGCATCACCGCCACCTGCACCGCCTGCATCCGGGGGAGCGAACATGATGCGCGGTCCAAACGGAGAGGACGCCACCCACGCGCCGAAGCTACCGGCCAGCCGGGCCGTGCCTTCGCGATTTTCGTGCTGCAATCCGTGATCCATTTCGCCGTTCAACTTCGTCTTCGTGTCCATCGCGCTTTTCCGCCTCTGCCATCGCTATCAGATCGGCCGCAAATGTGCGGCGAGCCTCGTGACGGTGCAAAGCACAGGTGTCATCAACCGGCCCAATGGAGGTCAGGACGGAATCCAGAAACGCGAAAAACGGCGCACTTTCAGGCTGTCTGGAAAACCACAGAACGGAATGGCGGAGGTCTTCGTCGGAGATCTTCATTGCTGCCCACCATTCGGTATCACGCCGGCCTCTTGCGCGGCGCCGAGAACAGTCTGAAGCAGCTCCTGCGTCTGGGCGGCATCGCGCAAGACGACAACCTCGTCCTTCGCGAGACGCTTCATGTTGTCGATCGTAGCGCGCTCGTCGACCGCTGCCGCTGCCGTTTCCGGGAAGTAGCTCTTCACGAGCCCGAGGACCTGGACTCCAGTCTGGAGCTTCTGGTTGTCGGCGGCCTGGGTCGCCGGATTGTTCGGAACGAGCGAAAGCTTCCGGCCATTGACGGTGATATCGGCAATCTTTCCGTCCTTCTCAAGGAGCCATTCGAAACGGCGGTAAATCGCATACGGCCCTTCCCGCCAGAACTTCTTTCCGGGCGTCCCGATACGGCGCTGCGCCTTCATCATCTCGTCGATCCACTGCGTCGCAGTCGGCGGGGTGTCTCCCTTCTGCTCCGGGTAGTCGGCGAAGTGCTTCCGGCGAATCTTCCTTTCAAGGTCTTCGGCGGTATAGAACCCGAGATCCGGATCGCCCTCGAAATAGAGCTTGGCGATATCGCGGCCGGAACCGGGGCGGGATGGGTAAGCCTTGCCGGCCTCGATCCCACCCTCGAAATCCATGACCCCGTCGTCGGGATAACTGATCGGTGGAGCAATCGCGATGTCGACGCGATCCTGCGTTGCCGCCGTAATCACATCGAGAACACGATACTCCTGAAGTGCCTTGATCGACGGGCCATTACCCCACGCATATTCGCTATCCGGCGAAATTCTGGCGATAATCAGCGGCAAGCAACCCTCGCCTTCGAATGACTGCTGATGAACGGCGACCTTCTCGACGAGGAGAACGTGCTTCCATTTGTCGTTTTCCGGCTCGGACCAGTCCCGCCAGAAGCACCACACCACTTCGATGGTGCAGTTCTTCTCGGCCTTTATCTTCCGCTGAACCTTTTCAGGCAGCGTCACATCCGGCAGAACCGATTTCAGTTTCGATCCCTTCACCCAGCGAACGCGAAACCTGTCACCAACCGATCCATCCGCCTCAACGTTGAATTCAAGCTCTCGCGCCGGGACATGCTGGGTATTGATCGGACGGGTGTTGTAAGGCTTGTCGATCCAGAATGCGACGGTACCGACGGCAAGATGAGGATCAAGGCAGCTTCCGAGCTCTGACTCGAAATTCGAGGAGCGGATCGCGGAGAAGATGATCGTATTGCGTCCCCTGGCCTCCGACTGGAGATCGGCGACTTCCTCCGGCTTAAGGTCTACGACCTCAGACTCATCGATTGTCGACTCGACCCAATCAGTTCCCTGCGGGAAGAACGCAGCAATCGCTTCCGTCGCGAAATCCTCGGAGACTTCCGACCCGATCCCGGTCGCGAGATCATCGACTTCCTGATCCTTCCTCGTGGTCTTTCGAACCGTCGAGGAGACCTGATAGCTGAGGCGTGGCCGGGTAAAGAAATATGCTTCCTGAAGGTCCTTCTCGACCTCGTTCTTCTGAGCCCTTGCTTCCTTCAGGCGTGCATAAGCCTCCGCAGCAAGACTTTCGTCAATTGGCGGAGGCTCTTCCTTCGGAATGACTGGCTTCGAAATCGCCATGTCGGGTTACATCGTCCGGACCGCGCGGGTGGTTCCGCCGCCGATCAAGGCGCGCCGACTGCCGAAGTAGCGCAGCGCTGCATCGGTTTCCGTTCCGAGCCTGTCCTGTATCGTGTTGATCTTTTCATGAGCCGCTGCCTGCTTCTGGCGCTCCAGTTCAGGATCTTTTTCCATCTTCGGAGTTTTGATCATCTCCGCGTCCTTCCGAGCCTATGATTTCGCCGCCTTTAGCGAGACATTGGCGGTAAAGGGCATCAGGCCGCAAAGCACAGGTGCGAAGTCCGATGATGTGAGCTACGGCTGGCACACACCAAAGGCCCGGCCTCAAATTGAACCTGTCGCGGTCCGACAACAGGCGAGGGAAGCGCACCACTGTCCCGCACATCGAGTAATATCCGATGGCGATATCAGCCTCCCAATCTCCGATAACCATCACATGAGCACGATCCGTATGGAAATCGTAGAAAACCCACGATCCGGACCGTTCGACCTTACCGAACACGCTGACATGCTTGAAACGCCCCCAGGCAAGCCAGTCGACCCACCATTTCTGGGTCTTGTCGTGGAAAACGACGAACCATTCCTTCGGTTCGCACTGATCGAGCGGCAATCCGCCCCTGTAATCGCTAGAATCCACCGCGCCGCCTCGATTTTTTGCTGACCTTGATGTCGACCGGTCCCTTGCGGCCCTGATGGCTACCCCCAACCACGGCACGGCCTTCACCGGCGCCCAGAACCATGTATTGGCAGGCGTCTGCGATGTCGGAATACCGATCCTTCTCCGGAGCTTCCTTATGCCGAGAGGTTCCCTTGATGCGGGCGAAGTGATATCCGCCGGCACACGCCACTTTCAGCGTCCGGCAATTCGATCCGCAGATCAGGAACCGCGGATTCCCGTTAACCATCGTGATCATGGCATATTCAACGGCTTCGATCCGGGTCTGGATATGGTTGTTCTTCACCGGTGCCGGGCGAACCGGCATTCCGAAGTTGCGGAAAACATCATAGGCCGTCGTTTCATCTGATTGAGTTCCATCCTCACCCTTCGGATCGCCGAAGAACTCAACCTGGAAACCATGAAAACCACTATGACGCGCCGCCGGCTGCCATTCCCCGAGACGCTGATCGAGCAACTGCTTCACAAGGGGTGCGAAAATCGATGCGCCGGCATCCCGAGCGGCCCGCTCTGCGAAGATGATCCACCTGTTGTTGACGAGCTGCCCGACGACGCACGCCGGATTGCGCCCGAAATCGAGCCCGACATAGACCGGCCAGCCAGGAATAGGCTCAAGAGGCTCACGGGAAACGTGACTATCCTCATTGAACTGCTGCCAGACAGGCTTTCCATCGACGAAAACCGTGATCTTGTTCAGAACGCGGCTATCGATCCACTGCTTCGATTTCCCCTTGATCTTCTCGGCATAATACCCAGGCTTCAGCCATTTCGTGTTCTCTGCCTTCGGGTTCATTCGGTAGCCAAGCAACTGGCCGGCCGCATTCTTCACCTCAAGCATGGCCGCCGGCTGGACATGATAGGCCCAGGTGTCCGGCTTCTGGTAGGCGAGACGCTCCTCTTCCGTCCAGTCGTCGGGAAGCGGGACCTCGCCCATCATCAGCGGGACCCAATGATCTTCCCGAGGCGCGTTCATGTCGGCGATGACACCATCCCATGTCGCGCCCCCGTCCTTCACTGCCGGATATCGGCCGGTTCGGGATTCTGCCTCGTCGACGATCGCCTTATCGATGAATTCGAGCTCGTTGAACCAGATCCCTGTGAACTCGAACGATCGCAGCTTCCGAATATCGTCTTCGCTATCGAGAGCGAGGAAGATGATTTCAATTTCCACGTCGCCGACGCGGATCATGTGCCGGAATGGCCGATCCCAATAAAACCGCCCGTACATCTCCTCCGGAAACCAATCAAGCCAGGACTTCACCGTGGTATTCTTCAGATCCGGGAACGTGTTGCGCACCACGGCCCAGCGCGTCTTCCTGATGCCGTCCTCGTTCTTCCGCTGCTCGCAGCTGATCGCCCACATCTTCATGATGCAGGCCGTGGAAGTGCCAGAACCGATCGAACCACGAATAATCGAAACATGCTGCCGGCAGCGCAGGAAATCGCGCAACACTTCGCCGTCGGGACGGTAGACCTTCCGACCGTCCGCGTCGGTCTGGATCTTGGGAAGCTCTGCCGGCCGATCCGGCTCGATCACTTGGAGCATCAGTCTGCCGGTTCGTAGGTCGCCGCGAAGATATCAGGCTTGCACGGGTAGAGTTCGCCTTGAACCCCGCGAATTATCCAGTCGCCTTGCGTGACCAGATGCTTCGCAGCAAGCCCACCACTTTCGAGCGTCTGGATGTACCAGCAGTCATCGGCGGCGAGGCAGAGGGTGTCAGAACTCAGCGCTTCCATGAACCAGTCCGGCGCGCCGTCCGCGACAGCATCCGCGTTGAACTGGTGGGCATCGATTACAACCGGCTTTTTCCTGAACTTTCCCATCTCGTGTCTCCATCGCTTGAGATGACGGCATGATCCCCGCCGCAGACGATCGCGGCAAAGCACAGGGATCAGGTGACGATCACGCTCGACAGATCAAACGGCGACATCCCGTCCTCGATGTCGATCTTCACATCGTCACGCACAATCGCGATCGCCGACCGCAGGATCTTGTTTTCATGCTCAAGCCGCTGGATCGTCTCACGTCCCGCGCCAGCAGAAGCCGTCGCAAAATCCATGGCGCAGGGGAGGCAGCGGAACGCCCGCTTGTCCATCCCCGTGCAGTGTTCAGCGCAATCATGGCACTTGCCCATGTAGTCGCCGGGCGCGAACCCGAAGAACGGCCACTTCGGATCCCGATG
>Ga0172380_10009030_pt1 | contig 10719 bp, 15 predicted proteins | sample Leawe162metaG_FD_119747 | JGI IMG/M metagenome (GOLD analysis project Ga0172380, IMG submission 119747) | Leachate microbial communities from a municipal landfill in Southern Ontario, Canada - Leachate well 162 metaG | ecosystem: Engineered > Solid waste > Landfill > Unclassified | place...
GCCAGCGATGAGAGATACGCATCACGGATCTGCCCGCGGAGGGCAGATTGGACCCGGGCTTTTACATTGTTTGTCCGGTTCCTGACAATATCATTGAGGACGTTTTTCAGGGAGGTAATCCGGTCGTATTTCTGCATCTCCGCATATGAGAGCGTGCCGTCTTCCGCCGCGTACCGTGCGTACACATCCGCAACCTCTCCCCGGAGCTCTTTGAGCATCAGGGCGTATTCGCGCTGACCCTGCTTATCCAGAGTCCGGAAAAGGCGTTCGCTGTCCCTGACGATCCGCTCATAATCGGCCCGGAGAGCTCGCGGTGCCAATTACGCCACATCCGAAATATTTATATCCTCAAATGTATATACAGTATATACGGGGCAAGATGCCCGACGAGGTAACAGAAATGGTAACACCATCGAGGCAACAGGCAATCCAAGCGTGCAGAGACATTGAGAGCAGACCCTACCCATACGGGCCAGAAGTCGTCCGGGTGCTCCGCAACACCCGGTTAATGCTCGAAGGGATGACGGATACAGAGCTTGCCCGCGAACAGGCAAGGGCGGGGTATTAGGATGGATGAAAACGAATTTCTCGCACAGCAGCAGGGGAAGATCGCAACCAAGATGATCCGCGTTGCATCCCTCCTGTCCAAAGAGAGTTTTACCGCAGGCGACCTTAATGAGATTGAGAACGCAATGAAGAGCATCCGATATCTTGCAGAGGGAGGGGATAAGGAGATGTCCGATGAGATCTCCTCGCTTTCTAAAGCGGTTGCTCTTCGAGCTGTTCGGGTTGCCTCTGCTGATATCCCTATCGCAGAGATTATGGAGTTCGGCAATGGCGCTCACATTATCCTCCCGAAGACTCTGATCGGTCGGAAAATCCGGTATGTTGTTCTTGAAGATTGACACTTTTTTTTACACCATATTCCCGAATCGGGAATCCACCATTGCGATAAAACGCAGGATCTCTTTTGTCTCCAGCGGGTCATATCCTTCGTTTGTCAGCCGGGCATTCACGGATTTAATGTAGGTATCCGCGAACTTCCGTGCATCTTCTGGACTCTGCACGAACTCCAAAAGGGTAAGGATTTCCGACGCTGTTTGGAACTCGTAGAGGTAAATCATTTCTTTTTAAAGGATCCAGCCCGTCCTTTTGTTAATGAGGTGTGCGACACATTCCTTGATATTTTTACGCCGCTTCTATTCAATTTGTTCCTAACACTTTTAGCAGACATCCGAGTACCGGCTCCTTTTTTGGCCAGCGCCACCAAAAAAGAATCGTGTGTTTACACTACGTCCGCCTTTTCTTGCGTTCCCACGACCCTGCCCCGGCCTTGGTCCCGATCCCGGTCCTCCCATGATTAATTACCTCCCTCCATTTCTGCGTTCATTCGGCTGTTCGGTTCAGTATCTTCTGGGTTTTGCATCATGATTTCCTCCTGTTGCTGTAATTCCGGATACAGCGCCGCGTCTAAATTCACTTGATCGGCAAGTTCCGCCTTAATCCGCGCCATTTCTTCCGGCACATCCTTGACAATCGAGATGGTGCCGAGCACAGTTTCCTGTGAGATAATACCCGTGAGTGCCTGGGCGGTTGCAGCTTCACTGGCAAGATCGAGCGGGAAATTCCGCTTAAACCTGAACGTGAGATCGTCGCTGTTGAACTGGACCTGTTCAACGGCCCACTTACTACCGATCACCCGGAACTGTTGATGAAGTGCGGCGGCGAACTTGTTCTCGGCCATTTTGCACTTTACTTCCATCGGGAAGATCTTGAATTTCAGGGCTACACCGGAACTATTGCCGCTGAATGCCTCATCGCGGAGGTTCGGGATCCCGCTGATTGCATAGATCTCCTGTTCCAGCCGGGTGAGGTGGTTTTCCACGGCGATAGCATCAAGGGTTTTAGTGATGAACTCCGCTCGGTCCTCCACATTGTCAAACCCAAGAACGCCGGTTTTCTTGAGCTTGTCGATAAACTTGCCGTCGATATTCGCATATCCGTAGATTGCGAGGTATGCCATCCGGAACTGTTCGATCTCGCTGTTCATATCGGATAACGTGCGGTCGTACGCATCGATGAGAGTGAGGACCTTCTCGGCATCACCCTGGAGCTCGGCATTGTTCGGGAACCCGATCAGCGGTACTTCAGTGAATCCGTGCACTTTTGATTCTTCCGAAGAGTCGGGCACGAACGCACCGTTTAGGGCGAGCGGCGCCCTGACCGTTGCGGGGTCCTGTGCCCCCGGTGAGGGTTCCGGCGTGGTGGGTTCGATCCAGAATGATATCCCCGTTTTATCGTACCATTCAGCCCGCATGAGGTCCCGGTACCGGCCCGATGCATCGACAGCCTGGATCTTATAGTACCGGAGGGCATACTGCGGGGCGGTGATACTGCCGTCTTTTGCGAGGAAAACGCATTCCCACGGGGGAACGTTCATCGCATCCTCTTTCCCTTCAGGATTGAGGTAACAGAGCCGGGCTGAGTACCCGCAGATGCTCGCCATCTTGCCGGTTTCAGTGTCGAGGTCGGTTGTGTCGATCCGGTTCAGGAACTCCCGTAATTTCGTTTCGATGAGTTTCTTATCGCCTGTCGCCTTCTCGTCAACCACATAGTTGATCGCCTCCCCGACGAAATAGCCGGTTTTGGTGTTCACGATGTTCGAGAAGTGATCGACGTTGACTTTGTTGTTTACTTTCGTTTCGTCTAAAAACGTCCGCCCGAAGATATTGGTACTGTTCCCGACACAATACCATGGCTGCGTGCTGTCGGTCTTATACCGGTTGAACAGGCCGATCATTCTTTCCCGGGGCACCTTATGCTCCTGGATGAGATCGGCGATCATCTGCCCGGTCACGGTTCCCCCGCGATCGAGCTCCTGAAGAACTCTTGAAACTACTGTCATGGGGATCCTCTGAATTGCATCCGGGCGCGTCCGTCCGGATGGAGAAAAGGTTAAAGGTTATGTGCGTTTTTAAAAAGTAAATAGTTTTCGTTTAACTTTGAGGGGTTGGGGGATCCGGACGCCTGTCTTCCGGAAAAAGAGTTCCTGCCAAAAGGCCGCCCTCCGGACCTGCGGGACGCCCGGGTCGTTGGTCCTGTGTTCCAGTTCCCGGTCGGAGATCATGCCAGCCTCCGGAACCCTGCCAGGGCCGGCTCCCCCACCAGCTTCACGCGACCGCTGGAAATATCGCAGAACACCTCATTAACTGCGGCGGAATACTTCTTGATCTCGGCTCCGCTGTGCATGATTGAGGCATAGAACTGCCCGGATGCCAGGTATCCGCGTTTCAGCATCTCCTGGGTGAACGTGGTGATCCTGACGCGATCGGGGTCGTCTGTGAAGGCGAACGTTGCGAGCGGGTCCAGTCCGGTGATCTCAAAGTCCAGCCCGGCGCCGTCCCCCGCTTCCCTCCATGCACTCTTCACGGCATTCCCCACTGCGCACATCCTCTTCTGTGCCTGCGTGCGGTCCATCTTGGCAAGCGTGGCAATCCCGGCGGCGTATCCGATCCGTTCACTCCATGGAGTCGATGAGATGAACGTACCGCGGGCTTTCTCCATGAACGTCTCTTTCCCGACAACCGCAGAGATCGCATACCCATTGCCCATCGCCTTGCCGTAGCATACAAGATCCGGCACGATTCCGATCTTCTGGTAATAGCCGGACGGGTTGCACCGGAACCCGCTGGTGATTTCATCGAAGATCAGGGGGATACTGAAGGCGTCGGCCATCTGCCGGACCATATTCAGGAATTCGATATCAGCCGGCCGGCTCCGGACGGGCTCCATTATGATAGCGCCGATATCCGGAAGGACATCTTCGAGGGGGCGGGCGTTGCCATACTCGAACGGGTAGCAGAACGGGTCCAGCTGGGGCGGGTGCCCGACTTCCCATCCGTGATATCCGCAGATAGCGAACCGCTGTTTTCCCGAATATTCCCGGGCAATCCGGAGGGCGATCTGGCATGCATCGTTTCCCCCGCGCCCGAACCTCACCATATCCATACCCGGGTTGAGCTTCAGCAGCATCTCGGCGAGTTCGACTTCCTCCGGACAATTGAGGGTACTGACGTTGCCTTTGAAGATCGCTTCATGGACGGCATTGTCTACATCCGGATCACAGTACCCGAGCGTGTTGGTACCGGCGCTCATGATCGAGAAATCGAGGTACTTCTTTCCGTCCGGGGTATAGATTGCGATTCCGTCCGCCCGATCATAATAGGGGGGCCATTGTCCGGGGCAGTAACGATCCGGATGCTTGCTGAACAGGGAATTGCCCCCGGGAAGGATTTGGTTGGCACGGGTCCACGTGTTGATCATGGGTTCACCTCAATATATCCACAAAACTTACATTCACGGGCATGATGATAATTTTTCCAGTTTACTATAATCCAAGGCCCCCAATTATGGAGTCCCAATTTGCAGAAAACCCATTGAAAGATCATATCTTCCCTCCCTGCCGGGCCTTCAGCAATGCATCCACGACGATCAGATCGTGCGGCTCGTCCACTTCCGGCGCCTGCCAGTGCTGGACCTTGTATGCTGCCGTGAGTTCGTGGTTGAAGCTCAGGCGCTCGCGGTACGTATCGACATACGAGAGATAGATGTCGCCGCTCATGAAATACGCGGGGCGGAGGGCCTGCCTTCGTGGGTGCCCGGGGTATTTGGCATCTGCCCCCGACGGGCCGGTCAGGTTTCCGTATGGAATGAGCCGGCCAACTTTATCAATCTCGAAGGCGAGCAGGGGGTGATGGTTGCTGTCTTCAACCACTGATACGATGGCCCGGGCCCGGGGGGCTTGTTTGAGGAGCTGGATCGCTTCGTTGATCTGTTCGGGGGTCCGGAGCGGGCTGGTCGGTTCGAGCAGGACCACGATATCGTAGGGTTCCTCGCCGAGCTCTTCCAGTTTGTCGAGCGCATGGATCACCACTTCCGATGAGGGCGTTTTGTCCTTTGCGTACTTCTCCGGGCGGATGAACGGGAAGAGATCGGCCCCGTAATCGTGTTCGAGGATATCCCGGTACCGCAGGCTATCGGTACTGATGATCAGCCTGTCGATCTCCCCGGCTTTCCGTGCGGCGTCAATAGTCCACGCAATCAGCGGGCGGCCGTTGCAGGGGGTGACGTTCTTGTCCTTGATGCCTTTGCTTCCTTCCCTCGCGGGGATGATTGCCAGTACTCTCATGATATCACCTGAACTTCCTCGTTTTCCCATGTTACCTGTTCATCGTCCGTCGTCAGTCGTTCCGTCCTCTTCTCTCCGGGCCGGCACCCTGTCAGCCGATACGTGCATCCCGGGAATTGCCCGGTCAGCAGGTCGAGGATCTTCTCGATCCGCATCTTCGGGATTACCGTGTCGCCATTTGCTGCCCATGCCGGGATCCCGCAGATAATCCCCGCCGCCTTCCGGGTGTCGATGAAATACCGTTCCATATCCGGGTCGGTGACGGTCAGTGGTTCCCCCCGGGCGGCCTGCCTGCTCCATACCTCGAATACATTCCCGGCGCTCTGCTTGAAGTTGCCACTCCGGAACGTGACGAACCGGGTACGCGTTTGCGTACGGGATGCCCATATCCATACCCGTTCGGCGGATAGTTTCGACGCACCGTACGCTGATGCAGGGTAAACGGCCTTGTCCGTGCTGATGAGAACAGCGCATTCAACCCCGCACTCGATCGCAGCCTTCGCCACGTTTTCCGTGCCGGTGATGTTGGTCCGGTTGAGTTCCGGCACGTCCCCCTCGGTGATATCAAGGTTTTTCATCGCTGCCGTGTGAATGACGACATCGCAGCCCCGCATGGCGTAATGGACGCGGGTATAGTCCCGGATATCCCCATAAATCCGGGTGAACTGCGATTCCGGGTAGTGCAGGGATGCAAGTCCACTCTCGCTGATGTCCATCGCCCGGACTTTATGCCCGGCTTTGATGAGGATATCGACAATCTCCCGGCCAAGTGAACCGGCGCCCCCGGTAACGAGGAATACTTTCGGGTGTTCCGATTTTTCAAACTGTCCGTCTGCTGCGATGTCCGGTCTTGCCATCATATCGATCAAATAAACCTCCTGAGTACTCTCGGCTGCGAGGGCTTCCCCATCGTAGTCTGGACGGCATACCGCAGCGCGTCAAGTGCGTGGTCGAACTTCTTTACGGGCTCATCCTCCCCTTTTACCTGCTTTTTTGCATCCCATACGTAGGATGAGAACTCCTTGATCAGGTTCGGGCAGGTCCGGCATACTTTCAGCCGCCCCCCCTGGAGCATTGACGAGACAAGCCGGATCCCGTCGATAACAGAATTGTCCGCATCCTTCAGGTTGGTGAAACCATCATTACGGAGCTGGACCTTGAATGAGGCGGCGGAAGGGTCGATGATAATAGATCGGACGGGTGTGGTGCCGATGAACTCCTTCAGGGCTTTGGAATACTGCGCATCGGTCAGCTGCCGGCCTTTTTCGTTGCTGTCGTAATAGTATTCCCGTTCGACAGTCGCATTATTGCCACGGGTGCCGATGAGCAGGAATGCACAGGGGTTGTTCGTGCCGTAATCGATCGAGACGATATAATGGTCTGCCGTTCCGTCCGGCTTGTCGATGATGTGGATCGCCTCATCCCACATGTCATACACCGCGCCCTCCGCAATGCACCAGAGGCCGAGGATGAACCGTTTATACCAGAGGCCGGTGTATTCCTGTTTCAGCGCCGCCACGTATGCCGGGTCGAGGTACGGGTTATCGTCAAGGGTGAAATGCCATTTCTTCAGGTGTTCCAGTCCCTTGTCGAGATAATTGACTTTCAGCCAGTGGAACGGGCCATCCGGGTTTGTGGTGCCGTACAGCCGTGCCCCGGGTGAGCGGAGACGGGAGAGGAGCATGATCCAGAACGATTCCGGGTAAAGGGTGATTTCATCACAGTAAGCGCCCACGAACGAGGCCCCGCGTATCTTCTGCTCGGCCCTCTCATCGTTGGCCCCGACGAGGTAAACCCGTCGCCCGAAGATATGGATCTCTCCCTTTCCCATACCGACCGTGCTGATGTTCCGGGCCCCGTACATGGTGATGAGCGGGTCGATGACGTTCCGCTTCAGGGTCCGTTCGGTCTTGCCGATCATCACGAGTTCGCCGGGCGGGCCGTTGATCACGAAATCCACCCATGCGAAGAACGTCGTCACGGTCTTGGAGGAGCTGACACTGCCCTCCCAGATGTTCAGCCGGGCGTCCGCCTCACAATATGATTGGAGGGCCTTACCGGTGAGCGGTTGCAGCAATGCCGCCCTCCCTCTTCATTCTCTCGAAGAGTTCGTTTACTTCGGCTTTGCCCTTCTCGAAGTCGAATTCAACGACCGCATTCCGGCGCCAGGTATCCCGCTTCCGGTTGCAGAGCCAGAAGATGATCGCGGTAGGGTCCGGGCTCACGTGCATGGTGGTTGTCTTCTTCTTCTGGTACTCCCGCTCTCCGTTGATGTGGACCTCGATCTCCTCTTTCTCGTAATCGTACCCGAGGCAGGTTTTCAGGAGGGCGTCTTCCACTTGCCGATCTACCTGTTCTTTGCCCTCTTTTACGGAGGATAGGAATTCGGGATGTGCCTTTTTCCAGTTTTTAAGCGTCGGTACCGATATATGGAGCGCTTCCGCGAGATCTTCATCCTTGGTGAAATTCTTATCCCGGCAGATCCATTTGGCGAGCTGAGGGGTGTACTTCTCATCGTACTTCGTTGGCTGGCCCCGGGGCTTCAGGTCTTTTGGATCTTTCTTCTTGGTCACGTTGCGAGCTCCCTTCCCCTGCACATCCCCGCTTCCGCCATCTTCCGCTTGAACTCGGCCGGGCACATACCCTCACGCACGCACCCGCGGCAGATGGCTTCCCGCAGGAGCCGGCACTCGTAGGTGTCGAGGCAGTACCCGCAGTCGGGATCGGAGGGTGGACGCTGGCAGAGGGTGACGGTGGTCACGCTTCACCGCCCCGAATCTCCTCAATCTCGCTCTGCATACAATACCGCCGGTCCATCAGGATCGTGATCTGCTCGTCTATGCCGGCGATCCCTTCTTCCAGCTTCCGGATCCGGGCCGGTCCTCTGGTATCTGATAATGTTGGACCTTGGAGCTGTGTCATTGAATGCAACCGGCGAGATTTGAACCCGCGGCCTTCCCCTTATTTGGGAGGATGATCTACCTGACTGATCTACGGTTGCGCTATGTTTTCCTACGCTGCCCTTACGGGCTCCCTGCCTGGCCGGTCATTATCGTTTTTGCTACTGCTGATGGGTTGCTTAAGACCAGGTGCATGACATGAGGCTGCTCATATCCTATCGTGGCGTTGCACCGGCCGGCAGGGCGACGCTCGTTTCCGGGACGACTGTGAGCCCGGGGTAGTACGCAAACGAGCGGGGTTTGAGAGGTTTTTGGAGTGATACATTATCCCCGCGTTCAGCAGCAATGTGGTGGTGGTAGGCTGCCGAACGGAGGGGAAAGGGCCCGGGCGGGGGTGAGCCGCACCGATATCGGTTTCCAAGGGGAACACGGGCCCGGGGGAGATCATGAGATGAACGGGATCGGGATACCGGCAACGTTCAGCGCGGCGATTCCGCCGAGCACGGTCACGATACCGGGCCACTGGCACTTTACCACGTTGGCGACCATGGCGGGCGTGTTGAAGTACTGCATCTCATCCTGCCAGAGCGGGGGGCATTCGGGGACCTGTTCGAGCGTGCCGGCCCGTAACCCCGCGGAGATCCCGGCAAGGAAGATATGCCACTCGCGGGAGGTTGAGCAGAAGCCGTCGGTCTCTCCGGTGAACTTCCCGATGAGTTTCCCGACAAAGAATCCTTCCGCCCGCTCTCCGGGGCTGTCGTGGGGATCGTAGTCGTAGCCGGGCCGGCCGGTGGCTGCGGTGACGGTCGCGGGCGGGGAGTACTGCGGTGATGGTGTGGCGAATGCCCCGTACTGGGTGGTGGGGATCTTGTCGTCAGCCATCGATCCCACCTCGTGAGGAGGGGGTGAGGGTCCAAGTGATCTGTGGGCCGCTGCCATCAGGGGGAATAATACCCCACCACAGGTAATATGAGGGGGGGGAGGCCGGGCAACAAATCGGGCATTTCTTTGTGGTGCAAGTATGCCGCCATTCGCAGCATCGGCATTTACAGTCGGTGCATTTGTCTTTGTAGCAACAGGGTTTTTGTGGCGGATAGGTGTAATTTGTGGTGCTGCTGGTTTTGGCTCCGTCCCCTGCTGATGTTTCGGATGGCATACGGCGTTATTCCCCCTCATCCGGCGGGGGTGCAATCGGTCCCTTCTTGATCTCGAACGCAAACTCCGCGATCTGTCCGCCGGCTTCGGGGGAGAAATCCCGGGCTGCGAGGACCTGATCCGCTGATGCCGTGCCGGCTGCCGGGGCCTTCCGTGGGGCGACCTTGACGAGAACGTTGTGCTGCCCGTACTTCGAGTACTGGGTGTAGCCGGGGGGTTTTGCCGCACCGAACCACACGATCCCGCGGGTTGCTTGGTCGACCGGGTAATCGGTGACCTGCTCAACGATGTGAGGGTCATGGAGGGTGCTTTCCTGCTCGTTGTCGAATACGACATCGATGATCATGCTGTCCTTTGTCGGAGCTGCTGCGCCGGTTGCGATCTTCAGGCCGAAGATAATACCATTCGGGAGCCGCTGGAAGATCTCGCGGTGGATTGCCTTGAGCGGGAGGTAATCCCCTCCGGCTCCGGAATAGCCGGCCATGAAGAGGCCGATCGGGGTTGCGATTGGTGATACCATATGAAAGTGCACTTCCTCCCGCTCGCTTGGCGGGAATAATTACAAAAGAGAATCAGCGACGGGGAGTTATATTGAGGCTGAATTGGGCTTTTTGAGAGAAGTGAGAGAAGTGGGAAAAGAGGGATAAATGGGTTAAAGTAGAGGGAATAATGCCCATAGTATCAATTTTCCGACTACGAACCCGGAGAGAGTTCCCAAAAATACCTGAACTATTGTCATTTTGGTTTTATCGGCCACCATCACCCCTCCTGATATATCAGGAACAACTGATCCTCGCTTTTTACGGTGATGCTTCCTTTTGGATATTTTTTGCTCGGGGGATTCTGCCGGATTACCTCGAATGTTTCCGTGCACTCGTTGACCCCGATAGAGATGTACCGTTTTCCATGGGACTTCGGGACGAGGAGGGCCCCTATATTATCGACGGGAATGCCGTTGCTGAGGAGATTACGTACCCCTGCTTTTGTTATCACACCGTTCATTATCACACCTTCGCTGTTCTCCCTTTTGTTTCTGCGATCTCTTCTACCCTTTGCATCCGGTTGAAGATCTCCCGGCAACTTTCACACGTCCGGGGGTTTTCCGGGTTCCAGTGGTTGAGTGCCAGCCTCAGGAGGGTATGCCGGCCCTTCCTTTTGCAGACCGACCAGAGCCGGCCCGGGTTGCCCCGCAGGTACTTCTTATCTCCTGCGAGTTCCGGGAAGAGCTGGATGAGGATGGGGCCGGGCACGCAGTAGTCGATCGGCATTTCTGTTTTTGAGATCCCGGCAAAGCCCCAGGTGCCGGGGTTCCATGCAGGGGGGCTTCGTGTCGGTTCGCCGGTCACGCTCCCATCCTCCTGCGGATCTCCGCGATCAGTTCGTCGTTGGTGAACTCGTGGATGTGTTTCGCCACCGACGGTGTGTAATTAATGGGGCTGGTCCCACCCCCGGAATAATTTCCATCTTGATACCACC
>Ga0172380_10009031_pt1 | contig 10718 bp, 8 predicted proteins | sample Leawe162metaG_FD_119747 | JGI IMG/M metagenome (GOLD analysis project Ga0172380, IMG submission 119747) | Leachate microbial communities from a municipal landfill in Southern Ontario, Canada - Leachate well 162 metaG | ecosystem: Engineered > Solid waste > Landfill > Unclassified | place...
AGAGGAATTAATTGGGTATTCCTTATACGATCTAATGCAGGATGCTACTGAATTTAAACGGCGTGTTTTGACAAAAGTAGAACAGCAGGGTTTTAGTTCTCGCGTGATTAAAATGGCAAGCAAAGGTGGCTTTGAGCGTACGCTGAGCACCGTAATTGTCGGCATCCATAATCAGGATGGACATATTCATTCCTTAATGAGTTTGAGCCAAGACATCAGCGATGCTATTAAACTCAATGAAGATATTATAGAAAATCAAAAAGACTTGATTTATGTATTGGGTGAAGTAGTAGAAAATCGTAGTTACGAAACTGGCACCCATATCAAAAGAGTAGCGTTGATTTCTGAATTACTGGCACGTAAATACGGTTTGAGCGATGAATATGCCACCATGATTAAAATCGCATCGCCGTTGCATGATATTGGCAAGATTGGCATACCGGATAATATATTGCATAAAGCCGGAAAATTATCAGAACCAGAATATACAATCATGAGGAAACATGCGGATTTAGGCTATCAGTTACTGAGTAAGCTGGATAAACCGCTTATTAAAATGGCGGCAACCATTGCCCATGAACACCATGAGTTCTATAACGGTGCAGGTTATCCGGCGGGTTTGTCCGGTGAACATATTGCAATTGAAGCCCGGATTGTCAGTTTGGTCGATGTATTTGATGCTTTAAGTACTCGACGTATTTATAAAGAGCCTTGGCCTGATGCAGAAATTATCGAATATTTGAAAAAAAATAAAGCAATCCAGTTTGATCCAGAATTAGTCGATTTATTTATGGACAATATTGATGAAATTCTAATTATTCGAAATGGTTTAAGAGATTAAAAATAAAATGACATTAAAAATAACCCTAATTGCCAGCGCTGTTATTTTTTCTGTCGCTTTCAGCTTAAGAGCAGAAACGACATCTCAACAAAAACTCAACTTGGAAGATTGCATCCGCGTTGCGCTAGAAAAACATCAATCCTTGAATATATCCGCCGCCAATGTGGCGATGGCTGAAGCCATGTATCAACAGGCGATGTCGGCGTATTGGCCGCAAATTCCTGCCCAAGTAAACGCCTCGCGGGCAGATCAAGATCGTACTTTTACGATGGAGGGACAGTTTAGCTTGCCTGCCAATGTGGGTAGCGCGTTGTCAGGTTTAGCTGCCTGCATCCCAAATCAGCAGGCAGCGGCTGGCGCAGCATTGCAAATTCAACAAGCCCTCGCCCAACCCATACCCATCAACATGGACATTGAATTATTCGACAAAGACATGGTGACCTCCTCGTTGAATTTGACCTATCCCATCTTTACCGGCCTAAAACGCCAAGCGATAGTGGCGCAAGCAGAAAAAGGCATACAAATAGCCGAGCAAGGTCAGCGTAAAACCAATCTGGAGCTGGTGCGTGATGTAAAAAAATACTTCTATGCCGCTCAATTTGCCATTCAGATGGAAAAATTGACTGAAGATACCCTGGAGCGCTTCCAAGCACTGGAAGATTTAACCGAACGCCTGTATCAAAATGGCTCGTTGAAAGTAAAGAAAACCGATTATTTGCGTACAAAAACCACCACAGCCATGACCCGCACCATTCTCAACGAGGCCAGATATGCCCGTGAAATGGCACACGAAGCACTGGGTAATGCGATGGGTCAGGAATGGAACGAACACTATATTTTGGAGGCGGCCGATGAAGCTTCACCTATCAGCGAAGGCTTGCAACAATTAGTCGAATCGGCACAAAACTTTAATCCGGATATTCAGCAATTAAAGTTGGCGGTGCAAATCAGTGATGATCAGATCACTGAAGCCCGTAGCGGTTATTATCCAATGATAGGCTTCCAGGCTGAAGTGCATGATATACAAACACCGTACCATGGCGGCTTAACTAATTCTGCCAACCGGGATGGCTGGACTATCGGTGTGGGTATGCAGTGGAATTTGTTCGATGGCTTTCAAACCACCGGCAAAGTCAATCAAGCTAAAGCCCAGCAACGTAAACTAGAAAGTCAGCAAATTCTGCTGGATCAAGCGATCGCCCTGCAGGTTAAACAACAGTTTTTGAGTATCAAAAGTGCCAATAGTCAAACCAAAGACAGCCAGGAAGCAGTGGGTTATGCCAGCGAAAATCGTAAATTGCATGTGCGCGCTTATCAAGACGAGCTGGTTGAAACCAAGGATGTGATCGAATCGCAAATAGTGGAAACTTTTGCTCGAGGCACGCATTATCGGGCGCGCTATGCGCTGGAGATGGGGTTATTATCGCTGGAATATCTGATTGGACAAAATGTACAGTCGTTATAAACCGCTGATGAAGAACAATACACATCCAATCATCAGTTAGTTCAGACAAAATGCCGTTAGTCCTGATTGGGTTGAAGCGTGGTCAAGAAACTGAAAAATACGGCTTCCGCATAAATCTATCTATGCACACTCATCTAGCGGTCTTAATCAGCTTGCCTTTTTTGGTTTGTGCTTTGGCTTGCATCATGCTGATGACTGTGGCGAATGCAGCTGACGATCCGTTTGCCTCGGAAACCTTGCGAGCGGGTTTTTACGCCAAGTCGTTTCCGGATTTCTCGGTCGAAGATGTCGAGGTTTCAGTAAAACTGCTATCTGAAGAAATTGGTAAAGAGGCAGGCGTCAAGACTTTTGTCAACGTCTATGAAGATATTCAATCCATGCGGCAGGATTTTGAAAACGGTATTATCAATTTTGTAGTTGCCTCATCAATTTTAATGGTCAGCCAGTTTGACAAAAATCTACTCAGCGATGGTTTTCGTTTTATCCGTTCAGCCGAGTCACTGGATAGGTTGTTAGTGTTGGGCCAGAACAAACCCAATAAAGATGGGTTTGATAGTTATCGCGGACAACGGCTGGTATTAGCCCAATCTGATCCAACCTGCGAACTTTATCTGGATTTGTTGTCCTTGTCCGATTTCAAACAGAGCTATAGCAATAGTTTCAAGCTCATAAAACGCGAGAAAAAAGCCCATCAGTTGATACTGATGTTATTTTTTAATCAGGCGGATGTAACGTGCGTTTATCAAAATGCCTATGACATCGCCATTGAAATGAATCCACAGCTAAAACAAAAAATAACGGTTTTATCAGAAATCAAAAATGTGCCGGAAGGCATGGGGTTATTTCATACAAACACGCCAGCGGCTTTTCGCGAGAGTGTCATAGCAGAAGTGCTTAAATTACAGAATAAGCCGCGTGGGCGGCAATTACTCGAGTTGTTTAAGGGTGAACAAGCAATACGCGCTGCAGTGAAAGATTTGACGGCAGCGATGGAACTCCATGCTGCGCATCAACGTTTGCTAGGAAGGCAATGATGGGATTTTTGCGTGGTTAGGAATATGCATGGAATATCATACGCACGAATCCGGTGTAGGTGCGGATTTATCCGCACAGTGCGAATGAATTCGCACCTACAGCTGACGAACTTGTTTCATGCGCATTCCTTAGTCAACTGGCAACAACGGCAATTAAAGCTTAAAGCCGGTTTGCTTTTGGCCCTTCTGATGGGGCTGTTTTTTACCGTCAATGGTTGGGCTGAATTAGACTCAGACCCCAAGCCTATACTAATGATCGGCATCAGCGCACAGTCGTTTCCAGACGTATCGGTATCTGATATTGAAGTGACTATTAAATTATTGGTGGCAGAGCTGAGTAAAAGTTCAGGCTATGAAGCAATTGTGACGGCTTATACTAACGAAAAAGTATTACAACAGGATTTTGAGCAGGGAAAAATCAATTTTGTAGTGACATCCAGCCTGATTTTGGCATTGGAATATGATCAAGCATTGCTCACCGATGGATTTCGTTTTGTGCGTGAAAGTAAATTTCCCGATCAACTTTTAATTATTGGGCAGAAACGATATGCACTTGATGAGTTTCGTGGAAAACGGATGCTGCTGGCAAAAAATGACCCGATGAATGCATTAAATATGGATTACTTTGCCTGGAAGACCTTCCAGCAAGATTATAAATCCAGTTTCAAAGTGTTGCCACCGGCGGGGAAAGTTAATCAGTTGTTGTTGAAAGTTTTTTTTGACGAAGCAGATTTAACCAGTGTCTATCAGAATTTTTACGAAACCGCTTTGGATCTCAATCCTCAGCTGCAAAATCGATTAAAAGTTTTAGCGCAGTTGGATAATGTGCCAGCGGCAGGCGCATTTTTTCGCAAAGACACGCCTGAGACGTTTAAGGAAACAGTGATACTAAAGGCATTGCACATGGCTGATAAGCCTCGTGGTAAGCAATTGATGGAGATGTTCAAATGCGACCGTATTATTCGTTCTGGTATTGATGATCTGCAACCAGCAAAACAACTCTTCAATGCGCGGCAGCGCTTAGCAAACGGTCAATGAAATGCTGCTTAAGTTGTCTGCAGTATTGAAAACCTTTGCGCTATTGCTAGCTATAAAGGTTTTTCCGGTTGCGGCAGATGACCAACCTTTGCCGGTTTCTCCCCAGCGCTTTTTTATGGGAATTTACTATCCATCGATTGCCAATTTAGTGACGCGCGCGGATTTTCAGGTAGCTATCAATGTTTGGCTGGAGGAATTTTCAGATCCCTTGCAATTAACCCCGACCCGGGCGATTTTGTTTGAAAATATGGATAGTCTGAAGCAGGCATTTGTGGCCGGCGAACTGGACTTTATTATGGCGCCACCGCTATTGTTAGCTAAACACATAGATCGCAGCTTATTGGCTGACGGTTTCGTCGGTACGGCCTCTGATGGTACCGAGTATGGCATGGTATTGATTGCCCGCAGAGATGCTGGAGTTCAGACATTGGCGCAGATGCGGGGCAAGGTGTTAATGCTGCCCAAGAATGACCTTTTGGCGGCAACGTTTATGGATATGCTCAGTTTGAAAACTTTCCGGCAGCATTTTCGAAAGGTATTCAAAGAAATTCATACAAAAAAACGGGAGAGCGCCGTGGTGCTGGCTTTGTTTTTTAAACAAGCCGATGTCGGTTTGAGTAATGCAGAGGTCTTTAATCTAATGGTAGAACTTAATCCTCAACTCCAACAGAGTTTGGCGGTATTGGCGAAATTTCCGACTAAGTCGCCCAACTATGGCTATTTTCACAGCGATTTTCCAGTCCATGTACGACAAGCCATTACTGAAAAGGTGAAGGAATTGAATCAACAGCCTCGTCCTCAGCAAGTGCTGCAAGCATTACGCATGGTCAGCTTAGTACCCAACGCAGTTGATAATCTGACCGTGTTTGACCGTTTATTGGATGAATATCGGTCCTTAGAAACAGGTATTAAACCATGAATCCATTGATGTCATGGCCTGCGCCATGTAGGGCAAATCTGTTGAGCGTCATTGTTTTGCTATTATCAGTATTGTCACCGCTTTGCTGGGCCGATTCAGAGCCCGAAATTCAGGATAAATCACGCTTGATCATGGGGTTTTATGCGCAATCGATTGCCGAAACTGCCAGTCGTAGTGATATTGAGGTTTCGCTAAATTTTTGGGCTAAGGAATTACTGGCAGCCGAGGCCAAAAAACAATATCAGCTGGATATTACCCAAACCCAGGCGGTGATATTTGATGATATGACCGCTATGCAACAGGCCTTGCGAAGAGGTGAATTAGACATGGTCGTGGCTCCCCCCTTAACCATCTCAAAATATTTTACCCGCGATGAACTTACGACGGGGTTTATCGGCATGCTTGGGGAAAACCAGCCGGATAGTATTTTGCTGATTGCACGCGTCGACCGTGGCATCAATAGCGTGGCTGATTTAAAAGGTAAAAGTATTGAGTTGCTGGAGGGGGATGAATTGACCGAAACGTTCGTGGATTATGTGTTTTTAAAAGAATTTCATAAAAGTTATAAAACCGTACTGGGTTCTATAAATCAGCAGACTAAAGCCAGTCGTATCGTGCTGGACATCTATTTTAAAAAAGCTGATGCCGGGGTAGTTTTTAAAGGCCCGTTTGATGTTATGGCCGAGTTAAATCCGGATATTGCGAATAGTATACGTATTCTGGATAGTTATCCGTCACTGAGTCGGAATGTCAGCTTTTTTAGAAAAAACTATGCTTATGCTTATCAAATTAAGGAAATTGCCCAATCTTCTTTTAAGGATAATGTTAGGGTTAAGCAGATATTGGAGATATTTAAAACACCAGTATTAATTGAATTTGATGTTAATCAACTGGATCAGTTTGATGCATACAATGATGAGTATCAAAAACTAAAACAAAAATATGCGCCATAAGTTGACATTAACAATCATTAAATATTTTTTATTAAATGGATAAAATTAAGTGAATAATTGAATTCTGTTTATTACGGTGTCACTGAATTTTTGGGCGAAGAATTTAATTGTAGACGAATGCCAGAAATTAAATATTAATTTATTTTATTTGCGCGCTATATTGTACGATACCATGACTCAGATACACTAGGTCTTTCTGCGTGGTGAACTGGATTGCCACACCTCTGGGGGTTGTGCAAACGTTTAAACGTGATGAATTGCCGGGCGGTTTTAAAGGCATGTTGACCGATAATCAAGCAGATAATTTGTTATTAGTCGTTCGTGATGATAAGAATGTTAACAGTGTTAAATATTTAGTCGGTAAATGCCTATTGTCACTAGAAAATTATGAGTTAGCCGAGGTGTTTATTGACTCTTTATTTTTGAAGCAGTTTAAATCCAGTTATATTAAAAAGTTCGCAACTGTTCAGAATAAAACTCAAGGTAGTCGTATTTTGCTAGATATCTATTTCAATAAAGCGGATGACGGTATGGTTTATCGTAATGCCTATAATGTAATGGTAGAGATTAACCCGGAAATTGGCCGTACTGTCTTGGTACTGGAGAAATTACCTACTAATAATAAAAATTTTAGCTATTTCGTTAAGGGATATCCATTTGCTAAAGAATTGTCGAAGATGGCTGTTATAGCCTTTAAGCACAGTGCCAGAGCCAAACAAATTTTAGATGTGTTCAGAAAACCAGAACCGAAGCATTGTTCTATCAGCAATTCTATGCTGAATTTTTTCGCTTAAAAAAAGGGGTAAAGCCTTGATTGGTAAACGCTATACATGGATAGTTTACTTGTGTAGTCTTTGTTGTTTATTTGGGTTTAATACTTGGAGTATTGCGGACACTCAGCATATATCATTTGCTTATCTGGAAACCGGTTTAAAAGATTTAAATGATGCAGATCGGCATGTGGCTGTACAGTTATTAGCCAAAGAATTGATACGTAATTCTGAAAACGAAATCAAGGTATTTTCTTTAAAAAGCATGGCAGAAATGCTGGATATGATTAAGGTTGGCAAGGTCAATTACGTTATTATCAATAGCTATCTATATTTAACTGGTCGTCAGAAATTACAACCATTTTTAAGTGACGAAATCTGGGGGGTTCAGCGTGACAAGGAAGCCAAAGAAAATTATGTACTGGTGGTTGCTCAGGATTTTAATTACCAAAATCTAAACAGTTTGTTAGGTAAATCCATTTCCATACATAAAGACTATTTGTTGCAAAACTTTTACTTGGATTATCTGGTGAAAAAGGAAGCAAAATTACCGATTGATAAGTTTTTTAAACGTATTAAAGACACTCGTACCAATTCGCAAGCTGTGCTGGATGTGTTTTTTAAGACCAGTGATAGTTGCCTGGTGCCGAAATATGTGGTCGATCTGGTGGCAGAGCTTAACCCTGCCGTACTAAAAGGTATCCGTATTGTGCATTATTCCGGCGTAGAATTTATTCCCGCCTTGGTGTTAAGGATGAATAATAACTCTGTTGATGCAAGTAATATCATACGTAATAATCTTCTAACCCTATCAGATAATGCGCGTGGGCAAGAAATTATGAATTTATTTAGTATAAAGTCGATAAAGCCCATTAATGCCAATGCTCTACAGGATATGATAAAAACCTACGACGAATATCAATCGATGACAGTAAAAAAATAATATGCTTATAAAACAAAAAAGCAGTATCTTTATTCGTGTTTTCTTTTTGTTTGGTTTTTTAGTTTTAGCTATTACCTTATTTTTTGCATTCATGGCAGTTCCCATGCAAAAAGAAGCTTTTAATCAGATTATGCTAACCCAGGCGGAAACTGTTTCCCGCTCCATTGTACAGGCTAGTTCTGATGCGTTAATTAGTCGGGATTATGGTTTTATTGTAGAGCATAATGTGGAAGTTTTAAAAAATAACATCAGTATTTTTTATGTTTTGGTATCACCCATTGCCGGTGAAACAATATTGGTCAATCAGAAGTCGTGGCGTTTGCTTGATAAAGTTGATGATGAACTATTATCGCTGGAAGGGCCGGATATTGTCTATAAAATATTGTCGTATGAAGGCTTTGATAATGTTTATCATTTTGTCTATCCGATTATCTTTTCCGGCGTGCAATGGGGGTGGTTACATATCGGTTTTTCGACTGAGCAATATAATAAGCTGATTGATAATATGTATAAACAAATCATTTATATTGTTGGTTTATCGTTATTGATTATTATGGCTGTTGGTTATTTCTTTGCGCGTTGGATTTCTCGTCCGGTAACCGAAATTAGTCAGTTGGCAACTCAGGTGGCAGGTGGTGATCTGACCGTACGTTCCAACATTAAACGGCAAGATGAAATAGGTGTTTTATCGGAAAGTTTTAATCGTATGATCGATTCCTTGCAACAATCTAAACAACAACTACAAAATTATAATCAGGAGTTGGAGCAAGAAGTAGATCATCGTACGCAAGAATTGGCTGAATTAAATAAAGGTCTAGATGCCAAAATTCATGAAGAAGTGGCTAAAAGTAAGCAGCAGGAGGCTTTATTGATTCATCAATCACGCTCAGCTGCTATGGGTGAAATGATTGGTGCCATTGCCCATCAATGGCGGCAGCCCTTAAATGCCTTGAGTTTAGTGCAGCAAAATATGCAATTAAGATATGAAATGGGTAAGCTGGATGCTGATTTTATGAGCATCAGCATGGAAAAATCCAACCGTTTGATTCAAAAAATGTCTTCTACTATTGATGATTTTAGGAACTTTTTTAAACCAAATAAACATGTTGACATTTTTTACATTAAATACGTTATTCGGGCAACTTGTGAATTATTGGATGCGCAATTAAAAAATCATAATATTAATCTAACTATTAATTGTCCTGAAAATATTAATATAGTCGGTCTGGAAGGTGAATTTTCACAGGTTATTCTTAACTTAATTAATAATGCTAAAGATGTGCTGGTAGAACGGAGTATTGTAGATCCCATGATTACCATAACCGTGATACCGGCTTCAGGTAATGGTATTGATGTTACCATAAAAGATAATGCCGGAGGTGTGCCTGAATCCATCTTCGACAAGATTTACGATCCTTATTTTACGACTAAAGAAGAAGGTAGAGGTACCGGCATTGGTTTATATATGTCTAAGATTATTATCGAAAATAATATGGGTGGTTCCCTGCATGCATTTAATGATAGCGAGGGTGCTAATTTTGTGATTCATTTAAAAAACACACCTCCCATTAAAAACAAATCAATTGTATGAGTCAAACCCATCAGGTTGATGTGTTAATTATTGGTGCCGGTGCCTCGGGTTTATTTTGTGCTATCGAAGCCAGTAAACGCGGTCGTAAAGTTTGTGTTATTGACCACGCTAATAAAGCGGGCAAGAAAATTCTTATGTCAGGCGGTGGTCGCTGTAACTTTACCAATTACACTGTCGATGCTGATAATTACATTTCGCACAATCCCCATTTTTGCAAATCTGCCTTAAAACGTTTTAATCAATGGGATTTTCTGGCCTTGGTGCAACGCTATCAAATTCCATTTCATGAACGTTTGCACGGACAATTATTTTGCGACCACAGTGCAAAAGATATATTGCATATGTTATTGGCAGAGTGTCAGCGCTATGCTGTGAGTATCAGCTTGCAGTGTTCAGTACTTGCTGTTACTGCTGATGATGGCGGTGGTTTTCGTGTGCAAACGGGTTTGGGAGTATGGCATTGTCAGTCATTGGTGATAGCCACGGGTGGGTTGTCGATACCCAAAATGGGTGCTACGCCATTGGGGTATCAGATAGCTGAACAATTGGGCATTAAGGTTTGGCCTACCCGAGCCGGTTTGGTCCCATTAACATTACAACCGGCTGATAAAGACATTTTTGCCACTTTGAGTGGGATAGCCGTGCCGTGTGAAGTTAGTGTGCAAAATAGCCGCTTTAAAGAGAATCTATTATTCACTCATCGTGGTTTGAGTGGGCCGGTAATTTTGCAGATTTCATCTTACTGGCAAGCAGGTGAGGCCTTATTGATTAATTGTCTACCTGATTTACCCTTGCTGAATTTATTAAAGCAACAGCGCGGGCAGGGCAGCAAACTCAAATTGAAAACTTGGCTGGCAGAATATTTACCTAAACGTTTACTACAGGCTTTGTTGCCAGAACAGTTACTGGAATTGGCTCTGGTGGATTGTTCCGACAAGCAATTTCAGCTGGTTGCAAATCATATCCAGGCCTGGCAAATTAAACCCAATGGCAGCGAAGGTTATCGCACAGCAGAAGTTACGGTGGGTGGTGTCGATTGCGATGCCTTATCCTCCAAAACCTTAGAAAGCAAAAAACATCCAGGCTTGTATTTTATTGGTGAAGTGGTTGATGTTACAGGCTGGTTAGGAGGCTACAATTTTCAGTGGGCTTGGTCTTCCGGCT
>Ga0172380_10009032_pt1 | contig 10716 bp, 8 predicted proteins | sample Leawe162metaG_FD_119747 | JGI IMG/M metagenome (GOLD analysis project Ga0172380, IMG submission 119747) | Leachate microbial communities from a municipal landfill in Southern Ontario, Canada - Leachate well 162 metaG | ecosystem: Engineered > Solid waste > Landfill > Unclassified | place...
CCTTCGCTGATCTTCATATATGACGGGGAAATTGCCCCACCGATAACATACACACCCTTTCGTGTCGATTCGAAATCCGATGACAGCAGTACCAGGCGCTCCCCCTCCTTGGCGATTTTGCAGACCCCGGCGGTGCAGGCAATGCTCTGGATGTTGAGTTTGTCAAAGATTGGCACCGGTCCTTGTGATCCGATACAGGCGATAACGTTTTTCATCGGGAAACTCAGGGCGTGGTAGAGATCGATGCCGTCGGCCTGTTTGAATTCGTTGATGCGGATGACCAGGCGGTCTACCCCTTCGTCATCGACTTCACCGATCCGTGGTGTTGCCCCGGGAAACAGCCTGATATTGCCCCCCAGAAGGATCTCTTCTCCAAGCCGTTGGGCGGTTTCCTTGTTGACATCAAAGGTTTCGGCCTTGTGCGCCCAGTAGACCGGGTGGGTGTCTTCGGCCTCACGCTTGGCCTTGAGGATATTGATGATCACGTCGGCCGCCGTATTGCCGCCTCCGATTATCAAGGTTTTAATGCCGATATAATTGCTTGGATCGTCAACGTTTTTAGCGACCATCTTGGCATCGCCATACACCGAGAGTTCTCGTGGAATATTGCTGCCGAAGGAAAGCACAACCTTCTTCCCCTTAAAGCTCCCTTTGGATGTAATTACCGTCAGGCCATCCCGTTCGTCCTTGATGTCCTCAAAATCCACTTCCGTTTGAACGTGAAGATTTTCATGCTGGACAAAATGCTGAACGTACTGGAGATAGCTTTCCACTGTTACCGGCTTGTCCGGTGGACGCAACTCATCCACCATGAACGGCATGGGGGCGTCTTTGGGTTTTGATGCATACACCAGCTTTCCTTCGGGATAGGTGTTTGCGATCCCTTGAAAAATGGCTTTCCCGGATTCAAGCACCAGATACGAAAGGCCGTGCTTGTGACAAAGATACGCTGTTGCAAGCCCTGCCGGACCTCCGCCGATAATCAGAACGTCATAGGTAGTATTTTTCATGTGATGTCCTTGTGAATGATGAAGTTTTTATAAATACAAGTAATCAATAACATTATTTAGGCAAAAGATAAAGTGGTAAGGGACTTGTCATACTCGCCAGAAGAGGTATTATATAAAACATTACATTCAAAAACAGGAGGCCATCTATGGAAGACAGGGATAAAAAAGTCGCAGCAGCGGCATTGCTGGTATTTGCAGGCGGGATCATCGGGGCTGGTCTGGCTCTGCTGTTTGCCCCGCAATCGGGAACCAGAACAAGAAAAGACATTCTTCGCTATTCAAAAAAAGCACGGAATCGGGCCGATGAGGTAGTGGACGATCTTGCTGCCAACGTGTCGAATCTGGTCGAAGCAATTGGCGAAAAGACCGACGATCTTGTGGAAAAAGGGAAGGATGTGGCGGGTGGCGCCCGCAAGGACTTGATCCGTCTGATTGAGGAGGGCGCTTCGAAGCTGGAGAAGTTCAGGACAATACTGAGCAGGATGTAAATTCAGGCTGAAGGCTGAAGGGTGAATCAGGACGATGTGCTGTCTACTATCCTTCAGCCTTCTGACTGTCTGCCTGGGAGATCGTAATAGAGCTGCTTCCTGTTTCCGGGATCAGTCTGTTGAAATAGTCTATCGTCGGGAAATGATCCGATTGGCGCGGTTCGATCTTTGAACTGTAGCGGCTGATATAGATAAGATACCGGATCGAAAAACTCTCCGCAGTTGCCAGATTAGCCTCGCTGTCTTCCCCAAGAAGTGTCCGTTCCGGGTCGTACTTGATGAAATCCTGCAGTTTTCCCCAGAAACGGACATCTTCCTTTGGCAGTCCAACCTGGTGGGCGGAAATAATGCCGTCAAAATAAGGGCCGATGCGGGTGTTTTTCATTTTCAGATCGAGTGTTTTCGAGTGAGCATTGGTGACCAGCCAGACCGCTTTGCCGGCATGCTTCAGGTACAGCAGAAACTCGATCACGAACGGATGAACGGCGATCAGGTGTTCAACTTCCTGTTTGAGAACAGGAATATCGAGCGTGAGGCGATCCGACCAGTAATCAAGATCGGTCCAGTTGAGCGTGTTTTCCTGGCTGCGAAACAGGCTGTACAGGTGTTCCTTGGCGTATTCAAGGGTGGTGTGATTACGTTCCGACCACCGTTTTGGCACATGCTCCAGCCAGAAGTGGTCGTCAAAATGGCGATCAAGGATCGTCCCGTCCATGTCCAGCAGGACGGTGTCTATGGTGTTCCAGTCGATGATCATGGGTGGTTTACTTTCTGATGCAAGGTGAGAGTCACTTATGCCGTCAACATTTTGTATGTTATTTATTTGTTGTTCTTACTCGACTAACCGCAGGGGATTTCCGTCGCACTGAAATGTCCACAATCTGTCCGTCCTTAACGATATAGCACGGGGTTTTAGTTTGTCGTGCAAGGGTGAGGGCAGATTTAGCCGACCGAATAAGGGCCTTTTCCACACCAGCCAGATCAGGATCTTTTGGTAATTGCTTATTACTCTTCATTATTGTCTCCCCACTCCAGAAGTAACGGTATGTTACCAGAGTTATTGTAAAGAATCCAGGCATCTACGGATGACTTGTACAGGTTTGTAAAATTATGCAGACCTTGACTGAACCTGCGACGGACGACATCTTCAGGCACGTTGTGGCCTCCCTGCGCGACACGGCCAGCGACTCGCGCTACAGCCATGTCCGCGCTCGGCAGACTCAAAAAAATGAGTTTGACGTGATAGCCCAGCTCTCGCCATTGCTTGATGTTATGTAGATACGCGCGCCCGCTCAGGGTCGTCTCAAATGCGAAGCTACGCTGGGTCCGGACACAATTGTCAATCTCTTCGAGCATCACGCGGCCTGCGCGAACAGCTACCGTATCGGGTTCAAAGGGTGCGAGTCCTGCTGCGATGAGATCAGCATTAATAAAGGTCGGGCAGTGGGCTTCGTTGGGAAGAAATTCACGGGCAAAGGTGGTTTTGCCTGCGCCGTTCGGTCCTGCGATGATTACGATTTTTGGGGTGTTGGTCATATATTATAATCGCTCGTGTTCCTGAATGATTTTATCGGTTCCATACAACCCAAGAATCAACATCCTGTCAAGAATATCGAGAATGCGTTTTCTTAGTTCTGGGCGATTATCAGTGGCAGAATACTCCTTGAGTAGTAGATCGTCGAGATAGTGCATCTCTTGCCGATGCCCGGAAGGAGAGGAATTCTCGTCTGGACGCTCTGCCAGATCTAGCTCACGCTCTGCCGCCATGATGACTTCTTCGGTAGTTGATTCACTTGCATCTTTGAGCAGATGGAAGAAAGAAAAGTTATCCTCTTCAAAGGCTTTAGACTGTATAAAAGCGTGGATCAAGGAACGATAAGGCTCGATGCCTTCATTCCAAATATCACGAAAGCATTCTGCCGCCTCTTTCCTGATTTCCTTGATCGGATCGTTGAAAAAGTCCGTTAATTGTTGTTCCGCTTTTGCCATATAGGCGGCATGGGGCAGGTGGTTTGACGCAGCATTTGCAATCAACATACGGTTCTGATCGCTGCCATTAGCAAGTGTTTGGGCCCGAGAGGCAAGGGCATCGTTATAGAACGCTTCACGATAAAGGTGAAAAGCACCCAGTAATCTGTACTCTTCGTCTTCTGCCGATAACAACAAATCAAGCAGTTCCAGCCCGATATCAGGAGAACCATGCAGAATGTAGTAAAGAAGTTGAGTGCCTATATACGTCGAGAGAGGCAGTATATCTACCTTGTGGGACTGCATAACAAGCTGCTTCAGCAGTTCAGCCGCATGGCGATTATCATGGTGAAGCACTGAATAGATCGGTTGGGTTAGTAAACAGCGGATGCTTTCCAAAGGCTCCAGTTCAATGCGTCTGGCAAGCACCCGTATTCCTTCATCTAATCGTGTATCACATTCCCAAAGAACTGCACCAAGAGCCTCTGCGGCAGTACCTCTGTCAAAATATCCGCTACGAAACTGGGTAAAGCCCCCTCTGGCAATCAATTGATTTGCAGTAAGAAGCAACTCCTCTGTTCGTTTTATGTCGGACTTTTCATCGGTGGCGGCTGTGCCGTTCTCAACATACCAAAGTAATATTGAAAAAACTTCCTCATTAACGGCAAGTTTCGGATGCTTTTGCAGCAAACGGCAAATCCCCTCACAACAGGGACGGTTCGGAAGACTATGCGCCGTGCGTATCGCTGTCAGGATTGCTTCTTCAGGTGTTTGACCTTCAGCTAGGCCGTTCAAAATACCGTTGAAATAGTCCTGGTTCGTATCTGGCGGCAAACTGGAAAACAGTCGCGCAAATCGAGCAGGCTCTTTCTTGGTGCGCTCACAAAGAATTTGGGCAAGCCCACTGGATCCTGAGTGACGAAGCCAGTCGTCTTCAGTACGCCGCGTTTTTCGGTCGCCACAGTACGTGGCAACAGCGCTTAGCCAAGCCGCATCGGACATGAATTTGGCTCGATCTGTACCAATAGGCGGTGGCACCCATGTTGCTTCCATATTGTTTGGTTTGGGAATTGATTTCCCTCTGAACTTCCTGTCAAGTTGCGCAACTAGTTGAAGCGCTTTGGAGGAAAGGCAGGCAGAATCCATCGATTTAAGAATGCACCATTGTTTGTGTCCATTCCAGTTTAAGTCCCGAAGGGCAGATTTGCGGGTCCAAAATGGTTCTTCTTCGGGACGACCGTTCGTCAAATCATGAATAATTTTTTTGGCAAACCGTAATTCAGGCCAGTGATTCAAAACCCGGCCTTCAACAGCATCTCTTTCTTGTTGGGAGAGATATGGAAAAGCAGCATTTGCAGCACGTGTAAACGAAATCCATTCTGCACCATTCGGACCAGCTTCGAACAAACCCTTCTCTGCCAAGAGCGAAGGCAACTTAAATCCCAGAACGTCACCGGCACATGCAATCGTTTCCAGGCAAAGATAGAGTGCCGCCGGATGGGGCAACGGTTCGATTTGTTCAAGACTGTATAATGCTCGCTCAGGAGCGGTTTTGGCAAGTTCGGCTAGAGATTCACGCAACAGGGAAAGAAAACGGTTTGGCCCGTAACTGCTCCGATCAAACCGCATCTGCCACGTGTAGTCTGTCCAGTGTTTACCGTCAAAAGTAAGGTTGATGCGGCGAATGGCCTCTTTAAAAGCGGGCAAAACAGATTCTAGGAAGATGGTGGATGATTTTTTTTTCAACTCTTCAAGCCAGTGATAGTCGAGTTTATTCTGTTGATCACTCCCAAACGGGTGCCCCTCGGCAAAGATTTCATACCATGTTTCAAGCCATACTTGGATTATTTTGCCAGCTGCAGCAGGATCATTTTTAAGCCATGCCGACATGGAGTGACGATCATAAAGTCCGGCACGATCGAACAAACCATCAGGTTTAGAACGAATTAAATCAAGATTGAGTTCCAGCAAATCGGGACAAGGCTGTATGTCGCTCAGCCTGGAAAACCAGCCAAGCAGGGCTGTGCCTCGTGCAGAAATATTGTGCCACCAGATTCGTAACTCTTGGGCAATTTCTGCAGGAAATATCTTGATGGCGTTCCTCAGAATGTTAAGGGCATCATCACGGCGCTCACTGCTCTCAGATGTCAGCCATTCGCTAATCAGACCTCGACTCATCAGAACCGGAAGCCAACAGGGTTGCGAGTAAACCACCATCCTAACAAGCGACGGCATCTGCTGAAATGGGTTATCCAAAGCCAAGACGACATCAAGCTCCGCCTCGTTTGGTTCATCCAAACCTCCGAGCCAGCGGGCAACCGCATCCTTCAGGTGATAACGGACATCAGGACTTTTCAGCAGATCATTAAGTTGCTTCAAATACTGATGTTTCGGGCCTGCCTGTCGGTATATTGCCAATATCTGCCGAACCTGGGTACGACGGAAGAGATGCTGTTCGTCTTCTTTGAGCAGATCAAGTAGATTCCTTCGATCTGTAACGAATCCTCGGGCAAAGGCGTAATCGAACAGACTTTCGTGGAAGAAGTTCACACGACCGTTCACATGGCTAATGAGATGTTCTGTTGCCAACAGATCGAGTGCATTCGGAAAGCGGTCAAGCACACTTGCAGAAGTATCAAGAGACTGATCGCTACTCATAACGTCAGCAAGATGCGAAAGTACCGGCATCAGGGCAAAAGCAGGGTAGCCCCGCTCACGGATGGCACGTTGTTTTTTCTCGACAAGGCGATCAAATAATTCGGTTGTTGATTGAAACTGCAAGGCATGATCTTCAGATCCGATAACTTCAAGAAACAGAGCAAGGTTGAGAGGCAGAGTCAGTAACTCTCTCTGTTTTGCTGTAATGCGCTCGACGGGGATGCCTTTTTCGCAAAACAGAGGTTCGACTTCCGAAACCCAATCAAGAGGCTTGATCTCATATCGTCTGACTCTTTGATCCTTTTCAAGTTGGAGCAGAGCACCATCGTTGGTCAGATCGTACGTGCGACAAGCAGCAACAATACGGATGTTTTTTGAAAATCTGGCAAAACTGAGAAGCTCGAAAATCACTTCGCGGATAGCTCCTGTTCGACCCGAAACCTCACTAACAGCATCAATCTGGTCAATGAATAGTATTGCCGTGCCTCCAGGCGTTAGTGATTGCAGGGTGAAAACGGGGTTTTCGCTACGTCCGTAAAGGGCTTGCCCAAGGGCATTCGAAGAATCAATGCTAAGACGACTGTCAACACGAAATGCCAAATATGCAGCATCTAGTCCGTTCAAGCCGGACAGGATTTCTCGAATTACTCCTGATTTGCCGGTTCCGGCATTCCCAGTAAGCAGTATAATATCGGGGCATTCTTCATCATTAAGAACGGATAGGACCTCTTGAGCTTCTTTTCGTGATATAGACACGCCTCCAATGCCAAACGGAGCATAGCTTTCGAGATAACGTTGATTTGCCTGGGTGATCCGTTCCCGTAGCGTCGAGTCAAGCGGAGCCCGTGGGGAGAGGATTCCCGCTTCTATGATCTCATTGCGGATGATTTCCGTGGTTAGTTCACGGTTGAAATTGTTTTCGAGATAATCACGTAGAATGGGGAAATAATGATCGAACGAATCGCTGAAGACCTGCCCGCCAAGCATGCGGATATTGATGTCAAGATCAGTTTCCGGCTCACACTGACTATGAAATCGCTTGAGGTACAGCCATGTTTGCTCTGCGCTGCTGCCCCATAGCCTTCTCAACTCCGGAAGATGTGAGGCTCTATCTTTATCAGTCAGAGAATTCAGGAATGCGTCAACATCTGACTCAATCAATATGGCTCGTTGTGCGAGGTGGTGAATTTCAGTTGCGGGCGCGGTTGAGAGAAAATAAAAATGATCATCGGGCACAACCGAGAGTTTAGATAATGCTGTTGTCAAAACTCCTTCTGCGGCAAGACGCCCAATCGTCCAGTTTCCCAGAGTGTTTTGCCTCTTGGCTTGATACCACTCCTTATTGCCATTTCTGGATAGCCAAAACTCAACTCCTTGATTGACCGGATCGACAAATTCGAATTGAAGGGCATCGGCGTGACCAAGGAAAACTTCGAAAAGTTTTTTGACTGCCCATTTTGCTTCAAAACGATCTCCAAGCTTCCCGGCGATACCACCAGGAAATGGGTAGGCGCTTGAGGCACGACTATGGTTGGTTTCTCTAAGGGTCATGAATTAATTTGAAACACTCCCATTGTTTATCCAAATAAAGGACTTAATTCTTAAATGTTTTTACTTTGAACTTACTGTTTTTATTAAATAATTGCATTTGGTGTCAGAACATAGCTTTTGGCACAAAATTCTTCCGCACTCAAAACCGCCATCTCAGCCTTACGATAATGCCGCCCATTGCGGGTCAGAAGCGCGGAGCATCCCGCCCCAAGCGCCGCATAATACTGCACGGCATCCTCAAAGTCGGTAAAACCAGCCTTGAGCGCTTGCTCGATCACGACGTCATCGACGGGAAGGACAGTTACAAGCTGCTTGAAGTTGCGCAGCACTTCATGCGCGTGCTTGCCGGAGACCTGTTTCCTAAGTATGTAAAAAAGATTGGCAAACGTGAGTGACGATACGGAAAGGGAAATGCTGCCGGTCTCGGCAAGCGAAAATAGCCGTGCCGCCGCATCATAAAACGGTTCGCGCCGGGCCAGCAGATCGAGAACTATATCCGTGTCCACAAATACGGACGGTTTCATCGGTATTTATCCGCCAGGTAGTCGCCATAATCACTTTTGGGGTCGCCCAGTTTTCGAGCATCGATAACGCCGGAAAGCTTGGCAACCAATGGTGTCACCTGTTTCAACGATTCATCCGAATGGGCAACCTGGCGAAGATACCCCTCGATAAGCTTGGAAAGACTTTTATGTTGGGAACGGGCAAACTCCTTTGCCTGCTCGATTATGTCCCGGTCAAGACTGAGTGTTAGCTTTGCATTCATGAAAACACCTCCTTTGTACGTATTGCTGAATTGGATTATACGTACAAATGTAGAAATATCAAGTTCTCAATTATTGCTTCCAAAGTACATTTGGTCTATATTTACCGATGCTCCAAACACGTATTGACGCGATTCGGCAGAAATTCCGAGAAAGAATGGCCAAGCATGCAGCTCACTCTTTTTGAAGACAACCGACCGGGCATTCTGCTCAACATCGCGGATGAATTTATCCTTTCACGGGATCTTGTTCAGGCGGTTTCCGTGTATGAACAGGTGTGCGCCGATTTTCCTGATGACAGGAGCGCCGCGCCACTTCTGGCACTGGTCGGAGAATGGCACTCTCTTCTGTCCGGCATCAACGATGATCCTGGCAATCCGGCGTATCTCCAATCCATCTGGCTTCGCCACGACTCCATTGCCCACCCTGCGCTCCGTCTGACCGTACTTGGTATTTTGATCGACGAACTGCGTGCTCTCCCTGAGCCTGAGAAGGTCTATATTTCTCCTCACTTTCATCTTGGGCATCTCCTGATGGCAGCCGGCAGCCATGCTGAGGCGGCGGACAGTTTTCGAGCCGCGCTCATGGGAAATGCCGTTGAGCGGGGACGGTTCATGGCTTGGCGCGGTGATGCCCTGACTATGGCCGGAAACGATGATGCCGCACTGAAGTGCTATCTGGCGGCGTTCCTTGATGATCCGTACAGCGTTGATATGCAAAACATCAAGAACCGCACGATTCACAATCTACACACCTCCCTCCACTTCGAGCTGGATGATGAAATCGAAGGAGACGATGAACCGGCCTGGCTTCCTGCCTGGGGGTGGTTGCACGGGGTCTTCGCGTTGCCGCTGCAACCTGTGCCGGCACAGACTTCTTTGCCCTGTGCTGCTGAATTTGAAACGCGTATAGCGCAGGATAATTGTCCCATACCGCGCATATGGTTCGATATGCTGACCCATGCCGAGAGATTGCGCGTCGTGCAGCGGGATGACCGGGAATTGGCTGCGGTGCGGCGGTTGATGAAAAAGACGAGCGGGTTTATGTTCGGCTGGTATATGGATAAGGTCAAAGGGAGAAATTCGGCAATCAGATGAACCTCTAAAAGCTATTGTCCACGAAATACACAATATTATCACACGAGTTAACACGTCGCGTAGCGACTGAAAGCAGCTTTACATGACCCAACCCACCACTCCGGATTCTCTTCCTCCGCTTTTAAAGAGATTCCACGACTATCTCCCCGGCGATATTCACTCAATTGCGGCAAAGGCCCATTTGATAGACGGTTTTGAGGCGTGCAAAGGTAACTCGCTTGCCAATGCCGTCTGGAACGATGATAAAACCGCGCTGGTCGTCACTTTTATCGGTGGCAGCCAAACCACCCTGCTGGTTGAAGGAGTTCGTCTCCTTACCAAGTGCAGCTGCAAACAATGGCAACCCGCTCGCAACTGTCCGCATGTCGTGGTCGCCTGGGCGACCCTGAAACGGGTGGTCTCACCGGGAACCCTTTCGCATATTCGCTTCAATCAACAGATGTTGCAGGACATGAAGCGCTTCACCGATCAGGAACCTGCATCAGGTAACGATGCCGTATCAGACACGGTGCCTGACAAGAAACCAGTGCTCACTAGTCTGGTGGAAGACCGGCGTCTGCTTAATGAGGAGATCAACAAACTAAAACCTCAGGCCGTTTCTTCAAAATACCGCCTGGTGATAGAAGCAAGACCCTATGGCAACGGCGTTGAGGGGAAGATCAAGCGAGGCAACGATACCGTGCATGGCTGGGGCACAAGCGGCGTACCGACCGATCTTTCCCGCTTTCTGGCAACACACTATTATTACGAGTCAACACCCCGTTACTTCGAGACGTTTCTTAAGCTGACCAACAGCACATATCCAATTGTGTTTATCGACGCCGAAGGTAATGAATCTCCGCTTGTCTATTGTGGCGATGAAAGCCTCAGGGGCGGCATTGCCTTTGACATTCGCGGCGAAGAGATTCACATCTCGCGGACCCTTGACAACGGCAGGCCTATTCCCGCCGGAGCTTTGCTGCAGGGCCGACTGCTCTTCGATCCCGAAGCGGGGACAATTCATGCCATTTCCAATCGCAGTGCCTGGAAAATATGGGAGGCGGTAATCGATGTACTTGACGGAGTGTCTTGTGCTTTTGAGAGCGATGACGAAGAGATAAACGATCCGGCGATCACTTCTCAGGAACTTCTCCGGCTGCCGCATTCCGTGGTAACGCCGATTTCGCTCTTCAATGCCGCG
>Ga0172380_10009033_pt1 | contig 10714 bp, 10 predicted proteins | sample Leawe162metaG_FD_119747 | JGI IMG/M metagenome (GOLD analysis project Ga0172380, IMG submission 119747) | Leachate microbial communities from a municipal landfill in Southern Ontario, Canada - Leachate well 162 metaG | ecosystem: Engineered > Solid waste > Landfill > Unclassified | place...
CGAGAATTTTGCGCATGACGACCCTGTTCAAGTAATGGCAACACAATGGTCAAGAATGCCCGTTCTTCCTGCAACGGGGTTTGGTTTAGGTCAAAGAACCTGCTTGATCGCAGCTTCCATTTCTGCCTTCGACATCGCCCCCAGCTTGTGTGCAACAAGCTTGCCGTGGCGATCGATGACCACGGTAAACGGGAGCCCGGCCTTGGTGTTGCCGAGCGCCTTCATCAATTCGACGCCTTTGCCAACACCGGCGAGGTAGACGCGGTAATCGACTTCGTAGGCCTTGGCAAAATCGCGGACGGCTTCCCGGCTGTCCGCCTCTTCGATCGCCAGGCCAACAATGACCAGGCCCTTGCTACGGTATTTCGCGTGCATTTCAACCAGATCGGGGATTTCCTTGCGGCACGGGCCACACCAGCGGGCCCAGAAATTCACCACCAAGGGTTTGCCATGCAGGCTGTCGAGCGCCACTAACTTGTTGTCGGTATCGATAACGGCAGCAGAGAAGAAAGGCGCTGCCGAAGCGTTATCGGCAAACGACGGCAACGACAAAATCAGGGCAAAGGCAAGAATGGCGGTACGCAACATGGCAGTTCCCTCGGGATGAATCTACGGCAGATCACTCTTGCGGAAAGTGAAGAAGCCGATGGCCGCCGCCAGCGTTCCGATTGCCACGGGATATACCAACGCATAGAGCTTGAAGCCGGCAACACCGAAGAGGTCGAGAATGACGTAGGCCGATGGCCCAAGCACGATCAGCTGCGGGTCGAACATGGCCAGCGCAGCAGTGCGGAATACCTGCAATGGGTTAGCCAGGGCGATGGTCACCGCCATCTCCGGCGCGATGCGCCCCTGGATCATGACGCCGAGCAGGATCAGGTCGAGGAAAAGCAGCATGGTCAGCCAGACCATGAAGGCCGAACCCTGTGCCACGTCGGTCGAGCGCGCCAGCGTCGAGATGAGCATGCCGATGCCAAGGAAGCACCAGCCCATGGCGGCCAGCAAGCCGGTGTAGAAGATGAACATGCCCCACGGCACTTCGATGCCCTGGACCATGGCCCAGAGCACGGCACCGAGCATGGCGACGAAGACCGGCAGGAAGATGGTGACGTAACGGCCGATGATCTTGCCCCAGAACCAGGCGGCGAGGCCGACCGGCAACGACAGCAGGTATTCGAAGACGCCCGCTTCGCGGTCACCGGCGACCGAACGCACGGTAGTCACCAGCACGAAGATGGGCAGGATGGCCATGGTCAGCTGGATGTAGGTAACCAGCAGACGGGAGAGTCCGATAAAACCGAGCACGCGCGATTCGGTCAGGCCGAAGGCAAAGAGCAGCGCGACGATGCCGCCGAAGACGATGCTGTAGACAAGGAACCAGCGTGCCCGCAGCGATTCGACGATGTCCAGTTTGGCGGTGAGCCAGAGGTGTTTCATTGCGTGATCCTTGTTACTTGCCCTTGGCGAGAATCTGCTTGCGGGCGTCGGCATAACTGACCGCGCCCGCCGCGTTTTCATTGACCGCAGCAAAACCGTAGAGCATCGGCGTCCGCTTGCCACTCACGTAGCCGGCCTTGCGTGCATCGAGCCACTTGGTGTCGCCCGCAGCCCCGGACGAATCGGCCGCCCAGAATTCGATTTCGGCGTCGCTCCAGGTCTGGTGTTCCTTCCAGAAGACGGCGCAGCCGAAATCGTCGAACTTCAGTACTTTTTTCATCGGGTCGCGGATCTGCGCGGCGAAATGCCGATCGCTGATGACCATACTGCAGCGGACGCAGACATCGCGATCCCAATTGATCCTGACCGGGCCGGTCAGCGGTTCGCTGCTGCAACCGGCGAGGACGGCACCCAGATAGGGGCCGGCAGCAAGTGCCGGTAGCGCAGACACAAAGCGGCGACGATCGATGCTCATTGCAGCACGAGATTTTCCGGCAGTTCGGCCATCTCGATACGGGCGACGAGCCCGACATAGCGCGAAATCATGCCGAGAAAGCGCAGACGATCCGGGCCGGCGACCTGGCCATGCCATTCAAGGCCGTCGCGGCGGTCGGCGAATGACCAGCCGCTCAGTGCTTTGGCAATCGCGGCATCGGGTCGCGTCAGTGTCAGGTGTACGTTGTAGAGCGAGGCCAGCCCGGTGTCGTCGGCAACACGATCATCGAGGACGATCTTGCCGGTATCCATTTCAATGACGCGATTGACCAGCGGCGCCACTTCATCGAGACGGTGGCTGGAGATCAGCATCGTCGTAGTCTCCAGGCGCTCGGCGAGCAGCTGGAAGAAGATGTGACGGGCTTCCGGGTCCAGGTTGGCGGCAGGCTCGTCCATCACCAGCACCTTGGCATCGCGGCCGAGCGCAACGGCGATCAGGAGCTTTTGCTTCATGCCGCCGGAAAGGCGATTGAACGGGCGGGCAAGAATGTCCTGCATGTCGAGCCCTAGCCGGGCGGCAATTTCGTGCATGCGCTGCGGGTCGGTGCCACACAGCGACGCAGCAAACTCGACCAGTTGGCCAACCGGCATCTTCAGTGGCGGCGGCAACTGAGGCACGAAACCGATCTTGCCAAGGACTGCCGTGCGTTCGCTGCGCGGACTGCGGCCATCGATAGTGACCGTGCCACCATGCGTGTATTCGCCAAGCAGACAGCGGATGAGCGTGGTCTTGCCGGCGCCGTTGGATCCGATCAGGGCAATGCGTTCACCGAGGGCGATGTCGAGGTCAATCCCGTCGAGCACGCGGTGACGCTTGAAGAGTTTGGTCAGGCCTTGGAAACGAATCATTCTAAAACTCACTTGAACCACGGCGAGCATGCCGCGAAGCAAATCCCATGGGACGGCGTACACGGCGAAAAGACCCCAACAACAGATCCCATGTTTTCGCCGTGCTCGCCGTGTGCGCCGTGGTTAATTATTTCTTCAAAGGCCGAGCACTGAACACGGTCAGAGCATCTTGCTCAGGCCTTTCACATCAAACTGCAGCGCGCCGGAGGGGCAGACGTCAACGCACAGACCACAGCGCGTGCAGTCCGGGCCGACCGGCACATGCGTGTGCTCGGCGCGCCCCTTGACCACCATGTCGAGCACGTGCGGGACGAGGCAGACTTTCTTGCAGTCGCCTTCGTGGAAGCAGTGCTCCAGACGGTACATGATGCGCACCGGCGAAAGGGTGCCAACCATACCATAGGTGAGGCCGATCGGGCAGACGTAGCGGCACCACGCGCGACGCGAGTAGAAGACCTCGAACATCAGCAGCAGGAAGACCCAGCCGAGCGCCAGCGAGGGGCCGTAAATCAGTGCCCGCGACAGGATGCCGGTGGGCGACAGGGTCTCGAACATGGTGTAGCCGGAAATCAGTGCCATCAGGGCAAAGAGCACCCAGAAAATAGTACGTGCGCCACGGTGGAACTGGTGGTCGCTGACAATCTTCTTGTCTACCAGCTTCAGGTGCAGCCATTCGAACCACTCGGCAACGAGGTGGTAGGGGCAGACCCAGGAGCAGAATGAGCGCCCGCCGAGGAGTACCCAAAGAAAGAAGACTGTTGCCGTGCCAATGAACAGATTCACGATGATGTGCTTGTGAGCAAGCATCACCTGCAGCGCGGAGTTCAGATCAATCAGGTGGAAGCCGACAAAGCGCGAGGCCGTGAGCGCACCTTCAAGCATCTGGATGTCGAGCCAGAAGGAAAAGGTGAACAGCAGGTTGCTGAGCAGCAACACCACCCAACGGCGGTTGCGCCACTTGTGGGTGACCAGCTGGTGCTCCCGTGCATGCTCCTTGAGCGACTCGAAGTCAGCCTTGTTCATGCGCTTCATCGAATGCCATTCCTTGGCTTCCGGGCTGAAGGAAGCCGGCTTCTGCGGCTCGCTGCCGAGCATCACTTTGATGCGTTCGATCATTGAAGCCATATCAAGCCTTCCACTCTTTGCGTTCGTCGATGATGATGGCCGCCGGCTCGACCGGGCAGATCATCTCGCAGACGCCGCAACCAACGCACTGCTCGAGAACAAGCGGACGATGACGCTTGCTGCCGTCCGGCCCGACAAATTCCTCCAGCTTGATCGCGTCGGCGATCGGGCATTCGGTTACGCAGAGGTCGCAGACATCGCGCTCATAGGGGTGGTCCTTTACCGGCACCGGTTTCCAGCGGTCGACCGACATATAGCGCATGGTGCCCTTGAAATTGGCACCGCGCGCCTGCCCCTTGAAACCCTTGCCCTGCACTGCCAGACACGCCTCTGGCCTGGCGAGGCGGGCGACGCCGATGCGCTCCTTGAGGTTCAGTGTCGGTTCGGCATCCTTGGCCTTGGCCTTGAGGATAGGGTCGTGCGCCAGCTTCATGCCGCTCCGTGTCTTGGTGAAGTCAGGCTTTTTGTAGGTCAGCGCCCCGGTCGGGCACGCCAGGATGCACTGCACGGCGTCGCAGGAAAAATCGCAGGCCTGATTGCGCGCATCGATGAAGGGGACGCCGATACCGTAGCCCTCGTCGATATCGCCAAGCTTGATCGCTGCCACCGGGCACACCTGAACACACTGGCCGCACTTGATGCAGGAAGAAAGGAAGTCGTGCTCTTCAAGCGCCCCAGGCGGGCGCAGGCGGGTTTTCGTTGCATTGGCCACGGGCAGCCAACCAGCCATCGACAAGCCGATGACGCCACAGGCCAGCGCCGAGGTGCGAATAAATTTCCGCCGGTTGGCTTCCTTGCGAACCGGTACTTTCGGGCGCTGGGCACCGGGAGGTGACTTCAATTCGTCGCTGTCTTCAGGTGGGTCGTTTGGGCGAACCTTGCCGTCACCTGTGTCGGTTATATCTTTCATGATTTTGCCTTTGCCGGATTCCTGAAGATCGGCTTTTCATCCCGAAGGATGAGTACTGGAGATGAGAAAGGAGCCAGTCGCTCAAGAAAGTCGAGCGACTCCATCACCGGCGAGTTGCGGAAAAAGCGTGCTGCCGGAAATTCCATCCAGATCTGGTCGGCAAAAGCGTAATGCTCGTGTGGGCGATCGCCGAAACCATCACCATCCGCGTCGAAACCCTGGTAATCGTCCCAGAAATTGCCGTGCCAGCGATTACGCGTCGAGCCTGCAGCGCCATCCACCGCCACATTGCTCATATTGCCTTCGAAAACATTGCCCTCGATGATGTGCCCCTCGCGATCCGAAACGAAGCGGATACCGATGACGTTGAAGGCGATGCGATTGTTACGGATGATCAGCGTGCTATCCGGCTCAAACGGTGAAATGTCGCTGGTGATCCCCGTGCCGCAGTAGATGATCTCGTTGCCCTCGACAACGACGTCGGAGGCCTCCTTGAAGCCGACGGCCATGCCGGTCGCGCCGTTGGCATGCGAAAAGACATTGTTGCGGATAGCGCCGTCGCCGGAATACATGACATAGACACCAACCGCGTTGTCGTAAAAGCGGTTGCCTTCAACAATGTTGCGGGCAGCAAACATGAAGTGGATCGAATAGCGGCTGCGACGGCCAATATTGCTCAGATAGAGATTGTCGTTGGAGTACCAGGCAACCATGTCGCGCGAATCGAGGATCTGGTTGCCTTCGATACGGTTTCGGTTGCTGTACCACAGGCGCAGGCCGTCGCCGCGGGTGCCTAGGTCATAAGGTTTCGAGGAAATGCGGTTGTCGCGGAGGACGTTGTCGTCGGACTGTTTGAGGTCGACGCCGAACAGGCAGTTATCTATCGTTACCCGCTCGATGACGTTTTTGTGTTTGCGCACATTGAGGCAGGCATCGTCGGTATCGTGCGATGCGCCGGAGTTGGTCAGGCGGATGTCGCGGACCTGGGAATCCCCGCCCTCAATGACCAGTACCGTGCCACGACCGCCCCCATCGATGACGACGCCATTGGAACCATCGATGATCAAAGGCTTGTCCACCACCACCGGGCCGGCGTAGGTACCCGCAGGGGGTTTCAGGACCGAACCGGCAGGGGCCTTGTCGACCAGGTCCTGGAACCAGCGCAGGTCACCCCGGTGCGGCCCCACCGGGCGCGGCGTCTTTTGGTCCGACGCGCCCCAGTTGGCGGTACTGGGCAAACCCATACCGGCCACGCTCTTGGCGGGTGCCCGATCCTCATCGATCAGTGCTGCCGCCAGGGTCGCCCCTGCAGCCAGGCTGAGAACCAGCCCAAGGGCACGGAGCGAAAGGAATACGACCGGTTTCATTGCCACAACCCTGAAAAGAATGGGGCTATTTTACTCGACCGCCCCGTCGTTCATCTGCTTGCGGCGGATCAGGATCGCCAGGAGCAATGCCAGCATTGCCAGCACCAGCAAACCGTAACCGTAATACGGGTACGAATAGGTTGAAAACTGAGCCACCTTGCCTTCACCGAATACGGTCGGCATGAAGGGCTTGACGGTAAAGGCCCCCCACGGATGCAGGTTGTGGCCAAAGAACCACAGCCAGGCTGAGTAGGTAATGACGAAAAACACCGGCAATCCAGCTGGCACGAGGGCCAACAGGAGGGTGAAGATGCGGAACTTGGCCACTCCGACAACAACGATGGCCATCACCGCGATCAGGCCGATGATGACCATATGCGAGATATTCAGTACGTTGTCACCCCAGACCTGGATTCTCGCCGGCTCCTTAAAGAAGGTGCCAGCTTCCTGCATGTAGTCGGCGACATGTTTGGCAAGACTGCCCATGACGTACTGATCGACCAGCATCCACGCTGCAACGGCGGCAAACCCGGCGGCCAGAACGGCCAGACGCGCCTTTTTCTTCGGCACGGCAAAAGCCAGCAGCATGACGGCGAAGAAACCGAAGAAGAACTTGGCCAGCGGCTTCTCGACCGGCGCGCCGGTAGCGATCGGGAACATGCCGACGTAATGGTTGATGGTATTCATTTCATGGACGCAATCGAGACCCTGCGCACCCTTGTTGAGGTCTTTCTTTGCGTCGGTGATCGGGTTGTAGCGCTCGACGCTATGGTCGAGATCCTTTTCGAGAATCTCGGTAGCCTGGCGTGTTCCCTTGCCGGCAATCCTGCAACCGTTATAGACACCGTCGAAGTGGAAGTGGATACGGATGCCATCCGGGAACGCATCGACGGGGTAATTCGGCGCCGTCAGCGAAACCCACCAGATGGGCGAAAAATAGGCAGCAATGATCATCGCCAGCGCAAAGAGACTGAGCCCGGCAACTTTCAGGTTCTGTTTCTGGGTAATTTGGGGAGATGCAGTCATTTTTGTCCTCGTATGCCTTGGGTGCCAAAGCCGCGATCGGACAACCGGCACCTGCAGGCTGACGCCATACAGCATATGGTTAATTGCTAATACTCTTGCGGGAGTAAAGCCCGCCATTTTGCGATGGCGGGCTTTACCGGTACAGCGAAAAACTTACTTCCGTGAGCCGCGCGCAGCCTTCGGCTTGCACATCGAACCCGGCATCGACAGGCTGGACTGATAAGCCGAAATCGAGATCAACTGATCATTGGTATAAGGCTTGATGACCTTGACCATGTCCGGGTTGGCGTTGCGGCGATGACCGTCACGAATTTCGGTCATCTGGCGCAGCAGGTACTTGTAGTGCTGGCCGGCAATCACCGGATAGAACTTATCCTTGACGCCTTCACCATTGGCACCGTGACAGGTCTTGCAATCCTTCTCGTACATCGCCTTGCCTTCGGCCAGACGCTTTGCCGTATCGGTCGGCTCCTTCCAGCCAGCGGTGGCATCACCCGGCTTCGAGTCGTACTTGCCGTGTTCGAGCGGGATACACAGGCTTTCGATGTAGGCGGCCACGTCAGCCAGTTCCTGGGCATCGGTCAGCGTGGCAGCGAACGGATACATCGTCGGGTTGTCACGCAGACCGGCACGGATATCGGCCATCTGCTTGATCAGCACGGTCGTGTGCTGGCCAGCGAGCTGCGGGAAAGTACCGTCGGGACGACCAGCGCCGGAAGGCAGGTGGCAGGCGCCGCAGGTTTCGTAACCTTCCTCGCCACGCTTCTTGTCACCCTTCTTGGTCAGGGCCTCGACCTTTTCGCCGTCCTGGGCGTTCCACTTGTAATCCTTGCCTTCGATGCCTTCTTTCTTCGGTGCCGGCGGTGCGGCATGCACCACGCCCAGCGCGAAGACCGACAGCGACGCGGCGATAATCAGTTTCTTCATCATTAGACAAACCCCTCAAGTATTGATTGATCACGCTGCGCTACGTTAGCAGGCGTGAAATGCGCTGTATATGACCTGAATCAATGGGATGCCGTGCACGCAGGCAAGGCACCCCAGCCGGCGATCAGGGCTTGAGCTTCGACAGATAGTCAGCGATAGCCTTGATTTCGGCATCATTCACGAGGTGCATGACCCCCTTCATCGCTGCCGTCTGACCGTTGTTGCGGGCACCGCTCTTGATGTCCTTCATCTGTTGTTCGGCATAGGCGGCATTCTGCCCGGCCAGACGCGGGTAGTTGGGCATCAGCGGTTTCTTGCCTTCCGGGCCGTGACAGGCATTGCAGGTCTTCTCGCTGAACAGCTTGGCGCCATCAGGAGCGGCGATGGCGGAGGCCGAAGCGAAAGCGGCGAGTGCAACAAAAGCCATTACTTTTTTCATGGTTTTTCCTTTATTCCAGATGAAAACGGGGAGCAGACTAGCGCTGCCCCCCGTGGTCCTGCATTGAGTCAGATCAATTTACTTACTTGGCGACCTTCTTGGCGCCGTTCTGCTCGAGATAGGTCTTGGCACGCAGACCAAGGTCGGCCGCCTTGACCTGGTATTGCCAGATCTGTTCGGTCCACAACGTGGCCTGGGTCCAGTCCTTCTTCTTGGCAGCTTCATCAGCCTTGGCCTTGGATTCCTTGATCTTGTTCAGCTGGTCGGTCGCATCTTCGACCATGGCAACAACATCCGGGAAGTCCTTGAAGTTGACGCTGGTGATATAGCCAACCACAGAGTCGATGACGGCTTGCGTATCAGCAACCTTCTTCAGCTGCTTCTTGTAGTCGTCTTCGTTGTAGGCTGCTTTCTCGGCTGCCGCCATCTTGCTCGGCTTCCAGCCCTTCGGCTTGACCAGCAGGTAACCCTGCATCTCAAGGTGCAGCGCCGAACAGAACTCCGTGCAGTAGTACGGATAGACGCCTTCCTTGTCCGCCTTGAACTTGACGGTAACGGTCTTGCCCGGCTCAACCGAGGCATGCACGTTGTAGGTCGACACCGTGAAGCCGTGGGTCTCGTCCTGCGCACGTTCAAGGTTGGTCAGGTGGATGGTAATTTCGTCACCCACATCAGCCTCGATGGTTTCCGGCGTGATGTGCGAGCGGATCAGCGTGCCATAGACCGTGATCTTGTTGCCCTTCTTGACGGTTTCTTCCTCACCTGCACGCGTCATGCCCGGATGCGGCTTGTCGGTGCGGGAATCGGTACCGACCTTGTAGCGGACACCTGGCTTCAGCTTGGTGGCGTCGATAGCCACGGCATAGTGCGGCTCACCCAGCGGCAGCGGCATGTCGTACAACAGTTGCATCTTGTCGTTCGAAATGTCGATCAGCTGGTGGTTCTGCGGGTGCAGCGGGCCGACCGGCACGAAGCGGTCAATAGCCAGCTTGTTCAGCGCAACAAGGTAACGGCCCTTCGGATCCATGGAATCGCCTTCCATGGTCATCAGGTGGCCGATGTTGTAGTGCACCGAAATCTTGTCGAGCACCTTGCCTTCGCAGTAATTCCACTTCACCACCTGCGAATCCACATAGAGCGAAGTATAGGCCACGCACTGCTTGGCATCGTACTGGGTGTGCAGCGGGCCGAGGCCGAGCTGAACCTGCGCGTGCAGGGCGTCCTTCATGCCGATGACCGGAATGCCGTACGGATCCTTGCCTTCGAACTTGCCGGCCTTGATCGCCGCCTGGATCTTCTCGAACGAGTAGACCGACACGTGCGTATCAAGCTTGCCGGCGACGGTGATGAACTTGCCGTCCGGAGTCACGTCGACGCCGTGTGGCGACTTCGGTTCCGGCACCAGGAAGAGAATGCCTTCCTTGATCGCGGTTTCCATCATCAGCACGTTGTGGCCGTTGATTTTCTTGGCCTTGCCGGCAGCTACCAGTTCAGCGGCCTTCTTCCAGTTCACGACGTGCATGTAGTCGGTGTCCTTGGCGGAACAACCTGCTTCATACGGCGGACGCCCCTTCTCGATACCACCGACGTAACGCTCGGAGCAGAAAGAGTTAGTGAAAGACCAGCCATCCGACGGCCCCTTGCCTGAGTCCGAGAGATCCTGCGAGTACGGCGGCAGTTCGAGCGAGAACGACAGCTTCGGATCAAGGCGGCCTTCCTTGCGGTCAAACTTCCAGTAGGTGACGCCACCGCGATACTTGTCGTTGAACTCTTCGAGCGGCTCGAACTTCTTGTTGGTCAGCGGCGTAGCGTACTGGGCGGCTTCGATGACGTATTCGGTGTTCGGTGTAACAAAGGCGCCGCCGTGCTCCGACTTGTAGATCGGGTTAACCACGATCTGCTTGGTTTCGAAGTCGCGCAGGTCGATCACGGCCAGGCGTGGGTTGGCCTTGTCGTTGATGAACAGGAACTGACCATCGTACTTGCCGTCGGTTTCCGAGATCGCCGGGTGGTGCGTGTCACCCCAGTTGATTTCCTTGCCATCGATGTTGCCCTGACGCAGAACGGCCTTCGAGTTTTCGTCGAAGCCATAGCCCTGCCAGGGTTCCGGCGTGAAGACGCCGATGTACTTGAGAATGC
>Ga0172380_10009034_pt1 | contig 10712 bp, 9 predicted proteins | sample Leawe162metaG_FD_119747 | JGI IMG/M metagenome (GOLD analysis project Ga0172380, IMG submission 119747) | Leachate microbial communities from a municipal landfill in Southern Ontario, Canada - Leachate well 162 metaG | ecosystem: Engineered > Solid waste > Landfill > Unclassified | place...
AGCGCGAAGCCGGCTCTAAGATGAGTAATCATTACGATCCGTCAGAGATGATGACGTTGATAGGCTTTAGCTGTAAGCGCAGCAATGCGTTGAGGCGAGAAGTACTAATCGATCAAGATTCCTTTCGTGTAGTGTCGGAGGTTTGAGCATCGCAATAATCTGTTGTTGTAATCCTAAAAAATGGGATTGAGAGATTTATTACCAAGTTGTGAGTTTCGTTGAGGAATAGTTCTTTGGTTTGTTTGGCACGCGGGTGTAGCTCAGGGGTAGAGCAGTTCGTCACGCTTGACGAAAAGGTCGTTGGTTCGAATCCTTCCCCCCGCTCCAAACAAGTTAGTTAACCCGAGTAATCGGGTCCTCTATGAAGCTCATAATTGATCGAAAGTTTTGTCTTGGTGATTTAACGGCGGGGTCACACCTGTTCTCATTCCGAACACAGAAGTTAAGCTCGCTAGTGGCGATGGTAGTCTGGGTACAACCAGGCGAGAGTAGCTAATCGCCAGGACAAAGTTTTTGATTGATGCAGATGTACCCGCTAAAGGCGGGCTTTTGTTTTTGGGCGGTGGGCTGTATGCTTGCGTCAGGTTCTTTGTCTACGGCTGTTGGACTAGTAATCGGGGATCAGTATGCCTCGGTGAATACTCCGGCTGCCCGTAGTGCAGTGAGTTAACGCTCATTGCACGGAGGGTCCGTCAACGATCGCACGGTGGCGTGCCAGCAACCGCGGTAAAACGTCACTCTGGTCCGGCGATGGTGCGGGTGAGGGCATCTTACTCAAGCTCCCCAACAGGCTACGGATTTCGGTCCCTCTGGCCGCCCTCTACCTATTTAGCTCCGCCTTCGGGCGGGGCTTTTTCTTTGCCTCTATAATGTAGTCATGGCATTAACGTGGAGCGGGAGGAGGAAGGCCTTGTACACCAGCGTGGCCGGTGTTATCGGCTTTATGGTGATTATTTTTGTGTACCAAACGCTGTTTAGTGCACCGGCCATGTGCACCGACGGCAAGCAAAACGGGCAAGAGCGCGGGGTAGACTGCGGCGGCCAGTGCTCGCTTTTGTGCCAAGGCGAGGCGAGGCCCCCGGTGGTGTCGTGGGCGCGCGCGTTTGAGACCGCACCGCAGACCTACACCGCGGCCGCCTATGTGCAGAACAACAACCTGGGCGCGGGTGCGCGCCGCGTGGCCTACACGTTCCAGCTGTTTGATAGTGAGAACAAGCTGGTGGTAGACCGCGCCGGAGTGGCCGACATACCACCGGTGCCGACGGTGCCTATTGTCGAGACAGGTATCAACGTCGGGTACCGCAGTGTGGCGCGCACGCTCTTCTCGTTCTCCTCCGAGCCGGTGTGGGTCAAGGCCGGCGAGCTGCCCCGGCTCGCGGTGTCGGGCCAGAGCCTTGCCGCAGACGGCTCGAGGCTCGAGGCCACCATCTCCAACGACTCTTACAGTGACGCGCGGGCTACGGTGGCTGCCGTACTGTTTGACATAGACGGCGTGGCGCGCGCAGCCTCTAAGAGCACCGTGACAGTACCGGCGCGCTCCTCAGTGCCTATCATATTTACCTGGGGCCAGCCCGGGCAGGGCGTTGTGCGCGGTGAGATAACGGTGTTGCCACTGTAAGTGGCGAGTGTACCCTCGCGCGCCGCACCACAGCGCATTGCACGGCCAGTTCGGGTACAATGGCAGTCATGCCCACGCTCGCAAAAGCCAAACAGCGCGCAGTAGACTGGCTTGCGCTGGGCGCTGCCACACTGCTTGCGCTCTTGGGCCTGGTAACGATGAACTCGTTTGTGCCGGGCGACCAATTTTTTGTCCGGCAGGCCATTTGGCTGGCTATCAGCATTGCGGTGTACTTTGCTGCGGCGGTAATAGACTGGCGGTTTCTGCGCCGCGGCCAGTTCGCGGCGTGGGCGTATGTGGCGCTGATTGTGCCGCTGCTCCTGCTCTTGGTGGTTGGCACGGCGGTTAAGGGCGCCAAGAGCTGGCTTAGCTTCGGCTCGCTGGGCATCCAGCCTATCGAGCTCGCCAAGCTGGCGCTTATTATTGCCCTGGCCAAGTACTTCTCGCGCCGGCACATCGAGATAAAAAACATCCGGCACATACTCGTCTCGGGCGTGTATGCGGCAATAGTGTTTGTGCTTGTGGCACTCCAGCCCGACCTGGGCGGCGCCATCATCATCGGCGCCATCTGGTTTGGCATGGTGCTTGTCTCGGGCATCTCGCGCAAGCACCTTTTGCTGGTGTTTAGCGTGGCGGTCATATCGTTCGGGGCATTATGGTTCTTTGGCCTGCACGACTACCAAAAGCAGCGCCTGATGACCTTTATCTACCCCTTGGCCGACATCCACGGCGCGGGCTACAACGCCTACCAGTCTACCGTGGCGGTGGGCTCGGGCGAGCTGTTTGGCAAGGGTATCGGCTACGGCACACAGAGCAAGCTGCGGTTTTTGCCGGAGTACCAGACCGACTTTATCTTTGCCGCGTTTGCCGAGGAGTGGGGATTTGTCGGCATAGCTATAGTGTTCTCGCTGTATGGAGTGATATTCTGGCGCATCATACACTCTGCCGGCAGGGGAGCGTCTAACTTCGAGACCTTGTTTGCGCTCGGGATTTTATGCTACTTTGGCGCGCATTTTGTCCTGCACGTGGGCATCAATATGGGGCTCCTGCCGGTTACGGGCACCACGATACCGTTTATGAGCTACGGCGGCAGCCACTTGGTGGTCGAGTTTCTGAGCCTTGGCATGCTTGCCGGCATGAGCCGCTACAGCCGCGCCACCCACCGCGACATGTTAGACCGCGAGATAGAGTCAGGCTACGACCATTAGCTACTTGGTTTTGTACACCTCCACCGTTTTCTCCACCATTTTCTCGAGCGTGAAGTCGCTCATATCTTGTGCGTCCAAAATCTCGGGGATGCCGCCCACGCGGTTGGCCTCAATAGGTAAGCCGGCCTGTTTAGCCTCTAAGAGTACATACGGCAGGCCCTCCTTGAGCGAGGGGAGCGCAAACACGTCAAACCCTTTCAGCACATCCTTGGCCGGCATAAAGCCAAAGAGCTTAACGCGATCCTCAAGGGTATACTCCTTTATTTTTGCCTCGAGCATGGGGCGCAACTCGCCCTCGCCGACAATCGCCACATACCGGGGCTTATTTTTTGTCTCCTCGATAAGCGCGATGTGATTCTTATTCTTGTTGAGCTCGCCTATAGTGCCCACTATGCGAGCCCCGGCGGGGAAGGCGCTGCGTATGGCCTCCCCGTTCCCGAACTCCATGGGCCCAACGCCGTTATGTATGAGGACAATTTTGTCGCGGCATAGCCAGCATGCCCGTGCGCGCCGGTAGTTATCTTGAGAAATTGTGATGACTTTGTGCGAGAGCAAGAAGGTAAGACGTGTGGCGATATATATAAGCGACCTTGCCACGGCGCCCCTAGGCTCGTCCCAAGGGAGCCCATGTACCGTAAAAACAATATGAGGCACGGCTGCAAGCCGCGCAGCTAGGGCCCCCACGCCGCCGGCCTTGCTGGAGTTTAGGTGCACCACATCCGGAGCCTCTTGTATAAACAGCCAGTACAGCTCAAAAAAGCTCTTGATGTCCGCCCACGCAGAGACGTCGCGCTGGAGCGATGCAATGGGGTGCACCGCCACGCCGGCTTCCTGCAGCCGTTGCGCCAAGAGCCCCGGCTGGCCGTACGCCACCGACACCGCGTACTCCTGTGGCAGGTGAGTGGCCAGGTCAAACACATAGCGCTGGGCGCCGCCCCAGTTAGATTTTGTTATAACGTAGAGTATTTTTTTCATAGTGCCGGTGACTTTTCTTTTGCCTGTTTCGTTGTAGTATATCGTAAAGCCATGATTTCCATATTCCGCCCCCGGACGCTCGCCCTGTTCCTGGGCGACCTCCTCTTTTTTTGCCTGGCGCTCTATATATCGCTGTACGCGCGCGTGCTCGAGCCTGTCTCGCAGGAGACTTTTTTAGAGCACCTCTACCCGTTCTCTCTGCTGTTTATCGCGTGGGTCCTGGTGTACTTTATCGCCGGGCTGTATGAGTCGCGCTCTATCATACTGGCGCGCCGCGCGCTGTCGGCAACGCTCCTGGTGGCGCAGAGTATCAACATGGGCCTGGCCGCGCTCTTCTTCTTTTTTGTGCCGCTGTTTGGCATCGCGCCCAAGACGCTCCTGTTTATCTATCTAATTGTCTCGTTCCTTTTGGTGCTGTACTGGCGTGCGGTGCTCTTCCCTCTGTTGGGGCTCCAGCGCACCGAGAAGGCCGTCCTGGTCGGCCAAGGCCAAGAGATAGACGACCTTGCCCGCGCCATGAACGCCGCGCACCGCGCGCCCGTGCGCATCATCAAGGTTGTCCCGGCGCAGACCCAAGAGCTCTCCGGCGCCATTGTAGCCGCCATGCAAGAGACCGGGGCCCGGGTTATTGTGGCCGACTTTACCGACCCGAGGGTCAATGGCGCCTTCCCGCAGGTATATAACCTCATTAGCCTGGGGGTACGTTTCGTCGATGCAATGCCCGTGTACGAGGAGCTGTTTGGCCGGATCCCGCTGTCTGTCCTCAACGAGCGGTGGCTGGCGCGCAACATCAGCCGCTACTCGCAGACCTACTACGACGCGCTTAAGCGGCTCTTGGACATCGCCGTGGCTCTCCCGGCGCTCGTGCTCTCGCTTGTCTTCTATCCGCTTATCATGCTCGCCATCAAGCTAGAGGACGGAGGCGAGGCGATAATATCGATGCCACGCGTAGGGGAGGCGGGCCGCGTATTTAACTTTTACAAATTCCGCAGTATGTCCGGCAACGACCATGGCCGGTACGGAGAGGACGGTGCGTCCAAACTGGTGGTGACCAGGGTGGGCCGCTTTATCCGCGCATCGCGGCTCGACGAGCTGCCCCAGCTGTGGAACCTCCTGCGCGGCGACCTCTCGCTTATAGGCCCGCGCCCCGAGCTCCCGGCCTTGGTTAAGGTGTACGAGGAGGAGATCCCGTACTACGGCGTGCGCCACCTTATAAAGCCCGGCATCTCGGGCTGGGCCCAGCTCTACCACCACGCAGACCCGCATCACAAAGCGGCCGTGGAGGACACGCGCGACAAGCTCAGCTTTGACCTCTACTACCTCAAGCATCGCTCGCTCCTGTTGGATGTCGTCATTGCGATGAAGACGGTGCGCCGCCTGCTCCTTAAGGGCAACGCCTAGTCCAGAGAACTTTTGGCCCCGCGCCAAGTTCTATATATAGACGCACATGCCACTTGCTTTTGCATAAAGTTTGTGGTAGTTTGCTTATCAGTTTTGAACCTTACAGGGAGTAGTTAGATGAAGAAGACCGTCTTAGTTACCGGAGGTGCTGGGTACATCGGCAGCCATGCTGCCATGGCTCTCATCGCCGAGGGCTACAGGGTGGTCGTCCTCGATGACCTCTCGACCGGAAACCGCATGATGGTGCCGCAAGGCACGGCCGCATTTGTGCGCGGCAATGTTGCCAACGGGGCGCTTGTCCGGAGCCTGATACGCCTTCACTCCATTACGAGCGTTCTGCATTTTGCGGCGTTAGTGGATGTTGCGGAGTCACAGCGTGAACCGGAAAAGTACCTGGCCAACAACTACGACAACACCAGGCTGCTGGTTGCCGCAGCAAAGTCCGCGGGCGTGGAGCGGTTTGTTTTCTCCTCGACTGCGGCGGTGTACGGCAATCCGGATCAAGTGCCCACTCCGGAGAACGCGCGCCTGTCTCCGATTAGCGTTTATGGGCAGTCAAAAATGCTCGCAGAAGAGGCCGTGTCGGAGTCGGGCATGGAGTACGCCATCCTGCGCTACTTCAATGTTGCGGGTGCGGATTGGAAGAAGGGCCTAGGGTATATGGTTAAAAAAGACCCCACGCACCTGATAAGACGCGTGGTGCTGGCGATGCTGGGGGACATCGAGCATATAGATGTCTTTGGCACAGACTACCCGACGCCGGACGGCACCGCAGTGCGCGACTACATCCATGTGCGCGACCTCGCCAAGGCGCACGTGGATATCCTCCAGTACTTGAAGCACAGCGGCGTGTCCGACATCTACAACGTCGGCTACGGTCGGGGCTACTCGGTCCTCGAGGTTGTGCAGGCCGCCGAGAGGATACTGGGCAAGAGTATTCCTCAGCTCAACTGCCACCGCCGCCCGGGCGACCCGATGATGATAGTTGCGTCAAACCGCAAGCTCGCCGAGACCATCAAATGGCAACCGGAGTTTATGTCACTCGGCGGGATGATCCATGATGAACTCGACTGGGTTAAATCGCAAAGGGCACACCAAGAGTAACAACAACGCGCGTCGCCCCCGGGCGACGCGCTTTTCTTTATCTTTGGTAAGCTAAGTCAATGATTATCGACGGCAGGCGTATTGCGGAGGAAATCCTGGCAGGGCTGGGGGACAGCCTGCGCGGCAAAAAGCTCGGCATTGTGGCTGCCCCCGGCAACCCGGCCACCGAGTCCTATGTTGCGCGCAAGGCCAAGGTAGCTGAACTCCTGGGGGTTGAGGTGGTGCGCGGACGGCTTGAGGACATCGCTAGCATGTGCGACGGCGTGTTGGTCCAGCTCCCGCATCCTGACGCAGATACTCTTATACCCAACATCCCAGGGCATAAAGATGTTGATGCGCTTGGAGGCCACTCGCCGGTGCTGGCCCCGGTTGCCGAGGCGGTTAAGGAAGTTTTAATGCGCGAAGGTGTTGGTGTTGCCAATAAAAAAGTTGTAGTGGTGGGCGAGGGGAGGCTTGTGGGCAAACCGGTAGCCGCAATGTTACATGAGATGGGGGCCGATGTTTCGGTCGTGACACTTGGGAGCGGCTCGCTGAGCGCGCTTTTGGACGCCGACATTGTTGTGTCGGGCGCGGGCTCGCCGCATTTTATAAAACCCGAGATGCTCAAACAAGGCGTGGTGCTTATAGACGCCGGCACCTCAGAGCAGGGTGGCAAGGTTGTGGGCGACTGCGACCCCGCGTGCGCGAATGTAGCCAGTATTTTTACTCCCGTCCCCGGCGGCATAGGGCCCATCGCGGTTGCCATGCTGTTCAAGAATCTTTCTACACTAACTAAGTAGCCCTTAGTCAACCCCTGTAAAAGCGGGAGTATTTACGCTATGCTAACCGCATGTTCGCCATACGGTACTGGTCGGTGGTCATTCTTATTGCCGCAGCGGCAGTAGGGTTTTTTGTCTGGAGCACCACCGGCACGGGCGGCCGCTTTGACTTTAAGCTGGGCCTAGACCTCTCGGGCGGCACGCACCTGGTCTACAAGGCAGACACCTCAAAGATCGACGCCATAGACATACCCGACTCGCTGGCCAGCTTGCGCGAGGTAGTGGAGAGGCGCGTCAACGCCTTTGGTGTCGGCGAGCCTTTGGTACAGACTGAGCAGGGCGGGGCATTGGGCGGCGGCGAGCACCGCCTGGTGGTCGAGCTGCCGGGTATTACCGACGTAGACGAGGCTGTGCGGCTTATCGGCGAGACGCCCGTGCTGGAGTTTAAGCTGGTGCGCGAGGGCATAGACCCGACCGTGTACGACACCGCGTCCTCGACTAACGCCAGCGTCTTTGCGGACACGGGGCTTACCGGCCAGTATCTGTCCCGTGCGACGCTCCAGTTTGGCAACGGGCAGGGCGCCTTGGCCACCGCACCCGTTATCCGTGTGGACTTTAACCCCGAGGGCGCGCGGCTCTTTGGCACTATAACCACGGCCAACACGGGCCGCCTCTTGGCAATATTCCTCGACGGCAAGCTGCTCTCGGCACCCGTCATCCAGACCCCCATTACCGACGGCACGGCCATAATCTCGGGCGGAAGCTTTACGGCCGAGACCGCGCGCGAGATGGTGCGCAACCTCAACCTGGGAGCCTTGCCGGTCCCAATCGTGCTTGCCTCGACAGAGACTATAGGCGCCACGCTGGGCGACGAGGCCCTGCGCGCGGGCGTTGTGGCGGGCATAGCCGGCTTTGTTCTCTTGTCGCTGTTTATGATCGCCTGGTACCGCCTGCCGGGCGTGGTAGCGGTAGTCTCCCTGTTTATCTACGTGCTTATGATGCTCGCGTTGTTTAAGCTCATCCCGGTGGTGCTCACGGCCGCGGGCATAGCGGGCTTTATACTCTCTGTGGGCCTGGCGGTAGACGCCAACGTGCTTATTGCCGAGCGCATTAAAGAGGAACTGGCCGCGGGCAAGCGCACAGAGCCCGCTATACGCGAGGGCTTTGCCCGCGCTTGGCTTGCCATACGCGACAGCAACGTGGCGCACATCATTGCCGCTCTCATCCTGTTTTGGTTCGGCACGTCGCTCATTAAGGGCTTTGCGCTGGTGTTCGGCCTTGGCGTCATTGTCTCTATGCTCTCTGCCATTACGATATCGCGCACGTTCCTGTTGGCGTTGGGCGTTGATGCCGACAAGCCGGTGTGGCACTTCCTGATGCGCTCCGGCCTGAGGAAATAAAATTTATACCATGGATTTCACACGCAATCTTAAATACTTCTTTATCCTCCCGGCCGTGCTTACCGTGCTGTCGCTGGCGGCTCTTGCCGCGTGGGGGCTCAAGCCGGGCATCGACCTGGCCGGCGGCTCTCTGATGCAGGTAACCTACCTAAGCGGGCGCCCGGCACCCGACATGGTCCGTACCGCAACAGAGTCTCTGGGCCTGGGCGAGGTGCGCGTACAGCCCTCCGGCACCGAGGGCTACATCCTGCGCCAGCGCGACCTGTCTGTAGATGAGCGCGCCACGCTCTCGGGTGCGCTTGCCAAGCTGGGCGAGGTGCGCGAGGACCAGTTTACCTCCATCGGCCCGTCCTTGGGCGCCGAGCTTTTGCGCAAGGCCTGGATAGCTATAGGCCTGGTGGTGCTCTGCACCGTGCTCTTTATTGCATTTGCGTTCCGTAGGCCCTCCACAGACGACAAAGACGGCGAGAAGCGCGAGGGCGTGTCCTCGTGGAAGTACGGCATCGTGGCTATCATCACGCTCCTGCACGACATTATCTTGCCCGTGGGCCTGTTTGCCCTGTTGGGCCACCTGGTTGGTGCCGAGGTAGACGCACTGTTTATAGTCGCACTCCTGACCATTCTCGGCATATCCATTAACGACACTATCGTTATCTTTGACCGCATCCGCGAGAACCTGCGGCTAGGCGAGGAGCACCGCCGGCACGAGAGCTTTGAGCATGTGGTAAGCCGCTCCATCACCCAGACTATCTCGCGCTCTATAAACACCTCTCTTACGGTCATTATCGTGCTTGCCGCGCTGTACTTTGTCGGCCCGGCCGCAACGCAGAACTTTGCACTGACGCTTATCGTGGGCATGATAGCAGGCACCTACTCGTCTATCTTCCTCGCAAGCCCTCTCCTGGTCGCCTGGGAAAAGCTGCAAAAGAAAGGCTAAAATAGGAGGATGATAATAGGCATTACCGGTACCATTGGGGCAGGCAAGGGGACGGTTGTCGAATATTTAAAGTCAAAAGGATTCTCCCATTACTCCAGCTCCGGCACGCTCAAGGCTATTCTGCAGGAGCGCGGGTTGCCCCAGACCCGTACGCACATGTCGCCCTTGGCCGACGAGCTTATGGCTAAGTACCCGGGCGGCATCATGCATTTTTCCCACGAGCGGGCGCAAAACGACGGCGCAAAAGATTATGTTCTTGAGGCTATACACAGGCCAAGCGAAGCAGACTATGTGCGCAGTATGGGCGGCATTATTTGGGGAGTGGATGCCGATTTAGATAAGCGATACGAGCGCACCATGCGGCGGCATGAGGGGGAAAAGGATCAGGTTACCTATGAGCAGTTTTTAGAGCACTCTAAGCGGGAGGACGAGGGGCAGGGCGGCAGAGGCAATAATATACGCGCGGTCATAAGTTCCGCCGACACGGTCCTCACCAACAACGGCACGCCACAGGAACTCTATCAACAAGTGGAGGTTGCGCTAAAAGCGGCGGGTGTAGAATAAGGGAGGAGTGAGCGGGAGTTCTTTCTGGGGCTATTGTGGCCGAGATCCCTCATAGCCTCTTGCCGGGAGCAGGACCGCTCCTCCCACCCTTTTATCCTTGTTTACACATTTCTGAACGACCATCTTCCTCCTTGTGTTCTATCCTCCCCGAGGCAGATGGAACCTAGAGGGGCCCCACGTTGGGGCCTTCTTTTTGCCCGAATATGGCTTGGGGACAAAGGTGGGGAAAACGTGTGCAAAAACGGGGGATAAAGGGGGCCAAAAGGCCCTTATTTTAGGCCCCAAAAGACCCTAATTCCTTCACTTGACTTCCACCCTCAGGAGTATATAGTGGACAAGTCGCTGCCCCTAGGGGGCGGTTTTCTTTGACAAAGGGCCCTCTTCACTGCTTCTCAAATTGGGAAGAACGAGAGATCAGTCTGCTATAGAAATCCTGTCAGTTTCGAATTCTGGCAGGGAAGTTAATAAGATCACACCGATCTTCAATACTTGTTGCAGTTGTTACAAGCGGCTGCGACAAGGCAAGTAAAACAGGGGAATATTTGCTCAATTTCTTAGGAGGAGGTTGGGACACTTTTCTCTTGTTCCGTTCAACGAGTCTAGGGAGTGGGATTTAAACCCCGCTCTTATAATCAGAGTTTGATCCTAGCTCAGGATGAATGCTAGCGGCGTGGATAAGGCATGCAAGTCGAGTGGGTTTAGACCCACGGCAAACGAGGTAGTAATACACAGGTACTCACCGAAAAG
>Ga0172380_10009035_pt1 | contig 10712 bp, 6 predicted proteins | sample Leawe162metaG_FD_119747 | JGI IMG/M metagenome (GOLD analysis project Ga0172380, IMG submission 119747) | Leachate microbial communities from a municipal landfill in Southern Ontario, Canada - Leachate well 162 metaG | ecosystem: Engineered > Solid waste > Landfill > Unclassified | place...
ATGACAAGGGCCGTATTTTGATTGATAAGGGGAGAATGTTTATGTGGAATTGCGAGGACGCCGCAAAAACAGTTTTAAAAATGTCCCATATAGACGGACAAAATGCCACAGTTTATACGACAATTACAGCAGAAGCTACGGCCTCTTTGACAGGAACTTTAGCTTTTAAGGCGGGTTCGGCATTAAGAAATTGTTTTGGCACTGCTTTTACTATCACGGGATCTGGTGAAACTTACATAGATAATGGCGATGGAACTTTAACAGGTTCTTTGGGCGGGACAGGAACGATAAATTACACATCAGGAGAATATACGCTGTCTAATGCTGGCGTAGGGACTTGCACTTATCAATGGGAAAACTCTAATGATGAAGGATTAACTGATTTTACTTTTACAGCGGTCAGGGTGGCTTCGGAAGGAAACTTTGTAAATCAGTCGATAGGAGGAGATGCTATTGAAAGTGTCAAGATAGGTCAAGACGGTTCATATTACTCATTAAAAGAGAAATCGGCTTATATTTTGACAATATCTGCCGATGACGCAACCTTTACCAACCTTGTTTATAGGGCTGATATGGGTATTCCTTACTTTAGGGCGGCGACTGAAACCGCCAAAGGAATTATCTTTATGGATACAGCAAACCCAGACGACCCTAAGCTGACCATACTGCAAAGGAATATCTACTCTGATTCAGTAGAACCGGTAATACTATTCCCTCACTTTGATTTTTCTCTCTATGATTACGAGTATTGTTGCATAGATACTTACGGACAATGGGTAATTATAGCTTGTAGAAGCTCTGAATCTGATTTTAACGACACAATACTTTTAGGAGATTTATCAACTGGGATTATAGATATAGCTTTTTATCCCGCAAGAATGTTCGCAAAGGAAACCGGTGATTTATATGCGGGAAGCCCTATCACCCAGACAGTTTATAAAATATTCAACGGTTTTGATGATGACGGGTATGTTATAGACAATTTTGCGATTACAAAAGCCGAAACTTATGGAGTGGAGAATCTTAAAAGATACAGGAGATTGAAAATACAGGGAATGATTGAACCTGATCAGGACATACAAGTTTGGGCTTCTTATGATGACGCTGATTTTGAGCTTTTAGGCACGATAGACGGAAGGGAGGGATATGTTGATGTTGGAAATCCCAGAACAGTAGGCAGTAGTATGGCCGGGGATATTCCTATCGGGGGAAGCAATGCAACAACAGTATATCCTTACTTTTACGAACTAAAAATATATACTCCTAAGTTTAGAAAAAGAGAACTTAAATTTATAGCAACCGCTATGGGTTATGCGCAAATAACAAGCATAGTGGAAGACGATATAATATTATTCGAGCCGAGAATACCCAAGAGGTTTAGAATTAAAAAAACATAAAACAAATATGGAAAATATAGTGAAAATCATAGGGACGGGATTATCTTTAATTGTTCTTACTGTTGCGGGATGGTTTGGATACCAAGAAAGCAATTTGGGGGCAACCATCCCCATATCAATCGCGGTGTTCGAAACAACGCTTTCTTCGGCTATCACTACTACAGATACCTCAATGACTCTTGTTACCGGGACAGACAAATCCGGTGATTCTCTTAACGGATATATGTGCTTTACTCTTGATGGGGGAAAGACTAACGAAGAATTTGTTTGTGGGACAGCTTCTTCAACTGCGGTGTCTGGCCTTTTAAGAGGATTAGACCCTGTTGACGCCGCCACTTCAACAGCTTTGGCTAAAACGCACAGGGCGGGAAGTAATGTAAAAATTACTGATTGGCCGGCTTTGGGTATTATTTCAAGAATACTCAACGGCCAAGAAAGCTTCCCTAATAAGATTTATTATGCGACAGATACAATTTCCATAACCAACAGATACGATATACCAACAAAGGCTTATGTGGATGCAGTGGCTACCTCTGGCGCGGCTAATTCTGACTATACAACAGCCGGATTGGTTGAGTTGGCTACTACATCGGAAATAGTGGCTGGAACAGCTCTGGGGGCAACTGGGGCTTACTTGGTAGCTCCTAATGACCTGTTTAATCAGACTTCAACGGCTACAAATATAATCCCGGTAACTAATTCTTCGGGCAAATTATCGCAAGGATTTTTGGATTTGACAGAAGCTTACACCTGGACAGGACTTCACACTTTTTCTACGGCAACAACCACAATAGCAACAGCAACAATATCTTATCTGACAAATGTGCAGATTGCTTCTGCCGCCGCAACTACATCCGCAAATCTCAAAGTATCATCTGATGCGGTTGCTTCAACAACGGCAACATCAGGTCTTCCAGTAAAAGTTAAAGAAATACAGACATATCTTCCAGGAACAGTGAGGGTTTATTTTGAAATAAAGGCCAGCGATACCGGACACAATATGTTTCCCGCTGTTTATGTCAATGGGACACAATGTCCTTCGGGTTGTAGTTGGACTGTAACGGGAAGCACTAGTTATGCCAGTTACGATGTGTCAATATCTGCCAATGCGGGAGATAGAATACAGCTTTATGCTTATGGGTTCGATGCTTCATATTATCCGATAGTCCAAAACTTCAGACTTTATTATACAGAAATATCAACATCCACCAGGGGAGTGGCTAATTTATAAACACTATGACAAAAGAAGAACAAATAGCAGAGATACAGGGAAAATTAAAACCTATTCAAGACACATTGAGCCAGGCGCAGGGTTTGGGTTATTCGGGAAATCAAGAAATACAATATGGTGCAAACAACAATATGCTTCCCGTGGGAGAGTTATATGGCGGAACTACAGTAGATCCAATAGATAGTGTTTATAACGCCCAGCTTAACAATGCAGGAGTAAAAATGGATGCAAACGGCAATGTTATTTCTTCTGCTCCAAGTCAGAGTGATATATACAACAACACTCTCAAGATGTTTCAGTCTGAAATAGACGCATTAGACAGGTTATATGCCACTAAAAAATCAGAATTAACTACAAGTTTAGCTAAAAAATCAGAAGGAGAGTTGGGAGGCCAAAGGGCAATTATGGCCGGCGCGGGAATGTTAGGGCAGGTTTCGGGTTTTTCTAACGAACAGAATCTTAGAACAGAACAGGGGGAAAGGTTAAGCTCCGGTATAAATAGCCTTGATGCAGAAATGGAATCTAAAAAGGCAACTCTTTTAGGTAGCGTAAGGGAAATGGCTATGAATGAATATAACGCCAAGCAGACAGCCTATTCAGGAGGCCTTAAAAGCGCTTTGGATTATCTTAATAACAAAGAAACAAAAACAACTTCCAATATCTCTAATGCGGTAAAAATAGCCTTATTAAATGGGATAGATTTATCTACTGATAAAAATTATCTTAGCCAGATAGCAAAACAGTTAGGGACTGATTCTAAAAAGGTTTTGGATGCTTACACGGTAGCCAAGTCAGAGTATGACGCGCAACAGGCAGAGGCGCAACAGGAGGCTTTAAAAAATCAAGCGACATTGGAGAAAACCCAAAGTGAAACAGCACAAAATATAGCTCAAACAGCTAAATTGGATTATGAAAGAACTCATCCTGAAGTAAAAACTGATACTTACGAAGATGCCAATGGGAATCTTATTTTATACGATATTTCAACAGGAAAACAAATAAAAAATCTTGGGAAAGTAGCGGTATCTGGTGCAGGAACTGGAACAGGGACAACTGAAAATGTCAATGCTTTAAAAGATACCATAACTTCTATTGATAGCTTTTTGACTGATGTAAGCCGTGGTTCTGTTGTGAATAAATCTTGGACTACCGGATTAATGCCAAGATCATGGGAAAGAATGCCTTCTAATCAGAAGAATTTAATTGCAGGAATTGAACAGATGATTTCTACTGGGACATTGAATACCCTCATTCAGGCAAAAAAAGAAGGTGCTACATTCGGAGCTTTATCGGACAAAGAGCTAGGAATATTGGGGGCAAGTTTTTCAAAGATTAAAACTTGGGAGATGACAGATGACAAAGGTAAGGTTTTAGGATATAGTATTGACCAAAAATCTTTTGATGATGAAATGAAAAGAATAAAAGAATCAACGCAAAGATTGATAGATTCTTTGGGAGGTGAAGTTTCCAATGCGTCAAATATTATAACAGCACCAGACGGAACACAAGTAGAAATAATTGATTAATATGGCAATACAAATGACAAAAGCGCAATATGAAGCCAAATATGGGGCAACACCCACTTCTACTGCGCCAGTAAAAATGACGCAGGCGGAATATGATGCAAAATATAAACCGTCTTTGCCTGTTAACAAAAAAGAGGGTTATTTTTCAAGGGTAGCAGGAGAATATACAAAAGCCGGGCAAGACATTGTTTCTGGAATAAATAAAAGCGCTGAAGAAGTCCAGAAAGGATTAAATCAAGGGGGAATAGGGGGTGCTTTAAATGTAGCAAAAGGATTAGGAAGAAGTGCATTGAGAACCGTTGGCGGAGTGGCTGGGGCAACTTTTGCGCCAATTACAGAAGCACCTATTGTTAAACCAGCACTCGAGGCAGTTTCAACTGGAATTTCAAAAATACCTGGTGTTGAAACGATTGTCCAAAAAGCAACAGAATTAGCCAAAAAACACCCTGAATCCGCTAAAGACTTAGAGGATATTATAAATATAGCTACGATTGCTGGAGGTTCAAGTCTTCAAAAACCAATGGGAGCTACTTTAGAAAAAACAGGAGTGGCACTTGAAAAATCAGGTCTTAAATCAGCAGATATTGCTAAAAAATCTTTTGCTAAAGAATTGATAATGCCAGTTGAAACAAAGGCAGTTAAATTAGGACAAGTTAAAAGAACTTCCGAAGCTTCCGGATTTTTTAAAAAGGATATTGTTAATCCCACTCAAACAGAAACAAAAATGGCTGAGGAAATATCTAAAATTTCTGGAATATCTGAAAAAAATACTTATCAAAAAAATTATAATTTAGTTAAAGATTATAATGTTAGTCAAGCAGAAAAATTAGAAAATGATGTCGCAAAAAATAACTTTGCTATTTCAAAAGAAATAACTATCTCAAAATTAGACGAGTCGGCAAAATCTTTATCAGAAAGTCCATTGATTACTGGAGATGCAGAAACAATGGCTAACAAACTTATAAATGGAGCTAAAAAGTTTGTTGAATCTAATGAAGCAAACGGATCTGGGTTGTTAAAAGCCAGAAAAGAATATGATAATTGGGTTTTAAGCCAAAAACCTAAAGCTTTTGATGCTAAAGCTGAAAATGCTTTTACAATCGCCAATAGGTCTATCAGAGATACTATCAATACTGTTCTTGATGAAAATGCTGTAAATCTTGGAGTTAAAGAATCATTAAGAAGTCAATCCACTCTTTATAGAGCTATGGAGAATATCGCCCCAAAAGCTGCAGAAGAAGCAAATACGCCCATTGCAAGAGCATTTCAAAGAATGGCCAATGCTGTTGGACTTAAAAATAAGATTGTTCAGCAAGTTGCGGCTATTGCCGGCATAGGAGGATTGGGAGCGGCGGCCACTTTTGCTCCTGGAGCTGTTGTGGTAGGGGGTGGAGGATTTTTAGTTTATCGAGCAGGGAAATTAGTAATGAGTCCTGAAATGAGAATTGCATTAGGGCAATTATTACAAAAAGCAGGGAATTTAATTAACCCTGCTGATAAAAATATAATTCAAAAAGCGATAATTCAATATGGAGAATCAGAATAGAAACTTAAATATCAAACTGAAAAATATGAAACCTATTATTCCCCAAAATACATAACCCCAAAAAGGTAGATTTGATTGTTCTTCTTCCATACCTCTACCCTACCCTTAACAAGAAATAAAGTCAAATGCTAAATCCAAATTCACAACTTAATATCCAAGACAACAAAGAATCCCTTTTGGAGATGATTTTACAAGAAAGCAACTCAAAAGGAGGCCAACAAGGTCAACTTTTAGAAATGCTTTTAGAGCAAAATGGCCAGAATGGAAAGTTAGTTGATTTATCTGTGGAAATATTGGCTAAGATTTATGAGGAACTTAAAAACAAGCCCGATAATTTTAAAGACATAGAGATGATTAAAGGCAAGCCTGGAGAAAAAGGGGAAAAAGGAGAAAAAGGCGACCGGGGAGAGAGAGGAGAGAAAGGGGATACAGTTATCGGTCCACAGGGTAAAGAAGGCCCACAGGGCAAGCCAGGGCGGCAAGGAGAGAGAGGAGAAATGGGTTTAAGGGGAGAAAACGGCACAAATGGCAAAGATGGCAAACAAGGGCGGCCGGGCAAAGACGCCAAACTACCTACCGCAAAAGAGATAATATCTATTATCAGCGGAAAGTTAAAAATGGCAGACTTGGCTGATGCTCCGGAATTTAAACCTTCTCCTAAATGGCTGGGATCTGGCTATACTCACGAATTATCAGATTGGGGTCAATTCTTACAGGGATTGGCCAATGGTTCAATACCTACTGCTTCGGGCGGAGTGGAAACCCCGACAGGTGCTTTGAACGGAGTTAATACAACTTATACTGTATTGCATACTCCAAAGTTTATTACTCTTAACGGAGGAAGTTTATATGAGGGGGCAGGTTATTCTTTGACGGGACTTACTATAACAATCGACTTAGCTCCAAATGCGTCAGATACTTTGCGAAGCCACTATTAAACTATGAAAAAAATAATACTTATCTTAATGGGCTTATTGATACCTTTTACTGTGCAGGCAGGAATATGGAGCAATGTAAAATGTTATTTAAATGATAACTGGTGCGAAAATTTAGGAGCTGTCCCAACCTTAAGAACAGAACAAGGAGGAACAGCCACTGATACCTCTGCCTGGACTGGATTGCCTTACATTACGGCAGGAGTATGGGGGACAACAAGTATAGGAATATCAAGTTTTACTACAGACAACGCTACATCAGATGAGGCAGTCTTGAGCTATGAGGCAACGGGCAACGCTTTATCTTGGACAACAGCAGACGGTTCAGGTGCTTGTTCGGCAGGAGCTGTTTGCACAGGAGGCCATACGCACGTTGGGGTAAATGAGGTTTATGGTGTTGGCTGGAACAGCGACACAGCCACCCCCGAAAAAGATGATATCTATGATTATCTTCACTTAATAGATACTGATGACGATGGCAAAGTCAATACTTTAGACGGGGCAATAATCACCCCTAACAACATAATCTACGGCAATGCCACATCTGATGAACAATGCCTCACTTATGAGGAAACAGGCGATACTTTTACTTGGCAGGCTTGCGGGTCCGGGGGCGGAGGAGGAGTGTGGTCAACATCTACCGGCCTTTTATATACTTCTGATGTGGTAGTAGTGGGAGGTTCGGCCACAACAACCGCAGGATATGCTTTTGAAGTGATAGGTAATACCTTAATGGATGGTTTGGGAATAAGCGGAGCTTTCAATGCCAGCAGTGATGCTGTTATTGCCGGAAGCCTAAATCTGGGAGGAAGTTTAGTTTGTTCTGGTCAGGTATCAGGCACAAATATACACGATACTATTTGGGACGCAAACTCTACTTTATGGAATAAATCAGGGACTACTATGACAGCTACCGATACCATCAGTATTCTTGATGTCAATGCTACAGGGACTTTTGACCATCTTGTTTCCAGCAATGAAGTTTTTACAGCTTATTTATATGATAATTTCGGCAATGGGGCTTTAGATATGACTGGCGACCCGTGGGCTTTGGGAGGAATAAGTTTTCAAATAAGCTCCACAGGGACTTTAATTCTTGAAGGTTATAATGGATTTTTAAAAGCTACGGCTGGAGTGGTAGGAACTTCAAGCATAGGAGTGGCTGATATAGCTGATATTTCTACTAATTATATATCATCATCTACCGGATTAACCTATCTCTCCACAACAACCGCCGCCTCAACTTACTTTACTATAGCCGGAGCAAACGCTTCTAATACGGTATGGCTGGCTGATACTGGCTGGAATGGAGGAAATACCGGTCTTGTAGCCGCTACTGGTCGCACTTCTCTTGAATTAGGAGATGCCGCGCTTTTAGCTTCTACTACTTGGACAACTCCTTCGTTTGTTTCCGTTAATTATCTGGCTACAGGGACTTTAGGAGTAAGCGTTCAAGCATATAACGCAAACACAGCCACAACAGGTTCGGCTATTACAGGCTTTTCAGGTATTCTTGATTATACTCACGGCGGGACAGGAACATCAACCGCTTTAGCAAATCAATACTTATGGTGGGGAGATGGAACGGGTAAATTGGTTCAGGTGGCCTCATCTACCTTTGCAGGAGTAGGCGGAGGGATTACTTCTCTCAACGGATTAGATGGCACTTCCCAGACATTTGCCACTTCTAACGATACAAACATTGGACTGGATATATTATCAGAGGGAACTTCCCACACTTTCACTCCTATCTGGATAGGGACTTTAGCCAACGCGCGTATTGCTTCTTCATCTGAATGGGCGACTTACAATTACGGGACAACTAATTATGTTTCAACAACTACCGGTCTTACTTATCTCACAAGTGCAATAGCCGCCGTAAACTATGTTTCAACTACAACTGGATTAACTTACCTGACATCGGCTTTGGCTTCTGCCAATTATGTTTCCACTACCACAGGGCTGACTTATTTAACTTCGGCTTTGGCGGCGGTCAACTATGTTTCTACTTCTACTTTAGCGGGATATTCTTATGCGACAACTGGTGCAACAATTACAGCTTTCTCAGGAACATTGCCCTTTGCTTCTACAACAGGATTTACAGCGGGCAGGAGTTTAACTCTGTCCTCAAGCGATGTGGCGCTGGATAGCGAGATTTACATAGGTTCTTATAAGTGGGTATGGGGTTCAAGCACATCCAGGACTGTTATTTTCGCAATAGAAAAAGACATCACTATTACAGAGTTGGGAGGAATATCAGACGGAACGCAGATTATAGATTGCGGAATAACCGCTGAAACCTCTTTGGCTACAAGCACACAGATCGCCGGTCTTTCAATGGACACAGACGGAGCTTCAACAACTTCCTTCGTAGACGCAGGGGTGTCAGCCAGACAGAAAATAAAATGCGTGCTGACAGTATCAAGCGGGACTTCTTCATATCCGTATATCACTTACACAATAGATGACTAACTTCTTTCGTAAAATCTGGTTGTGGGTTAAAAGGCAAGCCAAAAAACTTCTGGTGATTTTGGGATTTATAAGCATAGCTTTGGCCGCGGACAATCTGCCCGTCAACAATATCACAGCCGATAAAGTAGCTATCCAGTTTGAGCAGGCGACAGAGATAAAGAGTAAATACACCCTGAAAGAATCAGTCTTGACCAGAGAAGCCAAATCTGACCCCAAAGATAGGATTGTAGTTGAAATTGGAGATAATACCCCAGTAGCCAAAACAGGATTATTAGGGGCAAATGCAACCACAACTGAATTTACCCCAAAATTAAAGATTAGCAGATGGGATGAGGTGTCCTTTTCCATTACCCCGAAAGACTTAGACAAAATAGCCACTAAAGACAAAACACTTTCCTTTGAGGGAGATAAGATAAAACTGGAAACGCCAAAAGTGGACTACGAATTATATGAATTGCCTATTGGCGCAGACAACCCAGAGGGGGCTTTTGAGTATAATGTGATTGAAAAAGAAAAACAAGCAACAGATACAACTTGTTTTGATATTGAAACGCAAGGATTGGAATTTGATTATCAGCCAGCACTTAATATTGAAATGGCGTTATCTACCTGCACAGAAACTGACTGCGGAGGTTCACACAGGCCCGAAAATGTGGTCGGCTCTTATGTAGTTTATGCTTCGGAACAGAAAATAAATTGGAAGGGTGGGAAACTTTATGGAACAGGTCAGGTAGGAATGTTTTATAGACCGAAAATTTGCGATAGCAATAACTGGTGTGTTTGGGGAGGATTGAATATAGATACTAAAACTAATCAACTTTGCGTAAAAAAACCAAAAGATTTTTATGATAAAGCGGTTTATCCAGTCAAGCACTCTTCGGGATTAACATTTGGATATAATACAATGGGAGGAAGTTATGGGGGGAATTGGGCGACAAATGAAGCATTCGGTTCTTTTTTGAATACAACTTCAACTGCAAATGGAAGCGTAGATAGTATAAGTGTATGCACGATAAATTGTGGAACGGGAAATTTTAAAGGATTAATTATCAATGCAAGCACTTTAAGTATTCTGACTAATGGTATTTCTTCAACAACAGCAGGAGTCTTGATTGGTTGGGCGACTACAACTTATATAAACAAACCGACAGTTACTAATGGCACAACATATTCTCCTTGGGTTGTTTGGAGTGCTGTTGGATGTAATGTTTATTATAATTCTGGTTCATCTGGAGATACGAAGTATGAATTGGATAATAATTATACAACACCTACTAATCCATCAAGTGTAACCAATTCTACTAATAAATATTCTATATTTGCCAGTTACACAGCAGGAGGTGCGTCAACCACAACCGCTCCAATACCATCAATTATAATTATTGAAAGCATAGAAGATAACCTGTTAAAAGAATTATTAAAAAATAAATCATAAAACTATGTCAGAAAACTGGGAAGACAACAATCCTATGGGAGATAAACCCAAAAGGAAAATAAGAATAACAAAGAAACACGGGCTTATACTGTGGGGAGTTTTAACAGTATTATTGATTGGCTTTATAGCCTATACTTTCGGGTTTAAGAAATGGGAAGAGTCTGTTTATC
>Ga0172380_10009036_pt1 | contig 10711 bp, 6 predicted proteins | sample Leawe162metaG_FD_119747 | JGI IMG/M metagenome (GOLD analysis project Ga0172380, IMG submission 119747) | Leachate microbial communities from a municipal landfill in Southern Ontario, Canada - Leachate well 162 metaG | ecosystem: Engineered > Solid waste > Landfill > Unclassified | place...
CAGACGGTACGCGCCGACGATCATTTCTTTTTGGGGGTGCCAGATGAACAGGTGGAGGTAATCGTCATCGAAGCGGTCGATATCGAGGCAACGTCCGGTGCCTTCGCCGACGGCACGGAAGGCGATCTCGCGGAGTCGTCCGAGCTCTCGCAACACCAGGGGGGCCTGTCGGGCATGGCAGGCATAGACGGTTTGATCGCCGGCCTCGACGAGCTTGCAACTTTCGGGCAGCGCGGCGATTTGCTCGGCCAACTTCCGGGGGTCGATGGCTTCGGCGATGGGTTCGGGGTTGAGGAGCGTGGGCGGGGGTGCGGGCTGCGTATCGCGGACATGCAGACCGGCCGCGAGGAGGAAGGTTCGCATACGCAGATAATCGGTGAGCCGGCGATCATTGGGCAGGGCGGCGAGGCGCGGCGCGGGGATGGGATGGCCGATGCGAACGGTGAGGGTGGAGTGTTGTTTTTTGAGCAGTTCGCGCGGGAGCATGACGGTGCGGAGGCGGGGATGGATGAGGCCGAGCAGGTTGAAGAGGGGGCCGTTGCGTCCGTGGAAGTAGAGGGGGAGGACGGGGGCACCGGTGCGACGAGCGATGCGTCCGATCATTTCGGTCCAGGGTGGATCGACGATGGCGCGTTGGCTGAGTTCGAGGTGAGCGACTTCGCCGGCGGGGAAGATGGCGAGCGCGCCGCCGGACTCGAGGTGTCGGAGGGAGGCCTTCATGGGTCCGATGTTTCGGGATTTGGAATCGGCCCCGCCGAAGGGATCGACGGCGATGAGCATATGACGGAGCTCGCGGATGCGATGGAGCATGAAGTTGGCCATGACCTTGCCGTCGAGAGGTCGAGCGCGGCGAAGGATGGACATGAGGATCATGCCGTCGATGGCGCCGAAGGGGTGGTTGGCGACGATGATGAGCGGGCCTGTTTTGGGGATGCGTGCCAGTTCGTCGTCGGTGACGTTGATGGCGACATCGAGGGCGGCCAGGGCTTTATCGACAAAATGGCGGTCGTCGTCGAAGCGGCAGACATTGTGATAGACGTCGTTGAGTTTGTGGAGAGAGAGAACGCGTTCAAGGGCGGGATTGACCAGCGCGCTGGTGGCGCGTCGGATGACGCCCCGTCGGGGTCGCTTCAGATGGAAAGGAGCCGGTCGCATTCGGCGCCGAGTTGGAATTGGACTAACCATCCGTGACTGCCCCGTGGTTTTGTCGTTGGCAGATCGTTGCCTCAACACGTCCCTATTATGGCATATTTTGGTTCAGGTTGTATCAATGAACCGTTAAGAATCGGCTAGGGATTGATAATCGGCCCCCAACCCGGATGCAAAATCAGCGGCAGGGGGGGCGGGGGGGTACGTGATTCAAATGAAGTATTGGCTGTGGCTTAGCGTTTATGCGCGGGATAATTTGGAAACAGACTAGCCATTGCCCCCCGCTGGACCGTAGAATGGATACCCATAATCGTGTGGGATGCCCGAAGCGGTCGCAGGCGAATCGGCGAACGCGGATCAGGGTGGATGATAGTTACGGGTTTCGAGTTTCGGGTTGGAGCCGCATGTCTCGAAACTCGAAACTCCAAACCCGAAACTTGATTTCGGTCGGCTGTTCACGGATGAGATGTTTGCCGCCCGCGGTCAATAACCAATGGATGAAACGCCGCTATGAAAATTGATCCGCGCTTCACACAGGGATCGGGACGGGAGATTTACACAGGCAATGAATTGCTGGTCAAAGGCGCTTTGGAAACGCCCGGCGGCATCCACCTGATGACCGGCTACCCCGGCTCACCCGTCGCCGGTTTCATAGACGCATGGTCCGACATCGCGCCGCTGTTGAAAGAGCGGGGCATCGTCGCGCGCCTGGCCAACAACGAAGCGATCAGCGTGGCGATGGTCAACGGCTCGATGATGACCGAGTGCCGCTCCATCACCGCGTTCAAAAGCGTCGGTGTGCATGTGGCCAGCGACGCGCTGGCGCTGGGCGTTCTCGCGGGGACCAAGGGCGACGGCGGGGCGATCATCGTCTGCGGCGACGACCCGTGGAGCGATTCAACCCAGGTTCCCGTCGATTCCCGTTTCATCGCCGAGCATCTGCGGATGCCGATGGTCGAGCCGAGCTGCCCACAGGAGATCAAGGACTGGATCGGGCTGTCGTTCCAGCTTTGCAAGGCCGGTCAAATTTACGTCGGTTACATGATGACCGTCGCGCTGGCCGACGGCGGGGGGTCGGTCGAGGTCAGGCCCAATCAGTATCCCTCGCTCAATCACGAGCAGAAGACGATGCTGAGTTACGAGAAGGACATTCAGCCGAACCTGGATCAGTTCGTGCTGTTGCCGCCACGAAGCTGGCATCGTGAACTGGGGATGCCCGCGCGACATGCGGCGGTGGTCGTCGAGGCACGCCGGCTGGGCATCAACCGCATCGTCAACAAACCGCAAAAGGGCGAGACGGTGGCGATGGGCTTCGTCGCCGCCGGGGCCGCTTACGCCTATCTCGTGCAGGCCCTGGAAGAGATGGGCCTGACCGGGCGCTTTCCGATACTGAAACTCGGCATGAGCTATCCGCTGGACGATCAACTCGTCGTCGAATTCGCCCGCCACTGCCGGCAGATCATCGTCATCGAAGAACGCCGCGCCTTCGTCGAAAAGCAGATTCACACCGCGCTGGCGCAACTCAAACAGTCCGGCGAACTGGCCTGCGAAGTCTGGGGCAAACAATTCCCGCGCAACCTTCCGGGCGTTCCCTCGACGCGCGGCCTGCATCCCTCGCTGCTCATCGAACGCCTCGTTCCACTCATCCGAGAACACCCCACGCTGCCCATCGAACTGACCAACGGCCGGCTCACCGAGGAACTCGACCGCATCCAGTTCACCGCCGATGTGAAAATCGACCTGCCCAATCGCACACCGACTTTCTGTCCCGGTTGCCCGCACCGCGATTCATCCAGCGTGCTGCTGGAACTGCGCAAGGACCTGCTCAACCCCGACTACATGCGCCGCGTTCACAAACGCCCGCCCGTCGATCTGGTCTGTCACGGCGACACCGGCTGCTACGTCATGCTCATGTTCGAGCCCACCGTTCCGCTGATGCACACTTACAGCGGCATGGGCCTCGGCGGCGCCACCGGCGCGGGCGTCGATCCTTTCATCGACAACAAGCAACTGGTCTTCATGGGCGACGGAACCTTCTTCCACTCAGGCCAGATCGCCATCAGCAATTCCATCGCCCAGGGCCAGGACATCACCTACATCATTCTCGACAACCGCACCACCGCGATGACCGGCCACCAGCCGCACCCCGGCACCGATGAAAGCATCACCGGCGAAAAACAGGTCGCGCAGGACATCGAACGCATCGTCAAAGGCATGGTCCCAAAAACCGTCGCCAACGATGTCCGCATCGTCCGCATGAACCCCGACGACCGGGAAAAATACCGGCGAATGCTGGAAAAAACCCTGCTCGCGCCCGGCGTGAAAATCGTCATCGCCGACAAAGAGTGCGGCATCGTCTTCCACCGCCGACGCAAACGCGCCGAACGACAGACCGTCAAGGAACTCGGCTATCTGCCGAAGCAGACCGTGATGAACGTCGCCGAGGAAGTCTGCGAGTTCTGCCTCGAATGCACCAACCAGACCGGCTGCCCCGGTTTGAAAATCGTGGACACCGATTACAGTTCCAAGATTCAGACCGACGCATCGTGGTGCGTCAATGACGGCGCATGCGCGCGGGTCGAGGCGTGCCCCGCCTTCGAGGAAATGACCATCACCCGCACACAACTGCCTCGCAGCGGCGATGAATATGTCGATCTGAAAAACATACCCGACCCGCCGCGGCCGGTTCATGCCGATCAGGAGACGTGGCGATGTTACCTGGCCGGGGTGGGCGGCATGGGCATCGGATTGGCGACGAGCATCCTGGTCACCGCCGGTAACGACATGGGCTATCACGTCCAGTTCCTCGACAAAAAAGGACTGGCGATCCGCAACGGCGGGGTGTTCAGCCAGATCGTTTTCACGCGCGAAGCCAAGGGCGCTTGGATGACGCCCTCGATTCCCTTCGGCAAGGCGGACCTGCTGCTCGGCGTCGATCTGCTGGAAGGCGTGCGCTCCGTCGATCCCAAGCACCCGTACCGCGTCGCCGCGCCGGACAAAACGTACACCGTCGCCAACACCGCCAAAACACCGACGATTCTGTCGCTCATGGGCCGCGATGATTTCAAGGTCGATGACCTGGAAAACGCCCTGAAAAAAATATCGCGGAAGGACGGCTACTTCGGCTTCAACATCGGCGACCTGTGCGAGCGCGTGCTTGATTCCAAGTTGTACGCCAACATCATGATGCTCGGCATGGCGTACCAGCTCGGCTATCTGCCGATGAAGTACGAGGTGCTGGAGAGCGCGATCCGCAAAATCATCCGGGCCGAGTACGAGCGCAACGTGCGGGCGTTCAACATCGGCCGCATGATCGTGGTCAAGCCCGACCTGTTCGTCGTGGAGCGGCGGGGCGATTTTGAAACCGCCCGCCAGTGCTTCCGCCGCAAAACCAACATGCTGCGATTGCAATATCGCGGGAAAAAGGGCAAATCCATCGCCCGCCAGTACCGGGTATTGATGCGGCAGATGTTCCGCGCCACCCGCCATCGGCCGGTGAGCGATTCGCTGATGCGCGATTGCGTGGTGCGCGGCTATGACTGCGTGATCTGGGGCGGCATCGACTACGCCAAGCAGTATTGTCAACGGGTCACGCAGACGTTCAACCGCGATCTGCCGGAGAATGATTACGCCGCGACGCGCGCGGTCGTGTGGAACCTGGCGAAAGTCATGCTCATCAAGGACGAGCCCTATGTCGCGGCGATGCTCACCAGCCCCGAAAAATACAAGCGCGATCAGCGCCGCTGGAAGATCAACGAATCACGCGGCGACAAGGTGACGTACCGCCACTTCAACCGCCCGGAATTCGTCCTGTTCGGCAAGCGCATCAAGTTCAACTGGCGCTCGAAGGACTGGGAATTGCGCATGATGGCCGGCGCGACTTTCCTGCGTAAATTGCTGCCTCAGTGGCATCGCCGCGAACGAGAATTCCGCGACTGGTACACCCAACTCGTCGAGCGATTCGAGTGGCGCACCACCGGCGATTACGCCAAGTGGGAACAGATTCTCCGCAGCCCCGAAACAGTCACCGGCTACCGCGAAATCCGCTACCCCAAAATGGAAGCCGCGCGGTCGCGGGCTGAACGTCTCCTGGCCGAAAGCTACGACGACACCCGACCGCCGTCCGGCATTCCCGCCGAACCCCGCATCACCATCTCCCTGTCCGACCGAATCGTGCAAACACGGTAGGGGGGGTAGAGGGTTGGGCCGTCTTCGGCGATAACGCCTCAAACCCCCGGATCGACGATCAAATCTACTCCACGGGCTACGAGAGGTATGCTGGTCGGCGTTAACGCACGAATTGCCGCCAGACTTGCATCAAACTTTCGCGATCATCCCCGGTCAAGGAACACTGTATCTCGGCAGTGTTCGGGCCATGGAAAAAGGGTAGCTTGATGCAGCGAAGGGACCTGGCGGAGCAGTGCCGGTCGATGATATCCGCGGCGTTTCTGAAATGCGACGCTTTAAGGCCTGACTGAATTACAATGCGAACGCGATCAATCATCCGCCGATGAGAAAAAATTCGCCCAATATGGTCAGCTACCGCCGGTGCTGCAATCTGCCCTCTTCTTGCTGCCTTATCCGTCTCACTATTAAGCAACCCATGTGGTAACGAATCGGCGTAAATCAACGGCGAGCCGTCTGATCTGACGCAGATATCCTTCAACTCTCGTGTCCTCTTGTCTATCACCCGCGCGAGCATCCCATAAGATGTATTCCAAAAACCGCAACGCGGCGCATCACGGAAATCATACGGCCCAATGGTGTTCGCGATCTCGCGGTCGGTGTTTGGTTCGCGGTCGATCACCAAAATCAGAGGGAAATCAGCACAATCAGTAGCGCCGAAATACAGAATCGTAGGATGCGGTTCGCTCTTGATGGACAGTTCACGGAGTTGACGGTGTCATTGAAGTCTTTGCGGATCAAGAAGGCGTGCGCCGTGGTGGATTGTGAGAATTTGCGCCACGTCGTCGCCAACCCGGTACACGATCCGATAGTTTCCGAGAATGATCTGTCGAATGTTGGGATCATGTTTTTCGGGCACGGTTCTGCCCGAGTTTGGAAATCGCTCAAGCCGCTCCACGGCCTCGAACACATTGAGAACGAAGAGACTGGCGTAGTGTGGCGAATCTTGCGCGACGAATTGCGTGATGGCCTCGAGGTCGTCCGACGCCTGAGGCGTCCACCTCACTTCAGCCACTTGGCCATCCTTTCTTTCACCTGAGCGTGAGGAATCGCCTGGCCGCTGTCCGCCTGCTGAAGTCCCCTCTCAATTTTCGCCAGAAGCAGCAGCCGCTCCATGGCATCCTCGAAGGACGCATCGTCGGGCAGCTCCTGAACCGCATGCAGGAGTTTTTCTTTTGTCGTCATGAAATCACGTTATCTCTGCCGATGTTGGAAATCAACCCACACCCCATACCCTATCTCGTCATCGCATACACCACCGCGTTGGCGTTGATCCAGCGCGCGTTGCGGATTTCGTTGCCGCCGCAACAGCAGCAGTCCGTCCCCATCCCCGCCGAGTCGTTCAAACCCACCGGCGAATACAGCACCGCCGCCCGTCCGTCGATCTCGATCATCCACAGCGGCTTGTCGAACGCCCGCACTGTTTGCACCTGCTTGATATCGAACATCACCTTCAGCAACGCATGATCCCCCGGAAGCGGGGCCAGCGGCGAATCGGGCAACACCTTCGCCATCGCCCGGCGGAACGCCGCGTCGAATGCCGCGTCCTGACATTTGCTTGACGCCAGTAAAAATCCGCCGTGCCGTAAATACGCCCGCAGGTATTCCACTTCGCCGTCGGTCAGCGTGAAGTCGCCCTTGCCCGACATGACCACGATCGGATGCGCGAACAGTTTCACATCATGCAGTTTCACTTCCGCCAGTTGCCGCGACACATGCACCCGGCTGCCGCGATCGACGACTTCCAGAAACGCATCGTTGAAACATTCGGTTTTGTGATCGCCGGCGTAAATCAATTTGCCGACGCCGACCGCCCCCGGAAGTGTGTCCTGTCCGCCCGCCATGACCGCGACGCACATCGCCGCCATCACACACCACAACGCCTTTGTCATCGTTTGTCCTCGCTGATGCTCAACAGATACCTCGCCACCTGTTCACGATATTCCGCCGGGACCTGTTCGACCAGTCGTCGCAACCGTTCGGTTTCCGCCGGTGAACCGGCCTGTTCCAGCAGCGCGCCCACCGCCGCGGTCATGTCCATCGGTTCCGGCGTCGATGTCCCGCCGCCGCCGTCTCCCTCGCCTCCCTGTGCGCCGCTCGTGCTTGCCTCAACGCCTTCATGGCGCCCCTCCCGCGATCCGGCCGTCGCTTCGCCGCTGTTCAACTTCGCCGGTATCACCACCATCCACGCCGTCCATGTGTTCGCCGCCTCCGCTCGCACACGCATCGGCTGGTTCATCGAACGCAGTGTCGTCTCGAACGATCCATCTTCGTTCCGCCGCATCGGCAGCGTCGTGCCGTCTTCCAGTCGCAATCGCGCCTCGTCGGTTTGTCGCCCGCTCACGTTCAGCCGCAATGTCACGTTGTCACCATTCCGCGCGTCTTGCAGTTTCAATCTCGCCGCGCCAAGGGGTGGGTGATCGCCCAACGGGTCGGCGATACGCAATAATTCCGTGGTCAATCCACCGCCTGTCATGGCCCACACGCACACGATCAACACCCCCCACAATCCCGCCATCCATCCCGCCTGCATTCGCGCCCGGCGCAGCGCGGTACGATCCAACATGCCCGCCCAATCCAATTCCGCCGCGACCCCATCCGCGCGTCGCATCACCCGTTGCCTCAGCCCCGCCCGCAGCGCGTCCGCCGCTTGTGGGGCCGCTTGCGGCTTAGCACTCCTCACTTCCTCTGCCAACCCCACCGCGTTCACCAACTCATTGCCCCGCAATTCCGCCATCCGTTCCACTTCCCGCGCATACCACGTCAATTCCCGCTTCTCCACCCGCGCCATCCGCCACGCTCCCGTCACCGCGCCGATCCCCAACATCACCAGCATCACCAATCGCACCCAGCCCGGCAGCTCATGCACCGTGAACGCATCCCGTTCCCCGATCGCGCCCAACACCGACCATCCGATATCCGTCACCACCACGCCCGCCGCCATCCCCAGCCACACCGCCGCCCCGCGCCACAACCGCACACCTCGCGCCATCGTCCGATGCCCCGCCCGCATTGCCCGCAGCATGTCCATCGCGCTTTCGCTCATCGTTCCCCGCTCCTTCGACGCACGATCCACGCCCCGCCCAGCAACACCACCATCACCCCCATCACCCACCCCCGCAACAACACCGGCTCCGGGCGGAAAGTCGGAAGTCGGAAGTCGGAAGTCGGAAGTAAGTGGTCAATCGCATCACTTCCGACTTCCGACTTCCCACTTTCCACTTTCCCCTCACTTCCCACTTTCCCCATCGCCCGCCCCCCCGTTCCCTCCGCCAATACACGCAATCCCTCCGGCCAGCAGGTCGTGTCCCGCCGCTCCGCATCCTCCCCGCGCACCAGTACCGCCGTCTCCGCGGTGCCGTCTTTCCCCTGATATCGAACGCGCATCAACCCCACGCTTGCGGAAGGCGGCGTAAACTCCCCGTGCATCCGCATCGCATCTTCCGCATGGCGCACCATCACGACCCGTCGCCCATCCACCGTCACCACGCCATTCGCATCCAACGCGCCCAAGCGATTGCGCACACGCACCATCACCCGTTGTCCCGCCGCGACATTCACTGGTTCCGTCATCACACTGATCGCCCGATCACTTCCCTCATCACCCGCCGCCGCCATCACTCGTTCCATCACTCGTCCCCGATACGCCGCGCGACTTTCCGCCGTCGCGCCCGGCCCGAACCACTGCTTCCAATCATCCCCGCCGATTCGCATCACACTTCCGGGGCTACTTTCGGGGCTACTTTCGGGGGTGCCGCCGCGATGCGCCTTTTCGTATTCCGCCAACCATTCCGCCTCCACCAATGTCTCCGCTCTCGTCCCGACGATCACCGCGTCAAATCCCATCAGCTCCGCCGGCGATTCCACCTTCCGCGCAGGTCGGTCCTCCTCCGTTCCGCCGTATCGCGCCACGCTCACCCGCTGGTCCGTGATCGCCTGTTCCACCGTCAGCGTCAGATGCTCCTCCCTCCGCAACGCATCCAGCATCATCCGACTCTCCACGCCCGGCTCGCCCACCAACATCAACACCCGCAACCGCCGCCCCCGATTGCACACCAACAACGGATCCGCCTCCAGACCGGCCGGCTTCAGCCGCCCGGCGAATCGCGCCTCACGCACATCCGCTCCCTCCCCCTCATCCGCCTCCTCCGTTTCTCCGTCCACCCGATACACCGTCCACGCCTCCGCCTTGTCATCCGCGAACGCCACATCCGTGAACGTCACCCGCGCCACCCGCTGTTCTTCGCGCCACCGCATCGTCGCCCGCTGCGATTCGCTTCCATCCTTGAACAACACCACCGTCATCATCCCTGCGTCCAACTTTCCGCCGCGTTCCACCACCGCCGTCATCGTCACGCTTTCCCCCACAAACGCCAGCGCCGGCGAACCGGTCAGCGTCACCCGCACCCCCGCCCCCGGAACTGTTCCCGCCGCGGCCTCGGCAACCCAATCTCCCCCCACGCACCGCGTATCAATCCGCACGCCTTTTCCCGCCGCCTCCTCCGCCAACTCCCGCCACGCTTCCATATCGCTTCCGCGATCCGACGTGTCATGCCCGTCCGACGCCAGCACCATCGTCGTGCCCGCCGGTGCCTGATCCACCAACTCACGCATTCCCGCGATCAATTCCGACCGCTCGCCCGTCGCGCCCGGCATGCGCAACATCACCATCGGCCACCGTCGCACGCTCTCCCCAATCAACCACCATCTCGCCTTTCTCTCCTGATCCCACCCGCCGAACGTCCGCATCACCCGGTCAAATCGACTGATCGTTTTTCCCGTATCCACCGTTCCCATGCTCGCCGAGTCATCCGCGATCAACCACACCCCCGCCCCCGGAAGTTTCCCATCCCCGTCTTTGCCGCTTCCGGGGGCGGCTTCGCGATGCAGCGGGTTCACCAAAACCGCCCCGATCAACCCCACAGCAACCACGCGCATCAAAAATCCCCACACCGGCCGCCTCATCCACATCCACGTCACCCCCAACGCGCCGCCGACCAGCAGCACGATCCACGGCAACGGCAGCAGCGGGGCGATCGTCACGCCAGATTCTCCTTCCGGTCTTCCTTCCGGGGGCGACCCATCCACCCTGCCAGTCCCGCCTCCAACACCAACACTCCCAACGCACCCGCCATCACCACCGCCCAAAACTCATGCCGCCCCTTCTTATCCGCGCTACGACCGAGCGAGTCCCCTCCGGGGCCGGGGGCGGGGCCGGGGGCGGGGCCGGGGGCGATTTCCGGTGGCGACACTTCCGTGGGTCGCAAATCCGACTCCCGCTCGTCCACCGTCACGCACCATCCCCCCAACTCCCGTCCATTCCCATCCACCAGTCGATACATCCCCACGCGCTCCGCCTCCACTTCCACACGCACCC
>Ga0172380_10009037_pt1 | contig 10711 bp, 7 predicted proteins | sample Leawe162metaG_FD_119747 | JGI IMG/M metagenome (GOLD analysis project Ga0172380, IMG submission 119747) | Leachate microbial communities from a municipal landfill in Southern Ontario, Canada - Leachate well 162 metaG | ecosystem: Engineered > Solid waste > Landfill > Unclassified | place...
GCGAACCGGCACAGTTTCCGCCTGACCGGCGATCCATTCCAGCGCGCGGTCGCGCTCCGCCGGAGTTAAAGCAAGACCGGCGATTCCGGAGCCGCGTCCGGTCGGCACGAGAAAAAAGAAATCGACCGTCGCGGCGCCCAGCGCAATCGCCTGCGCCAGCAGTTCCGGAAGTTCGCTGACATTCAGTTTTGAAACCGTCGTGTTGATCTGAAACGGAATTCCTGCCGCCTTGAGATGGTTCAGTCCGGCCAGCGTTTTTTCGTACGCCCCTTCCACGCCGCGAAACGCATTATGCGCCGCCGCCGTGGCGGCATCCAGACTGACACTGACGGCCATCACGCCGGAATCTTTGAGCTTCGCCGCGACAGCAGGCGTCAATAAATGCCCGCAAGTCGCCAATACCACGCGACAGCCTTTCTCCGCGGCATAGCGCGCCACGTCGAAAATATCGGCGCGCATCAGCGGCTCCCCGCCGGTCAGAATAATCATCGGCTTGGAAAACGCCGCCAGCGCATCGACGGTTTTAAAACACTCTCCGGGGGAAAACTCACCGGCATAGTCGCAGTCGCGCGCCGCGCCGCGGCAGTGCCGGCACTTCAATTCGCAGCGCCGCGTGATTTCCCATGCGATGATAGACGGATTTTTACCTGGGTTATACACCGGAAATCTCCTCATCGGTCAAGTAGCACGCCGGGTCGGGCGCCCAGAGATCTCCGGTGGAGGCTTCGGCGCGGGCGCGGAAGTTTCCTCCGCACAGTTCGAGGTACTGACAGACCGCGCAGCGACCGGTGACATACTTTTCTTTTTCTTTGAGCTTTTGCAGAAACTCATTATCCGGGTCAGTCCAGATTTTGCTGAACGGCGTTTCGAGCACATTGCCCAGTTTTTTGCTGCGCCAGAACTGGTCGGGATAGACATCGCCATTCCAGCTGACACAGCTGATACCAACGCCGGTGCCAGAAGCCGCCCCGCCGTTGAGTTTTATTAAATTGTAAACCCGTTCGGCGCCAAGATGATTTTCGGCGCGCATTTTGCGCAACAACCACGGGCCGTCAGCGTGATTATCGACGGTCAGCACTTCAACCTTCTGCCCCTTGGCGTGAAGTTCGGCAGTCCGTCTAACAATCAGTTCCAGCGCGGCGCGGGCTGCTTCGTGTGGCGGCGTACCGTCGTCTTTATCAAGTTCTTCGCCGCGGCCGGTGTTAACGAGGGGACAGAAGCAAATGCGGGGAATCTGCTCGGTTTCCATCAGATCAAAAACTGCCGGGATGTCGGCGATGTTGTCTTTGACCATGGTAAAGCGGAGCCCGACTTTCAGCCCGGCATCGCGACAGAAACGAATGCCGCGCAGCGCCGCCTGATATGCGCCTTTTTTGCACCGGAAGCGGTCATGCGTGGCTTCGGTTCCGTCGATGCTGATGCCGACATAGGAAAGTCCGATTTTTTGCAGGCGGTCAGCGAGCGTCCGGTCGATCAACGTGCCATTGGTAGAAATCACCGCGCGCAGCCCTTTGTATCGGGCGTATTCCGCCAGCTCGGGAACATCTTTCCGTACCAGCGGCTCGCCGCCGGAAAAGAGAAGCACCGGACATCCGAAGTCCGCAAGATCATCGATCATCTGTTTCGCCTGCGCCGTGGTGAGCTCATCCGGACAGGTTGCCGCGTCCGAGCGGGCATAACAGTGCGCGCATTCAAGGTTGCAACATTGCGTACAGTTCCACACCACGATGGGACGCCGTTCGGCCGCGGCACGGCGGTTCAGACCGTAGCGCAATTCATCTGACGCTTCGACGGTATCCAGATACAACTTTGAAATCCCGAGCATTCCCCTATCCTCCGTGTTTCCGCATCAGTATGACATGACCCGGCAGAAAACCGCGCGCCAGTTTGTATCATACAAACCGGTCGAGAACACCGCTCCATTTTAATATAATGCATGAACGGAAAAGCCCCGCCGGCATGATGAGATTCAAACTCTGCGGCAGGGCACGGGTGTGCGGTTACGGCTCCAGTTTTATCCGGTAGAACACAGGAACAGTCTGATTGAGGACTCCTGTGTAAGTGTTCATCGGCGGGGCTGCGATGCGGTTGCTGACTATCGTGCTCCAGCCGCCGGCCAGATCAGTCGCCGTCAAAACGGCATAGAAGCGGTTTTGTACACTGCTCCACTGAATCACGATATTGGATGCTCCGGTCATCTGCGGTACTTTGAGTGCCAACACGGAATTTTTATTGGTCGGATCGGTACCCGCCATATATTCAGCGTAGTTGGATGCCCCGTCGCCGTCCGGGTCGGCATTGGCGGCGTTGATACCGTTTGTCAATCCGTATGAAGTTTCCCAGCTGTCAGGAATACTGTTGCTGTTGCTGTCTGTAAATACCAGCGTAATGAATATGGAGGCGGTATTGCCGGTCGCTGTGCCGTCATAAGCATTGAATGTGAAGGAGTCCGGGCCGTTCAGACCACTTCGGGGAAGATAGGTCAGCACCGGCGGCGTTCCGATCAGGCGCCCGTTTGCGGGCTGAGAAACGAGGTGGTACGTCAAGGCGTTTGTTTCCGCATCGGTCGCGCTCAGCGTGATCGACAGCGCCCGTCCATCCACAGCCTGAAGGTTCTGGTTCTGAGCAACCGGAGAATCATTCACAGGTGTCACCGTGATGGAAACAGTCGCAGGCACTGAATCTGTGAATCCGTCATTGGCTTTAAAGGTGAAGCTGTCCGCTCCGTAATAGTTGATTGCCGGAGTATACGTGACGCTCGGCGCAATGCCGGTCAAAACGCCATGTGCAGGAGCGGACACAATGGCGTAGGTCAGCGCATTGGTTTCAACGTCCGTTGCCACCAGTGTGATCAGCTTGGCGGTATCTTCCACCACATTGGTCACGCTCTGATTCTGCGCCACCGGCGGATCGTTGACCGGCGTTACCGTGATCGAAACCGTGGCGGTATTTCCAGTGACCGAACCGTCGTAAGCATTAAAGGTGAAACTGTCCGGGCCATTGTAGTTCGCCGCCGGAGTATATGTCAGATTTGGGACGCTGCCTGTAAGCACACCGTGCGCCGGACCGGTTACCACCGCATAAGTCAACGCATTGGTTTCCGCATCGGCGGCCACCAGTGTAATCGCTTTAGCCGTGTCTTCGGCATTGGTCACACTTTGATTCTGCGCCACCGGCGGATCATTGACAGGAGTCACTGTGATTGAAACGGTGGCGGGTGTACTGGTCAGGCTGGCATCACTGGCCTGAAAGGTGAAACTGTCCAAGCCATAATAATTGGTTGCCGGCGCATAAGTGACATTCGGCGCGGTTCCGCTGAGCGTACCGTGTGCAGGGCCGGTGACGACCGCGTAGGTCAACGCGTTCGTTTCGGCGTCAGTAGCTGTAAGTATGACGGCCTTTGCTGTGTCTTCGGCCGTCATAACGCTCTGGGCGGACGCCACAGGAGCGGTATTCGCCGGAGCAGGCGGCGCATAGGCAATGGAAATATTTTTAAAATAGGCGTTACCGGGATCGGTTCGTGTCCCGCCCGTACTGTTCTTTGCGAAGTTGTAAATGTAAGTTTTACTTCCTGCTCCTTCAGAAAATTCGAAATGAATTTGGTAGGTTCCGTCAGGGACAACTACTCCGGACTTGTTTTTCAGATCCCAAGTTGCCGTCAGTGCAGGCGCGACATGATTGGATCTTGTGGCCCCCATTTTTCCATCGACAGAAGCACCATCAGCAACATTCCAAGAACTCAGAGAAGTTTTACGGGTTTCTCCATAACGAAGAATCGTCTTAACAATCGCTCCGTTCGTTTGAGTCACCCATATGGCAACGACATTATTTGGACTGTACCCGCCTCCCGCAGCAACCGAAGCGCAAGTCAGGTTGAATTCTGTCGCCCCGAAGGTACGACCAAAAATAAAAACCAAAATGATCAAACCGGTCACCTTTTTTTTCATAACAACCCCGCCTTATTTACTTTTTTATTCGGACAGAAAAACGGACATATCTTTTTTAAGCAGATCGAATACCAAAAGGATACATTTCACTTACATCCGCTCATACACGTAGACATTACTTCACAGCATTTGTTCAATACGCTAAAAGAAAATCGAGATGTCGAATCCGAACAGGTCAAGCTTGTCACGCGTATATCCCCCGGTAAACGTCGAGTTAAAGCTGCCGTTCGCGGTATTGCTGAGGAATATACTGTAAGCGTGGGTATGGGTATTATAACGCCAGCCCGCTGCCATAGACGGCCCTTTGCCAGTATCATAACCGTCCACCGGAAAGGCGGCTTCGCCGAACAACTGCTGACTCTTAGTTAAAGCGAAACTCAAACTGACTGGTATTGCCATGGTGTGATTAGATTCATCGGGATTGCCTGACCCGTAGAATTCTCTAGGGTAATTTTTGTTTGGAGCACCGTCATTCTGGTCGCTGGTAGCGTGTTCAAACGTAGACAGCGATGTGTAAAGCAATCCGCTGCCTGCGCGAAACCGCCAGAATGATTTTTCAGCCATTAGAGCCACATTTCCAGCCCAAAGTCCTTCACCAGCATCCTGCCAAAAGTAAGTTCCGCCGACAGAGGTAGACAGATCAATAAACTGGTTGGTTTCATTCAGCAATTTTACTTTCGTCATAAAATCCCACAAATCATATGACCCTGATTCGGTACCATCGATATTCTTGGTGTACTGATGACGTCCGTTGGTACGTTGCACCGTCACATCCCAGTTTTTTGTAATACCGTAGCCGAACAGAATGCCGACTTTGACACCGGATTCGAGTCCCAACATATCATCAAAGGGATCGCCGTTGGTTCCGCTTGTAAACGTCTGATTCTGCGACGTATGGGAAAACCGCGCATACACATCTCCCTTTGGAATAGTGGAGGTCTTCGGGAAAAGAACACCGATCGGCATACGCTTCATATTCTCGGTCCAGGGATAGGTTCCTTCAGGAAGCACTTCAGCAACTTCCTGAGCTTTCACGCCTTTCCCATCAGTCGCTACAAACAGCTGTTCTTCCAGCTCGCTGATCCGCCCCTTCGAGCTCTTCAGCTCTTGTTCCAGTTTGGCGGCATCGGCACCTGACGAAGCAGCCGCAACAGCCGGTGTCATATTCGCATCTTTATCTTTAAGTGCCTGTTCCAGCTGTGCAATACGACTGCTTTGCTCCGCAGCCTGTGCCCGCACCGCACCAAGTTCATTTTTTGCATTTTTCAACGCCGCTTCCAGACGCGCCACATAATCACTCTGTTCGCCGGCGGCAACCGGCAGTGCAGCGGGTTCTTGAGCATTGGCAATAAACTGAAGGGATCCGGTCAACAACGCAATAGCGTACAGAATTCTGACTGTGGTCGTGTTTTTAGACATGATTTCTCCTTATGCGCTACTCGGTCTTATTTAACTTTAATTTCGACAGACTTCACATAACCTGCATCTTCATGCACTCCACCGGTATAACCCTTAGATAGAGGTATTTTGAACCCGCGATAATGGTTGCCTTTATCTTTACGGGATTCGAGGCGGAGGATATAGGTTCCGTCCAGCAGATCATGGCCGCCTATCTGTGCTGGAACGCTGAATGTGCCAGTCTGATTCCACTTGATCGTGGCCCCGCTTACGGCGTCGACGTCAGCAGGCTTTTCCGTCTTCCGTGATTTAAAAAGCCAGCCCAGCATATCCTTGTAGTATTCTTTCTTTTTGGAAAATACGTGTAACGTCTGGATAAATTCGCCGGTGTCATTTTCGAGCCAGAGCACAATCATCGGATCATCACCGGTTCCGTTGCGAACCGAAAGGGTCATATCCAGCGTTTTACCGGCGCTGTCTGCATAAAGTGCGGAAAACAGCGGCAGCGCGACCAGTACCGTCAGAGTCAGGAATATCTTCATTCTGCTTTTCACATACCCTCCCTTTTTAGCGGTTAAAAATCATTAGTGCGGTTAGTACAGCTGAAATCAAGACCAAAACAATCGCAGTTTTGCGCATAACCGGGTTGCGTGACTGCAAGCCCATGATAATTCCGGTCAGCGTGGCGACAGCCATAAATATACCTGCAAGGTCGATCAGTACCCGTTGCAGAGAACCGCTCTTTTTCCCTCGATGCAGCTGTACAAGCGCCGCAGCCCAGCGGCTTTTCTCCTGATGAATCTCGTACCGTTTTTGCGCCTTATCCACAGTGACAGACGTATCCGCCCAGACCGATTCAACGTTGAACTGAAGCTGTTCTTTACCGTCTTCAACGGAACCGGAATCAAGTTTCCCCGGATACTGTTTAGCCAGACGCTCTGCAAGTTGCAGCGCCGTCAAATCGCCGGAGTCCGCCGGCAGCGGACGGCTTTCAACCACCGTATAGCTCCTGCCGGGCAAGCTGACCTCAACATTAAACTGCCCGCCGGACGAATCTTCAAACCGGACAGCGACGGCCTCGTTTTTTGATGAAAAATCTTTTACAGCTACGCCCGCCGGAAGCTTGGCCTTCAAGTAACCGGACAATTCATTCTGTTCCATTTTGATGTTTTCCGGCACAGTGGAACGCATTTCTGAATTGAATAGCGCCGGCCGGCTTGCCAGAAAGCCGCTAAATCCGAAAAAGATAAACAGAACGCTCATAACCAGCGAGGCATAAACGTGAACATGGCGCACCCATATACGCTGCATCAGCCCGGACTCATCCACTTTTGAATTCATGCCGTTTATGTTGCTGAAACTTTCCCTGAAAAAGAGATCCCGGGAATGCCGATTCTTTTTCAGAACAGCCTCCAGACTCTTCATCATCGGATCGCTGCCGCAAGTGTAAATTTCTGTATTTTTTGTCAGCGGACAGTTGAGAAAATGTTCCGTAACCCTGCCGCGCAATCCGGTCCAGTCATCATCGGCAAAATCAAGACAGGTGTGGATGTCGAGGTTCGGAATTTTCGCCATGCGATCCAGATAAAACAGGTCTTTTTCCTTCCGCTGTCCAAAGTAGAGGGTTTTCTTCACCTCCGGACAACTTTCCATCATCGCCACCAGCGGGGCCAGACCGGTGCCGGTACCGACAAAAACCTTCGGATTCGGTGTATCCCGGAGATAGAAATCGCCTTTAGGATCTGTGATTTCCACCTGGCTGCCGACATCATAATTGGTGATGAATGAGCTGCCGCGACCGCCCTTCAGTAATGTTACGCAGAGAGTAAGAATTCCGTCTTTCAGTCCGACGATGGAATAGGCGCGGTTGAAAAAGCCCACATCATCTTTAAAACGCACCGTAACATACTGTCCCGCCTTGAACTCCAGCGCGGGTGTCCGCAATTGTATCTCCATTACCGTGTCGGCGACCATCGTCTTGCTGACAATCAATGCCGGGTGCCAGACGATCTGCAACGACGGGTCATCGCTTTGCAATTCGATCGCCTGCACAGGACAACCGTAATAGGCGGCCAGCATCTTTCTTTGATGCTTCTCAAAATCTTTCCCGGCCGCTTCGGCATGAACCTTGTAGGTCAGCTTGAAAATGGCAGAGCAGGTCTGCTCGCAATTGCCGCAACCGATACATTGATCCGCGTTGACTTTGACTTCCTGAATCATTTGAACGCCTCCCAGCCGGGACTGGTTACTTCCCGTATTTTCCCGTCTTCCCTGATGAGAAACATCGCCTCGCCTCCGAACCTCTTGACGATTTCAAAGGTCTTCCCGGAGCCCAGCAAAACTCCGGTCGTTGAAAGAGAGTCTGCCAGCCAGTTTTTGCCTGTTTCGGGAAAGGCTATACTCACCGATAACACATCTGTTTTTGCCGGATATCCCGTGCGTGGATCCATGATGTGATAAAATTCCTTCCCGTTAATCGTAATCGGGTTCTCATAATTGCCGCTGGTAGATGCTGAAAGACCATTTCCGTTGGCTTGAATCACGCACCATGTACCGTCGCGGATTCCGGGATGCTGCACAGCAATCCGAAACGGTCTGTCTTTTTGTGAAAGACCGAAGGCCGCCGTTTCTCCCCCGATTTGAACCAGTGCGCTTTGAGCACCGCCGTCCTTCAGCATCCTTATTACGCCGTCGGCAATGATTCCCTTGTCTATTCCGCCAAAATCAAACACAAGACCTTCTCTGGAAAGCGTCAGCCGGCTCCCGTTCTGCTTGACCTTCATTCCGCACCGGTCACGGGCCGCCGCAATCTCTCCGTCGGAAGGAAGAACACCGCGTTTTTCTGCCTGCCTCCATAAGTTGCGTAACGGCGTGCAGGAAACATCAAAAACACCCTCGCTAAACTGCCATGCCTGTCCGGCTTTATCAAAGGCATCTGCCAACATAGGAGACAGCGTCACGTCACCAACGGCGTTCAAACGGTTTATCGCTGAAATTTCGCTCTCAGCCTTATAGTCATTGAAAACATCGTCGATGCTCTCCAGATAAGTCCAAACCCGACCGGTCAACTGGGTATCTTCAGGGTAATAACGCACCTGCACCGGCAAACCATAGTAAAGATCACGAACATCCTGATACCACCGTCCGGACTTTTCCGCCACGCTGTCTCCACAAATTCCATTACTCGCAAGTGTCAGGAGTATCCCTGTCAGAACAACTCGTTTGAATGACATAAAGCACCGTTGCACATTCTTCTTACACATCAACGTTCTCATTGTGAAACCAGACTACCAAACTCTTGGTAATTTAAAAAGTATATTCCCGACCAATATGATCACATTAGCATCCGCCATGCCGTTTAGAGCGCTTCACTGTTGAGAAACTGTAATACCGCCCGAAAAAACCAGCCTTGCGCGTCTTCGGATGTGACGGCAATGAAGGTCGGTGTGATGGCGCGGTGCAGTCGCTCTTTTATTCATATCGAGAAAAGCCGGGCAGTACCTAGCTAACGTGGTTGAGAAAAGCCTTTCGCGCTTCGGACGCTTTCATGTATTTGACATCACTAAGGGTGACCGGAATAAACAAACAACCCTTATGGCAACAAACTCTCGCTCATTTCTTAATTTTATCACAGGCGGTGGAGTCGCCATCCTTTGGAATATTGTTAGTACGGTACTGGCAGCCATTTTACTCAAAAAATAAATCGTGATCCCCGCTGCCCTACCCACGGGTTCCTCGAGTTACACAAAGTGACTCGATTCAACAAACAAGCATCGCCGTAGGAGTAGAAGCGGTAGTTCTGTTTTTTGGCATGTTCGTAGGCGGTGTGCATCCGGTCAAGCCCGGCGAAAGCGGAAACGAGCATGAAGAGCGTCGAGCGCGGCAGGTGAAAGTTGGTCATCAGCAGGTCGACGATTTTAAACTGATAGCCGGGCGTGATGAAAATATCGGTCTCGCCGGTGAACGGTTTGATGATTCCCGGCGCGGTTGTCGCGCTTTCCAGCAGACGAAGCGACGTCGTACCGATTGCAACGATCCGTCCGCCAGCCAGCCGCGTCGCGTTAATCCTATCCACCGTCTCCTGCGAAACCGTGCCCCACTCGGCGTGCATTTTATGCTCTTCTGTATTGTCCACTTTAACCGGCAGAAAGGTTCCGGCACCAACGTGCAGCGTGACGGTATCGAAAACGACGCCGCGTTTTTTCAGGCTTTGGAAAAGCGGTTCGGTAAAGTGCAGACCGGCGGTCGGCGCGGCAACCGCGCCTTCGTGTTTGGCGAAAATGGTCTGGTAGTCCGAACGGTCACTGGCGGTCAGTTCGTCGTCGCACTTGCGCGGAATATAGGGCGGAAGCGGCATCCGGCCGTATTTTTCCAGACATTGGAAAAGTTTTCCGCCGCCGCAGTTGAAGCGCAGGCGGATTTCGCCGCCGTCGCGTTTTTCAGTCACCTCGGCGAAAAAATCGTCAGCAAAATCAATCAGGCTGTCTTCTTTGAGCCGTTTGCCGGGCTTGGCGAAAGCCAGCCATTCGTTGTCGGCAGTACGCATGTGCAGCGTCACCTCAATCTGGACGTCGCCGCGCCGACCGTCGAGCCGCGCCGGAATCACCTTGGTGTTGTTGCCGATCAGCAGGTCGCCGGGCTGAAGCAACTGCGGCAGGTCGCGGACAATGCGGTCGGCAAAGCCATCGCCGGTCAGGTCGAGCAGCCGCGCGGAATCGCGCGGACTGGCCGGGCGATCTGCGATATACTGCCGGGGCAGTTCAAAATCAAATAAGTCAACTTTCATGAAAGCCGGTTATCGGTTATTAGTTATTGGTTATTAGCCCGCTTGGTGGTACTCAAGGCCGGATAATTTATGAATAAAACCAGTCAAATGACAGCTTTTGTGAGCGAGATATTCAGCTCCGCACAGGGCGAAGGAATTAATATCGGCCGCCGCCAGCTTTTCGTGCGGTTTTGTGAGTGTCATCGCAACTGCCTCTACTGTGACACGCCGGTCGAGCGAACGAAATCGGTTCAGATCGAACGCGAACCGGGCAGCGGACAGTTTGAACAACTTCCCAATCCGCTTTCGGTCAAACAACTGCTTGAATTGCTAACCGGTCTGAACCGCCCGGAGTTCGCTCACGACGATCTATTCATTACCGGTGGAGAACCGCTGTTGCAGGCGGACTTTCTGATAGACTTCCTGATAGAAGCCCGCAAACAGCTCGACCTGCCAGTTCACCTCGAAACCAGTGGCGACCTGCCGGAGCCTTTCGAAAAAACGGTGGAATGGATCGACCATGTGCTGATGGATATCAAACTCCCCAGCGTGACCGGCGAGCCGGAAGCATGGGAAATGCACCGCGCGTTTTTAGACATTA
>Ga0172380_10009038_pt1 | contig 10710 bp, 15 predicted proteins | sample Leawe162metaG_FD_119747 | JGI IMG/M metagenome (GOLD analysis project Ga0172380, IMG submission 119747) | Leachate microbial communities from a municipal landfill in Southern Ontario, Canada - Leachate well 162 metaG | ecosystem: Engineered > Solid waste > Landfill > Unclassified | place...
ACGGTGATAGCATTCACTGTGATCGTGGCATTCGCTTGACTCACTGTTGGAGTGATGGTGATGTCGGAAGTTCCATGACTCACTCTGGCAGTGTATGAGGTTGTGCCTGATGCGAATGCTGGAATTAAAGTGCCTTGTGATATTATGAGATCACTTAATGTGGCGTCGCCTGAACCAGCTCTTGTCACAGTGATTGTGTATGTGTCTGTGGTAGTTCCATCCTGAGCTGTCACGACGATGGTGATGGTATTAGGACCAACACTGAGAGGTATCGAGTCAGATGTAGTATTGGAAGCTACTGTTGTACCATTAACGGTGACTGTAGCATCAGCTTGATTCACTGTTGGAGTGATAGTTACACTGGTGACACTATTGGCAACACTAACTGTATATGAATTTGTTCCAGATGCAAATGTTGGACTGAGTGTTCCAGAGCTAATTGCAAGGTTGCTTAGTGTGGCGTCGGTGGAAAAGGGTGTGGAATATGCCACTGCATAAATTTGAGTAATTTGTGCTCCGCTGCCCCTGCCCGCTCCCCAAAATAAATTACTTCCAACTTCTAAATTATTTACTTCATCCCAAGTCCAAGAATTATTTGTGAATGGATTAGTTGTCAACTCATAATAGATATTATCAAAATCATCAGAAACTGAGGCTGTTTCAGCTGAACAGTATACGGTACCATGGGTTTTTAAACACAACTGTAATGGACTAGATGTGTAAAAGATCCCTCGCGCATATATAACTACCCCATTTACAATTCCAGAACCGTTAACGTTATCGTCAAGCGCATAAAAATCGTCCTTCCACACATCGTTAATATCTACGCTTACAATAGTCGCGGAATCATCTGCTACTTCTTCACTAACGCTTTCCCAATTTGTTGGGGCCGGCGAATCACCACCTATTGTTAGATTAGTTTCGCTACCAGCAGCGCCTGGTCTTAATGTTTCCGCCGATGAATATGTAGTAAAAGTTTTTTCAGTACCCCAATCGCCCTCAACACCACTAAGATTTTTTGCTTCTGCATTATAATAATATGTAGAACCTGCATCTAACCCACTAATATTTTGAGCGAAAGAATTGCCATCGCCCTTAAGCTGAGTATTTACATCTAAAAATTCGTCATAAACCCAACTTGTATAGCTATAAGTACCGCCTAATTTTTTATATCTAAACCTATAATCACATAGTTCTCTACCACAGCTACTTATTGATCCATTAAGTATAGCAGTCGTAATTTGCTTGTTTGTAGCATCAATGGTGGCGACGGTTGGACCTGGATATGGGGCTACGCCCAAATTAACCTCATAAATAAAATATGGCGTGTCAAGCCCAATTTGGTAAAGTCTAAATCTTGCCTTACTTATACTCTTACCTGCTCCAACAGAAATGTCCTGCCGCATGCCAATGCCAGAATTCCATTCCACATATTCGCCTTGATATTCATCATGCCAATCTCCATCATAGAATAAGTCAATATCTACCATTCTATTCGATTTTGGTATCGCCCCCGAATAGTCTATATAATAGGCAATTTTGTCGTATTGTGCGGTAGGAAAATCAAATTCAAGAAAGGAAGACCATGTTTCTGCAGGAACACCTAAAGATGATGCTGACGATGTGAAAATATTATCGTAAGAATTCGATTCCACTGACCACGCGCTATCAACATCAACATATCCCGTTGGCGCCACCCAACCAGTACTGTCCGCTTTTATCTGGTAAGCCGAACCAAAAAAAATAAACACCATTAAAAAAATCATCCTGAGAATTAATTTTTTTAATATTTTTTTAATATTTTCGAACATATGATGAGGTGAATATATCTTAAGATGGAAACATTTTTTTCATTATATCAAAATTCATACTATTTCAAACATAAAATAGACTATCTTAATTTCATAATCTAGCGTGTCGTAGCGTGCTCGTGAATGCAAAACTCTTTTTGTACCCGTACCGATATATCATGAATGATTTCATACAATTCCCCCACTGATTTTTTGAGTTCTTCTGCTGCCCATTCTACGCGGAATTGGATTATTTGATCTTTACGAACTTCATCAACCATCGTGGTCCTTCGTTCTGAATGTTTCACACGACCGATATCGACAGATATCTGCATTCTTTCTTGGAGCAATGCACACACACTCTGAGGAAAATTCAATCGTGTTCATCGAAGCAACTCTTTGTCCTCGACAGTTAATCCCTGTACACTGTCGAGATAATCTTTATCACCCCTTCACAAAGAGAGGGCCTGTATAATTGATTGATCGATACTATCAATTTGATTCCGAAGTTCTGGAAGAGAGGAAGACATTGTAAGTTTTGCTTATTACTTAGATTAATTAATTTTCTCATTACAAACAGAAATGGATTTTTAAGACAGCAACTGTTTGAGCGGGATGAATTTGGTCAAATGATGAATTCAGATTATAGCGAGTTTTGCTGTCTTAAATCATCCATATGTTGTAGTCTACTCGAAGTGATTTTTATCACTTCTCCGGTACTTTTGTGAGCAAAAGTACAAAGCGCAGCCAGGAATTGGAATGATATATAACCTGGATTCCGCCTCGCGGACTATCGTCCTTGGCTGGAATGACGGGAACATTAGAATGCTCTCGCAAATATCGTCCTCATCGTCCCCGCTGGAATCGACGGCAAGAGTTCATCGGTATATTGTCCAGCAAATGGGATACATCGTGTCGTCGCTTTGTAGGTAGTCTTGATATGCGCTTCAAATTTTTCATCACCATCCCATGCGTAAAGTGCAAATTTATTTGCTTCAACCGCAGCTGCAATATCCGCTTCTGTTTCGCATACTACTGTATTCTCTCGAAGTCTTTTTGTACTTCTTTCTAAAAGGGTTTTTTGTCCTTGTTCAAGCAACACCTCAACTGTTTTTTTGAGTTCAGAAAGTGGCACAGTCTGTTTTTCTCCTGTGATACGATCAGCGATGATGACGACATTGTTTGCGATATCTCGTGGACCATATTCGATACGGATAGGGTAGCCGGAAAGTTCCCAATCATTAATCTTTTCTCCGAGTCGTACATCTCGTACATCAAGAAGTACTTTTTCTCAGAGAGAGTTAATCCGAGCTCGGAAATATTGTCCCTGGACGGGTATATCTGTGTTTTCTCCGAGCAATGTCTTTGCAATCGTATCAGAGTAGGTATCTATCACAGCTTTGTCTCCCATATAGAGTGGGAGCAGTGTTGCCTTGTATTCTGACATTTTCGGTGGAATCACAAGGCCGCGATCATCTGAATGCGAAGAAATCAGAGCACCGAGCAATCGAGTCGAAGCCCCCCAAGACGTATAAAATGGATACGCTTGTTTTCCATTATTATCTTGATAGGCAACTTCAAATTCTTTCATAAAGTTCTGCGAAAGAAGATGTGATGTACAGGATTGGAGTGACCATCCATTACTCATCATCGATTCATAAGTATAGGTATGGAGCGCTCCTGGAAATCGCTCGCTCGGAGACTTTTCTCCTTCGAGTCCATCGATAGCGAGGTATTCTCGAATCGTTTCCACATACATTTTTTGCAGAATTTGCAGAGCAAACTCACGTGCCTCATCTTCGGTGATATGCAATGTGTGTCCTTCTTGCCAATGAAATTCTGAGGTACGGAGAAAGGGGCGAGGTCGTTTTTCCCATCGCATCACATTGGCCCATTGATTATAGAGCATCGGGAGGTCTTTGTAGCTCTGGAGTTGTTTTTTGAAAAAGTCACAAAAAAGTGTTTCTGATGTGGGACGGATAGCATAGTGTTCTGGCAATTCTTTGCCACCTACGTGTGTCACAGTGACAAATTCTGGAGCGAAGCCTTCTATATGGTCTTTTTCTCGTTCAAAGAAAGAAACAGGTATAAGAAGGGGTAATAAAATATCTTGAACTCCAATTGCCTTCATCTTCGCAGTCATCACTTCACGAATCTGAGACCAGAGCGTCACAGCTTTTGGAAGAAACGTGATGCATCCAGTGACCGGAGCATACTCAAACATATCACCCTGATGCGCGACATCGAGATACCATTGAGAATAATCCGCTGCCTGAGAAGCCATGGTTATTTTTGTTTTTGTCATAGGGAGAGTATAAAAATAAAACCCTCTTTATCAATACAAAATACAAAGGACAAAATACAAAATGAAGGAAAATAATTTTTATATTCTCGCAATATAGAAATGAGAGCCCGACCTCCGTCATCCCGGGCAAGTGAGGCTTAAGCCGTACGCGACCCGGGATCCAGGACATCTACTCACGAAGTGCCTTTTAATGGAATAATTGGTTTGACCTGGATTCTCGTATCAAGTACGAGAATGACAGAACACGGGAATAGATCCTGAAACAAGTTCAGGATGACGGGGAAGAGATTCCACCTCGCGCTCGTGCCTCGCTTGGCTGGAATGACGGGGAACAAAAAACCCTCTTTTTACGGAGGGTTTTTTGATGGTTAAAATACTTATTTCTTCTTTGGTTGGTAGAGGTTACGTCCGACTCGTTCAAAGACTTTTTTATTTTGGAGATTCATATAGATTGTGTTTGATTTCACGATACGGGTCTTCAATACTTCTGCTGTGATTTCATCAGAAGAGAGAGGTTTCTTGAATTGATTGAAGATTTCGAGAATAACATCTTGAACTGTACCAGCTGTGTAGCCCCATGCGCGTAGTGCATAGATACCACGACCGATCAGAACGAATTCATTATTTCGGATCAATTCATTGTGAACGGTGTTTGTTTTGACCTTCGTCGTGAAATGGCTGGAAATCGTATTAGCGAGTTCCAAGAAATGCATTGGCTTGTTTGTCTTCTTGAAGATGTAGATTGCTTTATCCTTCAAAGTTTTTGGATTGAGGATATGCCACGAAGCGAGACCAATCATTACCTTTTCACCTTTGACGATGTCGAGGAACACATCCATGATGGAGTCGACGAGACCGAGGGTAAGGAATGCGAACTGTGGTTTGAGTGTTTCAAAAATCTTGTCATAGAGTGCTGATTGTTCCATCACATCACGACGCTTTTTGAGCATCTTGACAGCTTCTGAGTGAACAGATTCGATAGATTTGCGAGTAATCTGTGGCTCATGAAAGTACGTCACAGTATTGAGACGTGGTTTGCTCTTCTGGATATCAAAATCAGCCTGGAGAATTACCTCCATCATACCTTTGTTGATAGAGCCAAGCGCAAGATCTTTGATAATCGCAGAGACGAGGTCATCTCGAGACATGATGCCACCTTGCTCATGGAGAATCTGTGCAGCAAGAGTTTGTACGGCAGCAAGAGGCGTGTCTTTGATCATACCTCCGATACTCTTGACGCCTTTATCTTCTATTTGTCGAACGCGTTCACGTGTGATACTATAATTATCGCCTATTTCTTGGAGTGTTTCTTTGTGTCCGTAGAGCCCAATTCTGTGAGTAATAACATATGATTCTTTATCGCTGAGTTGTTTGAGAAGTGATTCAAATGAAGACTTTATGACAGAAGCAGAGAGAGTTGACATAAAAAATAAATTAAAAAAAATAACCACTCTTTATATACTCATTTTTGTGCGGAAGTCAAAAGAAAATCTGTGCAATATTTTACAAAGGGTCAACGTTGAGGAGGTGTTGCCATCTTTCTTGATTTCAAAGAGCGTCCTGGGCGGCCAGCTCCTGAGCCTTCTTTTTATTGGTACCTACTCCGACACCTATGATTACTCATTGTACAGAAGCTTCTATAGTAAAGACTTTCTGGTGATCCATCCCCGATTCATCTTGGATGGTATAGAGTGGCGTCAACATCAAATGCTGTTGGACCAATTCCTGCAAAAGAGACTTCGCGTCTTTAGTTTCAGAGCGGACTTTTTCTGACTGAAAAATGACGGCCTCAACTATTTTTTTTGTTTCCTCAAATCCCTTGTCCAAATAGAGAGCGCCAAATATTGCTTCGAGTGTATCAGCGAGAATATTAGGATTTTTTCTGCCACCAGCATTTCGCTCTCAGAGAGACATCTGGAGGACTTCATCGAGTCAAAAATGCAGAGCAATTTCAGCTAGGTGTGTGCCTCGCACATAGCTACTGCGTAGATCTGTCATCCATCCTTCATCTTTTTCTGGATATTTCTGAAAGATAAGATGTGTCATCGCGAGCTCAAGTGCAGCATCTCAGAGGAATTCGAGTCGCTCATTGTGCTCTCGAACGGTCTTGTCCGCTTCATTCAGAAATGAGCGATGAATACAAGCCGTTTCATACAGAGAAATATCGCTTGGCATAATGCCGAGTCATGCGAGAACAGTCAGTAAATGATCGCTCTGTGCTGTCATGAAAAACTAAAGAGAAAAAATAGAATAGGCCAATGGCTCTCGTGTTTTCCACGAGGTCTGTATGATTTTTGTCTGTTCGAGGACGGTATTGAGGATACCATTGATGAGATTTTTACTGGGGTCATCAGAATAGCGCTTTGCGAGCTCGATGGCCTCATTGATGGAAACACGTGGAGGGACATCTTCCGGACAGAGAATGAGGGTTTCCGTGAGGCTGATATAGAGAATTATTGCATTAATGAGTGGCAGTGTTTTGATATCAAATTTTGGGGCATATTCGTAGATGACAGAAAGGATTTTCCCTTCATTTTCGAGGATAGTATTCACAAGCAGCGCAGCATATGTATCATCGATCCTCTCTACATCTTCAAAAAATGGAGCGCTCTTTGATACCAGAGCACCCGCGATGCTGCGGGCGTAGAGGGATTGAAGGACAAATCGTCGAGTGCGTGAGCGGGAAAAAGACATATACATCATAGTTAAAGTAAGAGTCAAAGTTAAAGAGCGGAATAAAAAATCTTTTCTTTGACTTTTACTTTTTCTTTAACTCTACTTTGCTCGAATCACCTTGGTTGGCTTTTTGATAGCCTTTGGTTTCTCTATCGTAAATGCCTTGTGTGTGACGCCAATAATCGTCCCCGTCTCATCTCGGAGAAATGGAGTACGATCGAGGAGTTTTTGTCCTGCTCGTATTTCCCATGCTGATGTACGGATACGAGTTTTTGATTTGGATTTTTTCTTTTTAGGTGAAAATGTCATAAATAAAATGGTTAATTGTAAATTCGTTGATAGTTAATTGTTAATTGTTAATAGTTGATAGTTGTACGATAAACAATAAACTATCAACGAGCAACGGACCTATTCACCAAGAGTATACGGAAGTAATGCCATAACGCGAGCTTTTTTGATAGCGGAAGCGAGCATTTTCTGGAATTTGAGACTCACACCTGTATAGTAACGAGGTGTGATACGACCATAACGAGAAAGATACTTCTTAAGAGTCTCTACATCTTTATAATCGATGTGAGTGACACCTGCTGATTTGAAGGGGCACACGGTCTTGAGTTTCTTTTTTGACATAAATAATAAGAGTTAAAAAACATTTTCATCTTCTGGCATATCGATGTCCAGAAGGTCTGATTCAGGGGCGACATCATGATGCTCATCACCCATTGGGGCGTCTTCTCGTTTTGAGAGAAAAATGAGGTTCATCACGACAATCTCTGTGCGGTACAGACGAGTACCGTCTTCGTTGTCTTTGGTGCGAGTTTTGAGTCGACCTTCGACGTAGACGAGCTTCCCTTTGCGGAGAAATTCTTCGCATCGATCAGCGAGAGGGCCCCATGCGATACAGTTGCTAAATTCTGCTTCGCTTTGTACGGCACCGGTTTTGTCTTTGAAGACACGATTGGTTGCGACGACAAAGAGGGCACTTTTGGCACCACCCATCGTCGTACGTACCAGTGGATCTTTTGCGATATTACCTATCAAAATCACTTTATTTACTGTTCTCATAGAAAAAAATAATAAAAGAAATTATGAGGCAGATATAATCGTCAGAAGATATCTCCAGAGTCATTTCTTGATACCGAGAACTTTTTCAAGTCCCTGTATCTTCTTAGGTTCCGAAGACGAGAGAGTATAGATGAGGTAATGACCTGTTTTAGAACCATTGATACGGTATGCCATATCACGAGTTCCCCACTTGGTCTCCTCCTCTATTTTCATCCCGTGAACGTCGAGCTCAGAGCGGATATCTGCTATGAGCGACTCGAGAGCTTGTGCCTCGAGCATCGGATCGACGATCATCATAAGTTCGTATTTTTTCATGCTTGGATGAGCGAAATAAAGATAAAAGTGGTGGTATTATACAAAATATTTTTGTAATGCAAGCGGAGTTTTTTCGACAAAAAAACTCCCGAGGAATTGGGTAATTCTCGGGAGAAGGAAAAAGCTCCTGTACCACTATGATGGCGATAAAAAAATATTATCTATTGTGCCAACAAGAGTACGGGATACGGTGGCGTCATTCACGAAATGACATACCCTAACAAGCCTTGGAAATAGGGTCTTAACTCTGCTTTGGTAATGAAAGCATTTTCACCCAGCTTCGTATCGTACTGTGCAACCCCGCTCATTTTAATCACCAATTGAGGTACAACTATTAAGTAACTAAAATGAGCGGGACACACGGCATCGATAGAGAAAAACAATGATAGAAAAAGGTAAACCATTTTTCAATCTCTGTATTTTTATTTGGAGTGCGGTGAGAAATCGTTAATTTCTCTCCAATCACAGGGTCAATGTTGCACGAGAACAGCTTGTACTGATACAATACCCTATTTTGAAATAAAAAGAAAATAAATGAGTCTTGATATATATCGGATATCATTTCAAATAGATATCCCAACATTCATCACAAACAGAAAAGGGTTTTTAGGACAGCAACTGTCTGAGCGGGATGAATCTAGTGTATTCTTGAATTCAGCTTATAGCGAGTTTTGCTGTCTTAAATTGTTTTGGGTACTTTTGCAATCAAAAGTACCAATACGAATCGGTAAGTGTTATCGCCTGGATTCTCGTGTCGAGCACGAGAATGACGGGATTTTTTATTTTACATTTTGTATGATCTATCTCTCTTTCTTCATCCATCATATTATTCGGTACGTCACCGGTGTAAACAATGCTTCCACTGCGATTTTGAAAATAATATTTGAAATGGCGAGATGAAACAAATCTATTTGTCCCATAGTTCCGAGGAAGGCGATGGTGCAGAATACGACTGTATCAGCTGTTTCTCCAATAAGCGTTGAGCCAATTGTACGCACCCAGAGCCATTTCTCTCCCGTGAGCTTACGAATCCAGAGTAGACTCCAAGCATTGGAGAGCGATCAAGCAAGGTACCCAAAAATACTTCCGAGCGTAATCCGTGGTACCAGTCCGAGAATCACTTCGTAGCTGATTTGATTCTCCCAAAAACTTGCAACAGGAAGATATTGAACAATCGCAAGGATCAGAGCATTGAGGATAATAGCAGCAAATCCGAGAAGAATAATCTTTTTGGCTGTTTTCCAACCATAGACCTCAGCGAAGATATCACCGAAGATATACGAAAGAGGAAAGAGGATAGTACCGGCATCAAGAGTTAAGCCAGCAAACTGAGTCATCTTGGTCGATGCAATATTTGAGATAACGAGGATGACACAAAAGAGACTCACGAGGATGGTAAAGCGGAAAGAAGGAGTGGTAACCGGTTTAGTTGGTTTAATTTGATTCATTGGTTTAATTGGTTTGGTTAGTTTTATTGATTCGTTCGTCATTCCAGCGAAAGCTGGAATCTAGGTCATCAATCTGGGACGGACTGGGATGGATTCCACCTCGCGGACTTCGTCCTTGGCTGGAATGACGGGGACTCATTCCTTTGGTTCAGCCCCCTCAGAATGAGGGGGAGTTTTAAACAATCCTCCTTTATTCTTTCTTCTTTATTCTTTCTTCTTTTTGTGGCTCATCAAGTTGAAACTTCAGTGTCACGAGCAGTATCTCCGGACGAGCATTCGTACGAACGGGTGGTCACCATGTGCCGACACCAGAAGAAACAAAAATATGGGTATTCCCTTTTTTCTTGTAGCCACGAGCAAGCTCAAATATTTGCCCAACGATATAGTTGAGCGGCCAGAGCTGACCATTATGTGTATGTCCAGAAAACTGCACATCTATTTTATTATTTTCTGCTTCGAAGAGATTTCTTGGTTGGTGATCCATGAGTATCAATGCTGTCTCTGGATCAGTCAGATTGACGAGGTCCTCGAGATTGCTTCTGATTTTGCCAAATTGCATTCCTGAGATATCGTCACGCCCTATCAAGGTCACACCAGCAACCGATGTAACACTGTCTCTCAAGAGCGTGATATTATGTTCCGTGAGGTAGTTTGCTGCCCGATCGACGCCTCAGATATACTCATGATTCCCCAGAGCTCCGTAGACACCATACTGAGCTGAGAGTTTACTCAGACGAGCACCGAGATCACGACGAATCACAGGATCGACTTCTCCGTCGAGTATGTCTCCAGGCAAGAGAATAATATCTGGATGAAGAGTGTTGATTTTTGCGACAACCCGCTCCGCATGATAACCCCCATTAATAGGACCGAGATGGATATCGCTGGCTACCACGAGACGGAGTGTGTCTGTTACGGGGTTTTTCTTATCAAGAGAAATAGTGTACTCTCGAATAACAGGCGTGCGGGCATTGATATACCCTATCACAATCATAACGACTGTGCCGATCACGGTAATCCATGTGACATGATAGGCGATAGTCCTGATAGATTGTGTGGAAAGAAAAGAAAAAATATAGTTTGTGAATTTTAGGATATCGAATCAAAGGCT
>Ga0172380_10009039_pt1 | contig 10710 bp, 10 predicted proteins | sample Leawe162metaG_FD_119747 | JGI IMG/M metagenome (GOLD analysis project Ga0172380, IMG submission 119747) | Leachate microbial communities from a municipal landfill in Southern Ontario, Canada - Leachate well 162 metaG | ecosystem: Engineered > Solid waste > Landfill > Unclassified | place...
CGGGGGTGAACAACGACGGGGTCAAGCCGTTCACGCCCGATATTCTCGGCGGTCGCATCCAGGAAACGATGAACAAGAACGCCGCGGTCGCGTGATGCGCGAAAGCGCATGCGCGGTTCTGACAAGAAGCGGTCATGACAGCATCGCCGGCGGGGTGAAAGCCGTCGTCTCAGCCGATGCGATGACCGCGCGAATTTACTGGCAACTGAAGGCGGACGCGAAAACCATCAGCATCTCGCCGCACTTGCAGGTGCCGGGCAACGTTGAAAATCGGCGGCTCGCTGCACGCCCTCGGCGGAATCGCCGCCAAGAACAACAGTCAGGCCCAGATCAAAGGCGATCTTCACGCCCGGTATCTCAATTCCTTCAGCCGACTGGTCAAACGCAACGCGATCATCGAACGCGAAATCATCAATTGCCAGTGGGATGTCGAGGGCGATCTGCTGATCCCCAACGGCGAATTGATGGGCGGCAAGACTTACGTGGCGGGAGCCATCCATATCAAATTGCTCGGCTCGCCGGCCGGGGAACGCACCGTTCTGATGCTGGCCAGCATCCAGGCGGTCGAACAATGGGTCGCCCGGACGGAAGAGGCGTTTCGGCAAACGCGGACGCAACTGACCGCCACCGAAGCGGAGTTGGAAAACCTCAAAAACATGCCAAACGCTCCGCCGGCAATTCGGGAAAAACTGACGGAGCCGATGTTTGAACAAAGCAACTTCAGGGAAACCATGAAAGCACTGGTTTCCAGGAAGCTGACTCTTCAGAAACATCAGGAGCAGCATTGCAAGGTGGACCTGCATGTGCAGCAAGTGATAAAGCCCGGCACGGTCATCGTATGCCGCGGTTTGCGGGGCTTTGCGAGAGCTTGCTATGCGGCACACCAGCACCAACCAGAATTCAATGGGCGGAGAAGGATTCGAACCTTCGAAGGCTTACGCCAGCAGATTTACAGTCTGCCCCTTTTGGCCACTTAGGTATCCACCCAATAAAGGGACATGACATTTTACCGGCTTTGACCGAATGTTCAACGCGCACCCCCATCCCGTGCTCTTAGTCTCTTAGTCGCTCATCGCTTTCTTCTCAATGCACCAGTCCCGCTCCGCCGGTCGCCGGCATATCCATTCCCTCGTCTAACGCCTCTTCCCCGCCGGCGGTTTGCGCCACCAGCACCATCGCTTTGCGCATCACGTCCAGGTAATCCATCTGCGATTGCTGCATGTGTGCGATCAGCGGGTGGGCGGCGACCGCCGATTGGAGTTGTTCGAGCTTGTGCTTGTCTTCCACCTCGATGGGTTTGCCCGCGTGCTGTTTTTCCGCCAGTTTTTGCAGATGCCGGTTGAAATCGGTGATCAGCCGCTGCGTGGCGATGTCCTTGTCGAGCGATTCGGTCGCCGCGGAGAACGTCTTGGCCGAGGGATGTTCACGGATCAGTTCGCCGAGGTGTTTGGCCGCCTCTTCAATTTTCGTCATGTCGGTCATGATGTTTCTCGGTGGAAAGTTGGAAATATCATACAGGGGCAATGACGAATGACGAAATCCGAATGACGAATCAAACCCGAAATCCGAAACTCGAAACCGTTGGCCGCCTGTTTCGGATTTTCGAGTTTCGAGCTTGATTCGTCATTCGGATTTCGTCATTCGTCATTTTCCAACCATCTCCGAACGCCAACCCACGTATAATCCCTCCATGCACCCACGCCTCCAATCCCGCATCATTCAACACGTCACCCACGACGCCTACGAACCGCAGAACGTCCGCCGCCTGGCCGACGCGCTGGGCGTCGCCGACGACCAGTTCGACGATTTTCAACAGGCCATCGGCCATTTGGTCGAAGCCGGCCAGATCGTCCTGGGCCCGACGAACCTCGTCCAACTGCCGCCCATCGGCCACGAAATCACCGGGCGATTCAAACTCCACGAACGCGGCTTCGGCTTCATCCTCCCCGATTCCCCCAACGAACACGGCGACCTGTTCGTCCCCCCAGGCGATAACCTCGGCGCTCTCACCGGCGATATGGTCCGCGCCGAAGTCTCCCACCGCAAACGAGGCCGCGAAGCAGGAGTCACCGGACGCATCGTCGAAATCCTCCAGCGCGGCAAATCCACCTTCGTCGGCACACTCGATAAACGCGGCCAGCTCTACGTCGTCTTCCCCGATGGCCGCACCATCACCGACCCCATCATCATCCGGGATATCAAAGCGAAAAACGCCCGCATCGGCGATAAGGTCGCCGTCGAACTCACCGTCTGGCCCGCCCCCGGAACCACCCCCCGAACCGCCCCCGGAAGTGGAAGCCGCGCCACCGCCGAGGGCGTCATCACCGAAGTGTTGGGCGAGAGCGGCATGCCCGACGCCGAGACGCTCGGCGTGATCCGCGCCTACGGCCTGCACGACAAAATCAGCGACGACGCCATCGCCGAAGCACGTGAAGCGGCGCATGATTACTCGGCCAACGAAGCGGAATACTTCCGGGGGCGGCTCGATCTGCGCGATACCTTCACACTCACCATCGACCCGCCCGACGCCAAAGACTTCGATGACGCGATCAGCATTGCGAAACTCGATCATGCCGGGGGCGGGGGCGGGTATGAACTTGGCATTCACATCGCGGATGTTTCGACCTTCGTCCGCCCCGGCGCGGCGATGGATGAACAAGCCCGTGAGCGCGGCAACAGCGTCTATCTGCCGCGCCGCGTCCTGCCGATGTTGCCGGAGGTTTTGTCCAACGGCATCTGCTCGCTCCAGCCCGGCGTGCCCCGGCTGACCAAATCCGTCTTCATCCGCTACAACCACGAGGGTCACGTCCAAAACGCCCGCTATGCCAACGCGGTGATCCGCTCCGATTTCCGCCTGACGTACCTCGAAGCCGAGGCGCTGATCGCCGGCAAACCCGACGAGGCGAAAAAGCACAGCGTCGAGAACAACACCTACACCGATGAACTGCTGCGTCACCTGGCGATGATGAATGATCTGAGCCGGATCATCCGCAAGCGGCGGGTGCATGACGGGATGATTTCGCTGGACCTGCCGGAGGTCGAGTTGGTGTTCGACGACGATGGCCGGGTGATCGACGCGCACCCGGAGGACGATGCGTACACGCACAAACTGATCGAAGCGTTCATGGTTGAGGCGAACGAAGCGGTGGCGCGGGTGTTCAACGACATCGACATCCCCACGATTCGCCGGGTGCATCCCGATCCCTCAGCCCACGACACAACGGAGCTGCGCAAGTTCGCGCGCGTGGCGGGATACAACATTCCCTCGAACCCCGGCCGCAAGGAATTGCAGGGCCTGCTCGAAGCCACCGCCGGCAAACCCGCGGCCAAGGCGATCCACCTGGCGGTGCTGAAAACGCTGACCAAGGCGGAATACAGCCCCGCGCTGATCGGCCACTTCGCGCTGGCCAGCGAACATTACCTGCACTTCACCAGCCCGATTCGCCGCTACGCCGACCTGACCGTGCATCGCTCACTGGAAGCGCTGCTCGAAGTGATGGGTTCCGACAAGGCGCTGCCCCGCGCCCCCGCCGCCCGCAAGCAGTTGACGCGCAAGCTGGAAGAAGACGATCGTTGCCCTGATGAAGCGACGCTCGTGGAGATCGGCCGGCACATTTCGACCACCGAACGCAACGCCGAATCCGCCGAACGCGAACTTCGCAAGTTCCTCGTGTTGCAACTGATGGTCAAACACGTCGGCGACGTGTTCCCCGCGACCGTCACCGGCTGCACCGGCTTCGGCATGTTCGTGCAAATCGACAAATACCTGATCGAAGGCATGATCCGCACCAACGAACTGCCGGGGGTGGGCGAGCGCTGGCGACTGGACGAACAGACCGGCGCGATGACCGCGCAGCGCTCCGGCCGGCGCATCGCCATCGGCGACACGTTCGAGGTGCAGATCGTCAAGGTCGATCTGCCCCGGCGTGAAATGGACCTGCGCATCATTGAGACATCGCTGAAAAAAAGCGACAAGCCGAAGCTGAAAACGCAGGCCGAGAAGGCGAAACCCGAACACAAAAAGTTCGGCGGCGCACAACACAAAAAAAGCGGCAAGCGCAGGCGATGAATCAAAATACCGAGGCAAACGTCAATGACACCCTATAAGGAATTCGCCATTCGATTCAAGCTATTGATTAGCAAGAATCCGCATTTGATTACGACCACGTTGAGTAACATTTTTACAATGCGACTGATCGGCAACAAGACGCACGGTGATCTGGCGGAAATCGCCATCGCGGAGTTCATCAACCAGTACATGTATGACTTCCGCTCCGTCCATGTCGGCAAAGATTTGTATCGGGCCAAGGAACACGAAGAAGACATCAAAATCATCAACGAGGTTACAAAAGCGGAGTTTCCGCTGAGTCTCAAGGCCTACGGGGATGGTCCATTGCAACTTTCCACGGACAAAAACTTTCAGATGTTCCCGGCGCTCCAAAAGATGGGAAATTTGATCGAAGGCAAAAAAGCGATAGCCGCTCTTTGGGCCGATCCCGTGTTTGCTGAATTCAGCAGTTTGAATGTTCTGCCCCTTATCTATAACGAGAAAAAACAGCGCTGCAATGTTCTCGTGTTCGATCACGAGAAGGCACAACAGGAAATCGCCAAAATTGTTTATGAAGACGAAGGAAAGGGTCGGAAACATCCTGTGTATCGTTTTTACGACCGAGCCGGTGATTATGTCTGCGAAGTGCGCTATGGCAGCGGAACCGCAAACGCGCTTCAAAGGGGTCTTTGGACGCATACAAAAAACGGGTTGAAATACTTCGACAGCATGACGGATGGCTGGATCACTTACGCTCACAATGTAGTGCTGGTGAAACTTTTTTCGCATGCGCTGCTTGCCACGTCGGTGGGCCATGAAGCGGCGCTGGAAGAATTAAAAAGGGACATCGAAAACCAGAAACAGACGACGGTAAAATACTGATATGGAAACGCTCTCTCTTTTCGATGACGTGGGCATTGCGAACGTGGTCGCGCCCACGTTCCGCACCGTGCGGACGGAGGGTATCAAGTATGCCGGTTCCAAGCTGAAACTTTTGCCGCACATATTGGCGCTGGTCGGCAAGGTGAAGCCGCGGACGGTTATGGATGGATTTGCCGGAACGACGAGGGTTTCGCAGGCGTTGGCGCAAAACGGATATACGGTGATCGCCAACGATGTATCGGCCTGGTCGGAGGTTTTCGCAACCTGCTATCTGTTGAATGAGCATCCGCGATCTCACTATGTTCCCCTGATTGAACATCTCAACAATGTTCCGCCGGAGGACGGCTGGTTCACCGAGCATTACGGCGGCGACCCCGGAGACGGATGTTCCATCGGCGCGGACGGGCTGAAAAAACCCTGGCAAAGGAAAAACACACGGCGACTCGATGCGATCCGACGGGAAATAGATTCTCTGAAATTGTCATTCATTGAAAGAGCGGTGCTTCTCACCAGTTTGATCCATGCGCTGGACGCGGTGGACAGTACGCTGGGCCACTTTGCTTCGTATTTGAATGAATGGTCGGCGCGGTCGTACAAGATGCTGCATTTGAGGCCCCCAGCCCTTTTGTCTAAAGCGGCATCCCATCGGGTGTATCGGAAAGACATATTTGACTTGCTGCCCGATGTCGAGGTTGATCTGGCATATTTTGATCCGCCATATGGATCGAACAACGAAAAAATGCCGCCGTCGCGTGTTCGTTATTCCGCTTATTACCATGTTTGGACAAGCGTGTGCCTGAATGACCAGCCGGAGGTTTTTGGAAAAGCCAAACGCAGATCGGATACATCCGATGTCATCGGTTCTTCGGTATTCGAGGAGTTCCGAAGGGACGAGCACGGTCGTCTGATCGCGGTGAAGGCGATCAGAAAGACGTTACGAAGCGTCAAAGCCAAATACGTTTTGCTTTCGTACAGTTCCGGCGGGCGCGCCACGGCGGAAGAGTTGAACGAAGTCATTTCTGAAAACGGTAAACTCGTTGAACTTGTGGAAATGGACTACAAGAAAAATGTCATGGCGGACATGCGGTGGACGAACATGTGGATCAAAGATGCGGAATTGCCGAACAAGGAGTTCTTGTTTCTTGTCGAGAAGAAATAAAGGACACCGTGAATCGTTCGCTAAACAGCGAGAGGGAAGCGTGGTAATGGGATCATTGAACCAGCGTCGTACGCCGGTGATTGACTGTACGGATTTGTACCACCCGCATCAGGATCCGGGGGATAATTTTGACATCATCGCGGCATTCGCGTTGCCGGAGATTGATTTGCGCGCGGTGATTTTGGACATCACCGACGATTTCCGCAAGCCACGGGACGAGCAACCGGAGGGGCGGCGGGATCCGTTCGGGCCTCGTGAGCCGGGCATCGTGCCGATGATGCAGATGAATTACCTGTTTGATCGGGACGTGCCGCACGCGGTTTCGCCGTTCACACTGATGCGTTCGCCGGAGGACAAGATGCTGGATGCGCCGCGGTTTCAGCAGGCGGGGGTGGAGTTGATGTTGCGGGCGTTGCGGGAGTCGGAGGAGGCGGTGACGATTTTGGTTTTTTGTTCCTGCCGGACTTTGGCGGTGGCGTTGAATCGTGAGCCGGAGTTGTTTCATAAGAAGGTTCGGCGATTGTTGCTGAACATCGGGACGACCAGCGGGGAGATGTTCGATGTGGACTACGGCGAGCGGAAGCGTTTGCCGGTGAAGCCGGGGTCGGCGGGATACCGGGAGTGGAATGTGGAACTGGACCCGCACGCGTTTGTACGTGTGTTGCGATCAGGGTTGCCGATGGCGTTGTTTCCGTGCGCGTGCGAGGGCGGGCCGTTCGCCATGCACCGGCATGATTCGTATTACGATCTGGGCGGTCGCGGCTGGATTCGGCGGATGCACCCGCGACTTCGCAATTACCTGGCGTTTGTGTTCGAGCGGTCGAACCGCATGGACTTTCTGCGCGCGATGGAAATGCCCGCGCCGGAGGAGGCGTTGCAACGGCTGGACGCGACGAAGCACCATCACGTGTGGGAGACGGCGGTGTGGCTGGAGACGAGCGGTCGCAAGCTGGTGCGGCGGGCGGACGGCACGCATCGCATCGTGGCGGCGGATGAAATCGCGGCGGGCGACGGGGTGCTGCCCAACGAGCAGCGGCCCTGCCGGTTGAACGTGCATGATGACGGGCGGTTTGATTTCGAGCTGATCGACGGCGAATCGACGGTGACGATTTACGATCGCGGAGAGGATTTGCAAGCGCACGCGGCGGCGATGGGGGAGGCGCTGACGGCGCTGTACGAATCGTTTGTTCCGTAACGCGGCCCATGGGGTGACGAGCCGGCGCGAGGGTGACGTATTTATTTTCGATAGGCAACGCAATACGCCGATCCGCTGTGCGTTAATTTAGCGATACGGGATCCCACCGACCGCGAACGAATCAGGCGTCAGGCGGAAAATCATGCGCGCTTCACGGGCCTGCGGCAATGGCCGGCTCGTGAGTCGCCGGCGCGATCGTCGCGCCTGGATGACCGCCTGTGTGAAACCTGTGTGAAATTTGAACCCACTCGTTTTTTCCTTTCATGGCCCGCAGGCCAGGAGTCACCGATGAGACCGAACCTTTTATTCACTTTTTGTCTGATGATCGTCGCGGGTGTTCTGGGCGGCGCGACCGCCCTGGCGCAGGATCAGAGCGACCCTTCCCCATTACCGTCGCGGCATTTGGCGGTACGCACCCAAGCGGTGCTGGTCATTCCCGCGTCCAATTCCACCGACCCGGTTCGTTCCGTGCGACTGGCCGGATCGGGTGGGGCCGAAGTCCATCGAAATCACATCGCGTTGTTTTTCGACGTGCTGAACACCGACAGCGATGAAGTGATCGGCAGCGCGGTCGTGCGATGGAACAATCCGATGCCGATCAACCGCCGGGGTCAGTTCGAGACGCGCGGCCTGGCGACCGTGACGGTGGACAACGTGACTTATCAGATTCCCCTGAAACTGTCGGGCAAGGCGATGCTGATTCAGCCCGATCCCACGGACCCGGCGGCAACCGACACGGGCACACCCCCGACCCCCGCGCGTCTGTGGGTCATTCGCGGCCAGTATCAGGGACGCGAAGCATCGGATGCCACCCCCGCGAATCGCGCGGTATTTCTGCGCGGTTTGTTCAACGGGCGTGAAGTTCCCGTGACCAATGGCGGCGACGACGTGACCGCCGAATAAGCGACCTGATTTGTTCGCACCGGCCGGCGGATCGCGCGATCCGCCGACCGGCTTTTTCGATCTTTGGAGCCATTCCATGATGGGCGTGATTCATCGCAAGGGACTGACACTCGTTGAACTGATCGTGACCTTGGCGCTGATCGGGTTGCTGGCGGCGATGGTTGTTCCGGTCGCTGGTCGTGTGCGTGACGGCACCCGTTCGGCGGCTTGTCTGTCGAATCTGCGGCAGTTGACGCACGGGTTCGGTTTCTACGCCGCGGATCATCAGGGGCGGACTCCGCCGGATGAGGTGGCGATGATGTGGGACACGTTGTTTCATCCCTATCTGCCGAACCACAGGGTGTTCATTTGTCCGGCGGATCGGGAGGGCGCGGCGTTCGTCGATGCGGTTTCCTACGCCTGGCGCGACGGGTTGCAGACCCCATCCCCCGACGCGGCGTTGAGCGGGCGCAACTTGTACGCCGTCAGTCGCGGCGATCTGCTGTTGACCTTCGACGGCGGGGCCGACCCGCATCAGACCGACCACCTCAACGGCGCGGCGATCACCGGCAGCGCCGCCGATTACACCGTTGAAGCGTTTGAAACCAACCTCGGCTGGAGTGTGTGGTAGCGAAGGGCGTCGGGCATCCGATTCCTTGCGACGTGAGTTTTGGATAACCCGTGGCTTGCCGAATCGGGTAGCGAGTGGTGAGTAGCGAGTCGTGCGGCGGATAACGCGAACCGGCGTGTCGGGCCGTTCCCACGTCAGGGGCCGACCGTCACTCGCTACCCGATGCACCCACCGCCCTTGCGGCAACGTCTTATCCAAAACTCAGGTTAATATGGTGTGCATGAAGAACGACATGCCACAATTGCCGCCGGAAATGATGTTGATGCAGTTGGCCAGCGGGTATTGGGGCAGCGCGGCGCTGGGAGCGGCGGTGCAATGCGGATTGTTTGATGCGCTGGCCCCCGGAAATAAGCACCGTAGCGCGGCGGAAATCGCCGCGACGAAAGGGTTGGACGTGCGGCTGACCGCGGCACTGGCTGATGCGATGACGGGGTTGGGGTTGTTGAGCAAGACGCAAGCCGGTTATGCGATCGCACCGGCGTTCGTGGAGCTGCTCGTGCCGGGCGGGGCGAGGGACATGCTGCCGGCGTTGCGGTTCAATCTGGATTTGTACCCGCTGTGGGGGCGATTGAGCGAAGCGGTCAAGAGCGGCAAACCCGTCGTGCCGCCGGGCGCGCATTTGGGGGACGATGCGGAGCGGACGAAACGGTTTGTGGAAGGAATGCACAGTCGCGCGCTGGCGCTGGGGCCGATGATACTGGCGGGCGTGGACGTGTCGGATCGCCAACGGTTGCTGGACGTGGGCGCGGGGCCTGGCACGTTCGGACGACAACTGGCGGCGAAGCATGAAGGGCTGCACGTCACATTGCTCGATCTTCCGGGGGTGATCGCGGTGGCGAAACGGTTGTCGGCGGGACACGTGGCGGAAGAGCGGATTGATTATGTGGAGGCGGATTATCGCGGGGAGAATTGGGGTTTGCCGCGTTCGGAAGACCGCGACCAGCGGTCGCGGCTTTGTGAGGGGGACGACCAGCGGTCGCGGCTTTGTGGGTTTGACGCGGTGTTGTATTGCGGGGCGTTGCATCAGGAATCGGATGCGTCGGCGGGGGCGTTGATGCAAAAGTTGCATGGGGTGTTGGAGCGGGGCGGGAAGTTATTCGTGGTGGATTTGATGTTTGAGGACGACGGGGTGAAGCCGGCGTTCGCGGGGTTGTTCGCGCTGAATATGATGTTGTTCAACCCGCGGGCGCGCGTGTTCGCCGCCGGCGAGGTGGAACGGTTGTTGCGCGATGCGGGATTCACGGATGTGAAGACTGTTCGGGTTCCGGGAATGGGATATGCGACGGTGACAGGGATCAAATCATGAAAACATTGACGATAATTGTGTGCGTGTGTTTGCTGGCGGGCGTGGTGTCGGCGCAAGCGAACAACTCCCGCGAACAGGCGAAGAATCTCGCCGAGCAGGCATACAAGGAGAACGCGGCGAAGTACGCGGGCAACGCGGAGGTGCTGGTGAAACCCGGCGTGCTGGCGGATCGCAAGAGCGGGACGGTGAAGGTGTGGGGCGTGGCGACGGGGGTGGGCGGGGGCGATCCGGTGGAGTTCGCACTGATACCTGCTGACAGCGGGAAGGATTACGAATCGCTGGCACTGGCGTTCGCATCGACGGCGGACGTGGACGAGGCGTTGAAGTTCATCGGACTCAAGCCCGGCCGGGCGGTGGATTATGCGCGGATGATGTATTGGGCGCGCGGTCCGCGTGTATCGATGACGTTCGGCTGGACCGATGACAAGGGTCAGGCGCACGAGCAGCCGGTGCGGACGTTGCTGCGGAATTCGCAGACGAACAAGGCATGGGAGGGGGAGTGGGATTACACCGGATCGCGCACGGCGGTCCCTCCGGAGGGTGTGAAGGTCTGGCCGCGCTGGCCGAAATCCCCGCCAGCCCGACCTTCACACCCTCCGGCGTGACA